>Ga0315900_10001821_pt1 | contig 33668 bp, 38 predicted proteins | sample LakEriMetagenome_FD_203521 | JGI IMG/M metagenome (GOLD analysis project Ga0315900, IMG submission 203521) | Freshwater fungal communities from buoy surface, Lake Erie, Ohio, United States - Buoy 12 MA114 | ecosystem: Environmental > Aquatic > Freshwater > Lake > Lake biofilm | place: USA: Lake...
TACTTCCGTTTGTTAAGAATAAAAATTTCAATTTTATTTATGGTGATGCTAGAAATAAAACCATCCTTAAAAAATTAGTAGAATCACACGATGTAATTATCCCACTTGCAGCAAGAGTAGGATTTCCGGCGTGTGATGCTGACCCTCTTTCTGCAACACAATTAAATTATGAACAAATAATTGATGTTGTCGAGTTCTCAAAGGGTAGAACGAAGATATTATTCCCAAATACAAACAGTGGATATGGAGTAGCCGAAGGTGGGCAGGTTTGTAAAGAAACCAGTCCACTCAATCCTATTTCCCATTATGGTGTAACTAAGGTAAACGCAGAACGATTCTTATTACAGAATAGTGATGCTATATGCTTTAGACTCGCCACAGTATTTGGTCCATCACCACGAATGAGAACCGACTTGTTGGTGAATGAGTTTGTATATAAAGCCATAACTGACAAATATATTGTACTGTTCGAACCACACTTCAAGAGAAATTACATTCATATTGAAGATGTGGCAAATGTGTTTTCATTTATGTTAGCAAATTATGACACATATAAGAACGAAGTATTTAATGTAGGATTATCTGATGCTAACTTGTCAAAGTTGGAATTGGTTAATCTGATTAAAAAGTATGTTCCAGATTTTGCTATAAGTGTTTCTGACTATTACGAAGATCCGGATAAGCGGGATTACATCGTATCTAACGAAAAGATTGAAGCAACTGGATGGCGTCCACGGTATAGTATTGATGATGGTATCGTAGAACTCATCAACACATACAGAATGATTGTTCCTAGAATGTCATCTGAGTTTAGAAACGGATTCCCGTTGGGTTACGCAAACAATTTATAATATGAATTACAAATATGCTCGCTGGAATCATTTTGAAGTTCGTCCATCAAAAGTATTTGGTGACGAAGTTCCTATGATTTCTCCTACATCATATCAAGAATTTCGTGGGGAAATTTGGACTAGCTATCATTCCAAGTTTCATCCTGTGAAGGATTATATTAGTTATATGACTGACCCCGTAGTACACGATAGACATTCACGGTCGTATAAAGGTGTACTGCGAGGGTTACACTATGACCACAAAACTTGGAAAATGGTTCAGGCGTTGGTGGGTGACATTTATTTAGTAGTGTTGGACATTAGAGAAGATTCACTTACCTACGGAAAATGGGAATCATATATAATCTCAGAAGCCAATAAAATGCAAGTACTTGTTCCGCCTGGATTCGCTAATGGTCATTATGCGTTAACTGACTGTGTGTTTAGTTATAATTTGTTTTATGACGGTGATTTTGTCGATGTAGACAAGCAATTTGTTATTAAATGGAATGACCCTAAGTTTGGTATGGAATGGCCCACTAACACCCCAATACTGCAAAAAAGAGATTCTTAATATGGTTAACAACTTAGAAAAATATCCAGTCGTTAGAGATATAACCCAAACGGCAGATGATTTAATTATCTTTGAAAATAAGATAATTGAACATTGGGAAAACGGTAAAATTCGTGGTCCTATCCATCTTTCTAATGGAAACGAATCCCAACTAATAGAAGTATTTACTCGCATCAAAACAACAGACTGGGTATTTTCAACTTGGCGTTCACACTATCATGCCCTACTCAAAGGAATCTCACCAGAGTGGATTGAATCAGAAATTCTTCAAGGTAAATCAATCACTTTATGTAATATAGATGAAAAGTTTTATTCTTCTGCTATAGTTGGAGGAACTCTTTCTATTGCTTTAGGTGTAGCCACAGCTATCAAGCGTGACGGCGGAGATGATAAGGTATGGTGCTTCATTGGTGATATGTCGTTCGAAAGTGGTATATTTTATGAAGTTCATAAGTACGCCAGAAATTTTGGTCTACCATTATATTTTGTGGTGGAAGATAATCATGTGTCCACGAATACCCCAACAGAAGCTACTTGGGGATATGTACTACGGGATATTCCAGAGGATGTTATTTATTATAATTACAAGTCAAAATACCCCCACTATGGTACGGGAAAATGGGTAGTCTTTTAAACTTTGTTTTTTTTAAAAATGAACTGGTACCTAATTGGACTCATACACACAATCAAGGACCGTTTATTAATTACTTACAGAAAAACAAACTTCAGTATACTTTAAACGGCGAACTTAAAGATGGATTTAAAAATATTTTACCAATAGAAATATCTGGGGGTTGGGCGGTTAGAGATATGCCGCCGGCAATATTCAAATTTGTCGAAGAAAACAATGTAAAATTATTACTGATAAATTTACCCGACCCTACTACGAGAGACGGGCATATTTTTTCTTTAAATTATTTAAAAGACAAAATAAATTTTGATAAAGTTATCTATATAGACACAAATTTACGACTACCAAATATTTCAACAAGTTATTCTCGTAAAGTATATTGGCCTGGATACTCTTGGCCAAAAGTATACGCATTCAATTATTTTATAGAAGAGGCTACTTGGGACAAGGAACGATTTTACGGTAGTGAAAATTCTCTTGGATATATTAGCGAACCAATAGAGCTGCACGAACTAACAAATTTCAGAAATAAGAAATTTATTTCTTTTAATAGAAATGCAGGTAGAGCTAATAGATTTATTTTGTTAGATGAGTTTATAAAAGGAACATTTTCTGATTCATATTTTAGTTTCCTTAGACCAATGGATTACTTTGAAGAAAATAAACAATTCTATAAACAGTATAGTGGAATAGAACTAACAGATAATGATATGGTGACTTACAACCAAAAACTGCCCATAGAATTAGATACACACGCTACTACTCAAAAAGATAGTTTTGATACAGGAAACACATTCAAAAAAGATTTATTTTTAGATAGTTGTATAAATTTGGTGACAGAAACCTCGTATATAGATAATGAACTATTCTTATCGGAAAAGATATTAAAACCTATACTAAGCTATCAGCCATTTATTGTATTTGGTTCATATGGATATCTAAAAGAATTAAAAAACTATGGATTCAAAACATTTTCTGATTTTTGGGATGAAAGTTATGACGATATAATAAATCCAGTACAGCGTATGAAATCGCTAATTTCTTTGGTAAAATCGTTAAATAATAAATCTATAGAAGAGTTGAATGATATTTATGAGAGTACAATAGATATTTGTATACACAACAGAAGTTTGTTCTATAGTTTGGAACTGGATAGTTTAAAAGTTATATTCGAGGATATAGAAAATGAATGGTAAAAAGGTTTTGATTACGGGTGCCAACGGTCTTGTTGGTAATTATGCAGTTCGAAAGTGTATGGAGCGGGGTGCTATAGTTACGGCAGTAGATATCGTAGCACCATTGAATCAGATTGAAAAGTACAAAGAAAATTATCAGTTCATCCAAGCTGACCTTCGTGAATTCGCGCAATGTAAAGAAGTTGTCAAAGGTCAGGACATAATATTTCATATCGCCGGAGTAAAGGGTTCCCCCAAGAGAGCAATGGAACAGCCCGCAGATTACTTCGTCCCAATGTTACAATTTAATACTAATATGATGGAAGCCGCTCGACTAGAGAATGTCGAGTGGTATGTTTTCACGTCTACCGTAGGCGTATATCAACCAGCAGAAGTGTTTATTGAGGACGATGTGTGGAAAACCTTCCCTTCAGAAAAGGACAAATACGCTGGTTGGGCTAAGCGCCTCGGTGAACTTCAAGCAGAAGTATACCAAGTATCCTATAACTGGAATAAGGCATCCATCGTCAGACCGGCAAACATTTATGGTAGACACGATAACTTCGGTCCAGAATCTACAGTCATTGCTTCATTAATTAAGAGACTCTTTGGTGAAAAGGAACATCCACTAGTATGTTGGGGTGATGGTTCGCCTATTCGTGATTTCATTTACGCAGGTGATGTGGCGGATGGCATCATCCAAGCATATGAGCAACGCATTACACAACCAATTAATTTGGGTAGTGGAACTGGAGTGACTATTAAGGAACTTGCAGAAACCTTGGTTGAACTGTATGAAGAAATGTACGGTGTTAAAGTTGCGATTGAATGGGATCCTACCAAACCAAATGGTGATACCAAGAGATTGATGAGTACAGAACGAGCAGAGTCGTTTGGTATTAAACAAAAAGTATCACTCAAAGAAGGACTTAGAGAAACTATAGATTACTACTTAACACACTTTGGGAATAAGTAATGAATATTATACATAATGTAAATAGAATATTTGAACCCACCGTAAGTGTGTTTGAAAAAGCATTAGTTATAAACTATAAAAAGGTAGGAACTAGGTTTTTTAGAACTGTGTCTAGCGGTGGATTAGATGCGTGTAATACTAATAATAAGCAGATTGATTTTATGATATCAAACGAATCAATGATGTATGAAGATAAGTTTGTTAGTAATAAAATAAATTATAAGTTTTCAAATAGATACATAACTGCTCCTTGGCACATAATGGACAAGCTAGCAGAAAGTTTTCCTAGATGGAAAAACGATACAGATTTTTTAAAAGATATGGGCGCAGAGTCGTATACAGAATTGTTTTTTGAAAATAAAAAAGATATCATTTTTGTTGTCAGAAATCCTCTTGAAAGATTTTTTTCTGGTGTCGTTCAATGCGCTACCTCATATTTCTATTCATTGGGGGATATACAAGAAGAATACGACTTTTTTAAAAAAGTAACTGGATTTTCCGATGACACTATAAAAATTTTTATTCACCTATATAAAAATACACAATTTACAGACCAGCAACTAGTAAACAGTCTACCTACAGAATTTATCTTGGTCACTTACAAATATTTATTGGAATATAGGTGGCATTTACTGGTGTCGGATATTCATGTGCAACCATACTTGCATCATTTTTTAGAGTTTATGCACAACATAAAAGATAGTTCTAAAATAAAAATAATAGATTTGAAACATTTGCGGTCAGAAAAGGCAATTATATTTCTTTCAAATTTATATGAAAATCAACAGAAAGGACTGCATGTTGGAGATGTAGAAAATACTATGCGGACTTTACAATTTGAGTCAAATTCTAAGATAACAAACATTTTAGCTAGTGCTTATACCAGCGGTAACTTTATTATAAAAGCATCCGGTATGAGTATTTTTCCTATTGAAGAATATATACATCACGAATATACTTTGTATAATGAACTAAGAAGTTCTTCACATTTTATAAATTTAGAGGATTGAGGGTTATATGAACAAAACAGATAAAATTTTAGTTACGGGTGCTAGTGGGTTCATCGGTTCTCGTTTGTTAAAGATGTTACATGAAATGGGGTATACCAATTTACGCGCTACTTCTTGGAGTAGGGAATTGCGTGATACATTAGATGGGGTTGAACATATTAGGGGAAATCTACAAGACGCAGATTTCTGTGAGTCGGTTTCACAAGATATTGATGTAGTATTTCACTGTGCTGCTAACACATCGAATGCGTTAGATACAAAGTTTAATCCATTATTGCATGTTACACCAAATATCGAAATGAATGTCAATCTTATGGAACAAAGTTGGAAAAATAAGGTTCGTAAGTTTATTTTCATTTCATCGAATACCACATATCCAGATATGGGTGATGTCCCGTGTAAAGAAGATACAAATATCCAAACCCCAGACATTGTTCCCGTATATAAAGCAGTAGGTTGGATGAAACGATATTGTGAAACTCTATGTGATTTCTTTTCAAATCAAATCCATAACCCAATGCAATGCATTATTATTCGACCATCAAATGCATACGGTCCAAATGACAAGTATGATTATGAAAAGTGCCATGTGACTCCAGCAAACATTCGTAAGGTGGCAGATGGATTGAACCCAATTCCGGTGTGGGGCGACGGTACAGAAGTTCGTGATGTAATTCATGTTGATGATATGGTCAGTGGATTTATTACGATTGCAGAGAAGGTTGACAAGCATGATGTTTATAATGTATCTTACGGCGAAGGATATACTGTGATGGAAGTACTTAATACCATCAAGGATATCGAAGGCAACACAAACCCAGTCAACTTTGTAAATAACAAGGCACCGATGATTCCAGTTCGTTTACTTGATAATACTAAGTTAAAGAGCTTGGGATGGTCACCTAAGTATGACTTACGCACTGGATTAGCCGATGCGTTGCGGTGGTATAAGGAAAACAAACACCAATTCAACCCAAACTCACAGCCATGAGCTACAAAGATGAATTAACAAACGCTATGAGGCTGCTGATGGACAAACCGGAAACAGTCTTCATTGGTCAGCAAATTGTATACTATGGGAATCCTATGTCAAAAACAATTGAGGGATTGCCAAAAGAACGCATGATAGAAACTCCCGTTATGGAAGAAACACAAATGGGGATGACTCTGGGTATGGCTATGACTGGAAAACTGGTAGTAAGTTTCTATCCTAGATGGGATTTCTTGATTTCTGCGATGAATCAATTAGTAAATCACCTTGATAAGTACACACTTATGACGGGTAAAAATGTCCATGTGATTGTACGGGTTGGCAAAGGGTCAGACAAACCATTAGACCCAGGCCATCAACATAAAGCAAACTACATAAAACCATTTAGTGATATGTTAAAAACAGTAACCTTATTAGATTGTAAAACACCAGAAGATGTAAAGAATAATTACAATATCGCAATAAATACTCCTGGGGTATACATTATAAACGAGTACCCAGAATTATATTAATATGGAAAATGGTATTTTATTTCTTGGTGATAGCTTTACATGGGGAGAGGGGCTAGAACTATATTGCGATACACCTAAATGGATTGCGGAAAGAGAAAAGGATAATAATAGCTGGCTAGTTCTTTCAGAAAAACAAGACGAAGACGGTATTAAATTTCGTGAAGAAAATAGATTTCCTGCGTTGGTAGCTAAGCATTTTAACAAAACTGCGTTTGTAAATGATACTAACGGTGGGTCTTTGGCTGGAAGCATAGCCACAGCTCATAAATTTTTATTCAATCCAGATGTGTACATAGACACAATCGTTTTACAGTTTTCGAACTTCCAAAGAGATCCATTGCATGTAACTTTTAGTTGTATATGTGAATTTTGCATGACTACCACATTCGCAAGATTGTTCGAAAACGCAGATGAACTTTTAGAAAAAATAATAAAAAGAACAAATTTAGATTCTAAAGAAAAATTAATATTACTCGAATTAGAAAAACTAATAGGAAAGAATTGGTTTGATAATGATAATTTTATAGATTTGTTTATTCAAGCAAGAAAAAAATGGTATGTAGATATATTATTTAATTTTTATAATCTTCATCTTGCATCATGGGAATCTGACGGGAAACGGAAAATTTACTTTATAGATTCGTGGGAAGAAGAAAGTAGCGATGCAATATTTGACGACTATTTACACCAACATTACCCACATTTTAAGTACCAAACAAATATGATACCACTGGTGGGGAAAGATAACAATTCATATTTACGATGGAAATCGTGGGAAAACACATTTGAGTATAGAAATATCGCTCATGAATTTAAAAACACAGACAACGGACATCCTACCTTAGAACAGCACCAATACTTAGCAAAATCAGTTATAAAGTTTCTTGAGGAAAAGCACGATGAGTAGATTTCATAAGATAGAACCATTAGACTTTTCTGAATGGTTTATAAGCCCAGATGAACAAGATACATTCACTCCATCCGAGTGGATACTACCTTTTCCGTGGATATCTATGTTTGTATACACACATATGAAAGCAACCTTTCCAGGATACAACGGATATGATAATCCAGAAGAACTACCAAAAGTTTTACAAATTGGTTGCGCACAAGGCGCAGACGCTGTAGAAATTGCAAAAGTACTGAAATTGCCTATGATAAACGGAAAATTACATATCATTGATTGGTTCAGAGGAAATTTAACAGTTAGTAAAGATGAAGATTGGGGATACGACGAGTCTAAACCAGAAGCATGGAAGTCTCATTTATGGTCAGAAGCAAAAAAATTTAAAGTAGATGATATTATAACGGTATTCGAAGGAGATTCTCGTAAAGTAATATATGAAATGCAAGATGACTATTATGATATGGTGTTTATCGATGGCGGACATGAGTATAATATTGTTAAATCTGATATAGAAAACGGCTATAAAAAATTAAAGTCCGGTGGTGTTATGATATTAGATGATGTCAGTGGTCATGATGACTTCTATGAAAAATATGATTTGAAAAATGCACCCGACGAAATTATAGAATCTGACACATACACATTTGAAAACGGAATAAGATTTCATGCAGGAGTTGTAAAGGCTGTGCGGGAATTTTTTGGAAACGATATTATTAGAATGTATTCACACGATAAAGCATACCACTTTAAAAAGTAAATTTATGGCATGGAATAAAAGGATACTAGACTATGATGGGGGCTCAGCTGGAAATATGATGGAACCGTTCTTCCCTAGGACGGAATATAGACCAACGGCTACGGGCACCTATGATATTGTTCTGTTAAATAGAGATGATATACAGGGCAATTTTGATGATGTACTACAATACCTACACCCAGACTCTAAGGTTATAGTAAATATTGTACCAGAAAGTGGGTGCTTTGATGAGTTTTTATATTATTTTGATAAACTAACCAGAAACCATTCTACTATTTCATTTTACTTGATTGGCGATTTAGATTTTGACTATGATTTTAGTCAAAATGTAAAAGTATGTTCAGCGTATAATCTTTCTCTTTTAATGTTTTTTGAAAACTATTCATATAATAGACCTAATACTCAAGCATACTCTGTACTTGGACATAAAGTTTTTCAGAAAACTAACGGATTCTGTTGCTTAAATGGCAGACTTCGAACCCATAGAATGTTTTTGTTATTAGAACTGTTAAAAAGAAATTTATTGAAATTAAATAGAGAAAACGACAACACGAATATGATATCGTTTCTATTTTATACAAACAACGAAGTGACCGATTATGAGCAGTACTCTGTTATGGTAGATAACATGAACATCTCTGATTCCGATAAAGATATTTTATTAAACGCTAAAAACTACTTACCAATTAAACTTTGGGACGAGGACGGCACTCCTCCTAAGCTACTGTTAGGCGGAGATCATGTTTATAAAGTATTAAACTTTGTAACAGAAAATATATCTGGAATGGATTGTTCTATTACGGGTATCGTAACCGTTACGGAAAAGGCATGGGCTCCGTTTAAATTACACCAAATACCGATTTATAGTTCTATACCAGGATATGTGTCTACATTACGAAATATGGGGTTTGATTTGTTTGACGATGTGGTGGACCATAGCTATGACAACGAACCGGATAATCTAAAGCGACTTCAGCTTGCAGTTGACCAGCTAGAAAAAGTATCTAAATTAAATTTAGTGGAGTTTTACAAGAAAAATTATTCAAGATTCGTTAAAAATAATCTTTTAGCTGAAGAATTAAAAATGAAGGGATTTTTCACTTTAAAAAACTTTATGTTGGAGCATGACCTCATATGATTACTTTGATAAAAAAATTATACAATCTTTATGTAGAAAAAAAGAAACGAAAAAAGTTAGAAAAGATATACAAAGAAAGATTGGAAGAATTAAAAAAGAGGGATCCATTTATTTACAAGCACTAGTAGGGTACCATCGTGAATAATAAAGAAACATTTTGCATATTACCATTTGTACATCTATACACACAGCCGAATGGTGAGGTAAAGCCATGCTGTATTGCTGGGGGCTTTGACGACAAACAATTCTTGCGTGAAAAAAGTATAGAGGACATATTTAATTCTGGTGAGTATAAGCAACTTAGACACGATATGTTAAATGGTAAGCGTAATAAAGCTTGTGAAGTTTGCTATAAAAAGGAAGATATAGGAGAATCTTCACCGAGACAAATGTTTAATAGCAATACATTATGGACTATGCCAGAAGTAAAAGAAGATTATTCTGTAGTTACTCAATTCCAACATATAGATATTAGATTTTCTAACTTGTGTAACTTCAAATGTAGAATGTGTAATTATTCATTTTCTTCAAACTGGTATGATGATACGGTAAAATTACGAACACTTCGTGTTCACAATGAACATTTGAGTCATATAGTTAACAAGAAAGCCAAGGTAATGAAGGCATCACCTACACTAGTTACCGATTTAAAACCACATTTAAATCATTTAAAGAGTGTGTATTTTGCTGGTGGAGAACCTTTAATAATGCCAGAGCATTACGAACTTCTTAAATTTTTATATGATACATTAGAGGTGCGACAAGACACTGGAAAAAGAAGATTGAGTATTCACTATAATACCAATTTGTCTGTAATAAAATACGACGAGCAGAGTTTAATAAATTTGTGGGAAGGATTTGAACGAGTATTTTTATCCATTTCATGCGATGGAATAGGTAAAGTCGGAGAATATCAGCGTGTCGGTTTTAATCACGAACGCTTCGTAGAAAATTTGAACACTATTAAGAAGTATTTCACATCCGGCGGTACACATGAAGTAGCCAGCGGCATGATGTATAATTTCCAATATACTACAACAATATGGAACGCATATCATATATTCGATTTCGTAAACTTTATGTTAGATAATCAATACATAACATCAAGTGACCAAATTGATTTTTACTATGCATGGACTCCACTTAATGCTTCAATAAACAATTTAACACAATCAGAAAAAAATAGATTGGTTAACTTTTTAGAAACCGGAATAGTAAATACAAATTTAACACCCAAAACAATTTCAGAAATACAAAAGATAATCAAGTATATCCAAACGCCAAATTCTGGAGATATAAAAGATTTATTGATTTATACAAGAGTATTGGATGAACTCAATAGTACAGATGTTATGACTTTAAATGGGGTTAATTTTAACAATATGTTACAAGAAACATACGGATGAGAATGTACAAATGAAATACATATTAACCACTGGATGTTCATTTACAAATAATATAAGACTAGATCCTGATAAGCCATCAAATCATGCAGTCATTCCATCGAATTTGCGGTCTTGGCCATACTACTTGCATCAAGAATTGAAAAACGAATATGAGGTATTGAACTACGGAGTAGCAACGAACGATAATGTATCTATGTGTAGAATTATGTTATATCATATAGATAGACTATTAAAAGAAAATGTAGATCCTAAAAACATAACAATCATAGTTCAATGGTCCTCAGCTGTCAGACAATCTATATATATGCATAAACAACTAGATATGCGCTCGCAAGGATTGGGACATACTTTAGTTTATCACAACAACTGGAAGAACATACCAGGAATGTTCTATTTAACCGGTGGTAATGACCCGCCGACAGGACCAGGCAGTGCTGTTGACTGGTTAGGTATAGAAAATGTATTGAAGTATTGGCAAGCAGAAGTGTCTTGGAACAATACTCTAAACAGTACTATGCAGTGGTTAGAAATGTGGTTGCTATTGGAAAAAACTTGTAAAGAGTTAGGTATTAAGACATATTACATGAGTATGCGAGACATTTTCACTAGTAATTCGGGTGATAACTTTTTGTTTAGTAAATATGGATCTCCGCCAAAATTCTATAAATGGATGACATTAGTAGAGGTACTAAAGCCATATCTAGATAAATTACCTATTGATTCTGACAATTATTGGCATCATAAGCAGTACAAAGGTTTACTGGAATGGGCAATAGACAGCAGAAACAACGACATACCTGTGTTTCAAGAATTTCAAGAGTTTAATGCTAATACATTTGAAGAATATTTAGTGGCCGCTGGACATGATTGGGGACACCCTTCCGCAGAAATGATGGAAATATTTGTCAAAACAGAATTGCTAAAGTTATTAAAGTTATGAAATCATTATACACCAACGGTGATTCTGTAGTATGGGGCGCCGAACTACAAAACAAAGCAGAGGAAAGATTTTCACGCATATTAGCTGACAAATTATCAGCGGTTGATTGTAATAATGCATCCGCTGGCGTGTCAAACGATTATATCTATCGACAAACAATGAGAGATGTGGCTCATTGGATGGACACAAAACAATTGTGGAGTGAAGAATCTGGGTGGATTGATACCGAAGAAATATTTGTAGTAGTGGGATGGACAGCTCCTACCAGATTCGAGTGGTGGGATGGACAGAAATATGTACAAGAACGATTGTGGGCTGGATATGATAAGTGGGGAAGTCCCGACGAACACAGAACTACAGAAGATGAGTTTGTATTACACCAAACAGAACTTATACCATCTTATATAAGAACTTTAAATCAGGTAAACGCACTGCATTCGTTTCTAACGGTAAATTCAATTCCGCATTACTTTTTCAATGTATTCTACGGATACGATGAAATACAAGAACCAACTGGCAAAATAGACACTTTTGGTAGAAAAAATCACCAATTATCGATAAATTCTTTGCTAAAACTGACTCCAAACTCGTTTAGAAACAAGACGATGTATAATTATATAAAGGAGAACGGAGGTGGATTTTTACCTAGAAACCACCCCGACAAACTGTCCCACAAGTTATGGGCGGAGTTTTTATTTAAGGAGGTTTGATGTACATAATTGGAATATCGTGTTTCTATCACGATTCGTCTATTTGTTTGTTCAAGGATGGTCAATTGGTTTTTGCGTGTGAAGAAGAACGGTTTACTGGCAAAAAACACGATTCGTCATTTCCCCACAACGGATTGCGTTACATATTAGACACATATAATATAAGTTTAGATGAAATAGAGAAATTTTGTTTCTACGAAACCCCAACACTAAAGCTGGGGAGAATAGTAAAAAACTACATCCGACATCCTATTTCATCGTTTTCATTTACTAAACAATCCTTGATAAACTGGTACACGAATGCCCAAACTCTACGAAAAGAGGTTGGGGATAATATCTATTACCAGCCACATCATCATTCCCATCTATATTATTCGTACTATACATCTACCTTCAAAGATGCAGTAGTTGTGTCGGTCGATGGTGTGGGGGAAACAGATACCGCAACCGTAGCGATTGTCAAAGACGGTAAATTTACATTCAAACCACTAATGAAATACCCACAGTCATTGGGGCTATTTTATTCTGCGATGACTTCGTTCTTAGGGTTTAAACCTAACAACGGTGAATATAAGTTGATGGGACTGGCTGGATTTGGTAACCCTCACCTATACTACGACAAAGTTAGTAGTTTAAGTATGAAACACTTTGTATGGGACAAGTCTAGTGAAGTGATGTTCAATGAGAACTTATCAAAGGCATTAGGAATCCCAAATAGACTCCCAGAAGAAGAAATACTACAAGTCCACAAAGATATTGCCGCAGCAACTCAACTGGTATATGAACATAACTTATTCTCGTTATTAGACCAAGTAGCCAAAGAAACTGACATCAGAAACTTGTGTCTCGGTGGTGGATGCGCATACAACGGGGTGGCTAACGGTAAAATAAAGAACATCACTCCATTTACAGAATTATGGATACCACCCGCTCCATCTGATGCGGGGTCAGCGGTTGGTGCAGTATTGGGGTATTTGCGAAAACGAGATGGATTCGCATTACGAGTAAAAGAAACCCCATTTTTAGGACCAGAGTATACTGACGAAGAAATTATTAAACAAATACCAGAAGTGAAGTACGGTATATACAGAAAATTGAAGAAGGTCAGTGATAGTAAACTATACGAAATAGTGTCCCAAGAATTACAAAAGGGAAAGGTAGTTGGGTGGTTCAGAGGTAAATCTGAATTTGGTGCGAGAGCATTAGGGCATCGGTCAATCCTAGCAAATCCATTCATCGATGGAACCAGAGATAAGGTAAACAGTATCATTAAGAAGAGAGAAGGTTTCCGTCCGTTTGCACCTATGGTCCGTTATGATGTTCAATCCGAATATTTCCACGAAGAGGACTATGTTCCATATATGAACCAAGTGGTTAATGTCAAGGAAGAACATCGAAACTTATTAAAAGAAGTGTCAAATGTCGATGGAACTGCTAGAATACAAAGTATAACCAGAGCTGAGAATCCTACCATTCATAGATTACTTACGGAGTTCTCGGAATCATCGGGTAACCCACCCATCCTATTGAATACATCATTTAATGTTCGGGGTCAAACGATGGTCTTGACACCACGAATGGCATATGATACATTTATAAGTACCGATATTGGCGTACTAGTATTAAATAATTTTATTATAATAAAGTGAGGAAGTGTTATGAGTGAAAGAAAGTATTTGCCTACCCTAGCAGAGCTTGTGGATAGATTATCTATTTCGCAGCTGAAAGAAGTATTCATCCCACAACATAAGGCTGAATATTCACAAGAAATTAAAGATATCGTTCACGACATTCAACTAGTGCTCGACGAACAGCAAGGCGCGATTACCGCCGAAACTATTCGTGCGATTGTCGTATTGGCACAGATGAATCTACACATTTGGCATAACGAATCAAACTATCGTAAAGGTATCAAGGAAGGCAACAATCTTGAACTCACCCATGGTATCAATGGTATTCGTAACACCGCCAAGAACAAAATACAAGAAATCGTTGGTGGTCGGAAAGACTACAAGATTGATTGTTTAGCCGCAGAGTTTAAAGATTGGGAAATTAGCTGGTAATATGAAACAGTATAAGTATTTAGTGGTATGCGGATGTTCTCAGACATACGGCCAAGGATGCGAGGCAAACGAAACCTATGGGTATGAATTAGCAAATAAATTAGGATTGAAGCTGATAAACTTAGCTGTGTGTGGAACTGGTTGGTACGCCGTAGAAACTTCTATAACTTCTTTTATTCATAATAACAAAAATATTGTAGATGAATGTTTCTTTATATTACAGAAGTCTGCATTAGATAGACGAGTAAATTATGAAGAAATAGCAATATCCAGAAGCGATGTGTGGGAACATTGGAACATAAAGTACTTGTCTAAAATTAATGTATGTTCTTTAGGATTTCTTGACTGGGACACGAATTATTATTCTAGTCAGCGTCCAAAGTGGTGGGCAGACAAACATCCTCATAGACCAAACGGAATGTGGTCATCGGTGCAAGACTTAGATGTAAGACTAAAATATTTTCCAGAGCACAAACATTACCCAAATTCCAGAAATCATTGGAAACTGGGTGAGAACAATAGCGTAAATCCTCCACTAATTCATGAACAGTTTCAAGAATTGATGTTACATTGGGGATTGAGAATTAATTCGTTTCATTTGTTTTTAAAGAGTATTGGTGCTGACCACATTATTGTAGATGGATACTCGCCATTTTTGTCATACAAACTGAATTTTGCCAATTATTATGATACAAGTGATGAATATGAAATGGTAAAAGAATTTTGGTCAACTGGAACACAAGGGGTAGATGTAGACGATGTTATGATATATGATTTTAAGAATATTGAAGCCGGTTGGGTATTCGACAGTATTGATATAAAAAATAAAATAGATGATGTAGTGCTATGGAGTTTGTATCAATTTAAAGCACATAATACAATGTGGAACCTTGACGGCGGCCACGCAGGACCGTTGGGTATGAAATTGATAGCAGATGTTTTGTACACAAACTTGGTAAAGAAAGGTTGGTTTTGATATGACAATTATAGAAACTAAAAAGAGAACCATATTCAAAACTGTTAGTTGGAGATTGGTTGCCGTACTAAATTCATTTTTAGTTCTGACGATACATTTAACAGATAGTAATCTGTTGAACGCTATATACATGAATATTAGCGGGTTCTTCGCTTTTTATTTTTTTGAAAGAGTTTGGAGCAAAATAAACTACGGAAGGTATTTAGAATGATATATGTACTTGACAGGAAAACTTGGCATTTTGACCCAACATGGTCCATGCCAGAAAATCCTTTTCAATATGTGGACCTAGAATATTTTATTACAAAGTTTTTGTTTATAAACGAGCCAACCACGGTTAATGTTGTAAATGAAGACAATAGAGTATCTTTAGAATTTATTGACGAACTATTGACAAACAATCCAGATATAAAAGTGTTTGCTTGCAATTTAGATGCGTTTGTTGATAAAAAGTCGTTACTACTCTATGATGAAGAAATTTGTAAAAAATACCCACATGTATTTTTTATATTTTTTTATCATGAGTTGGATTTTACACTTCTTTTAAATAGTAAAGTACAACAATTGAAAAATGTTGCGTATGTATTAAATTCGTTTAGCACAAGTGACATGCCGTCGTTAACTAATAAAATGTTTCCGTACTACATAATAAATTCGTACCTGCAAAAAAATTATAATCTACTATTCAAGATATATCAAAGTCAGCATAGTTTAAGAAAATGTAAGAAGTATAATTTCTTAAACGGTATACATAAACCACACAGATACGCGGCATATCAGTTAATTAAAAAGCATGACCTTTTGGACGAGGGGTTCTTTTCTTATTTAGATTATCCTTACTTTTTAGAACACGAAGAGCATAGAAGAGAAACAGCGCAATGGTTAAATATTTCACTAGAAGAATTTGAAAATGAACTAAAAACGATGAAAATTCCATATTTGTTGGAAACATACGAACCAACACCACAACCAGGACTGTTCGTTACTCCATTCCTGATTCCGCCAATGTATTCTTGGCAGAGTTATATATCCATCACATCGGAAACTAACTATATAGAAAACTCAAACATTGTTTCTTTGTCAGAAAAATCTTTCAAAGCGTTTGCTGGTTTCAATATTCCTTTGATTTATGGACAACCCAATATAGTTGATTATCTGAGGGAGTTGGGGTTTGATATGTTTGATGATTTGTTTGACAACACGCCAACAAATAATAAGGCAGATACCTTAGCCAAACTAGATAAAAATTTACAAGTTATTAAAAATATGTCTCTCGAAGAACTACATAATTTCTATGTAAACAATTATGGTAGAATAAAGCATAATTTTTATCATTTGACTAAACGAATGAAAAACTCTCATTTTGATACAATCAAACAGTCTTATGAAAGATTACAACATACTTGATAGTTGGGATTGGGTTACCCACTTTGAAAATACTTTAGCAGAGTATTGTGGGTCAAAATATGCGGTGGCATGTGATTCTAACACCAACGCAATACGACTAGTATTACACTACTTGGGCATACAAAATCAACTGATACACATACCAGCCAGAACATATGTCTCTGTACCAAACCAAATCATACTGTCGGGAAACACACCTGTATTCGTAGATATCGATTGGCAAGGATTGTATAATATTGGGAATACTTCTATCGTTGACGCAGCTACCGCATTTTATAAGGGAATGTTCGTAGAAAAGTATACCATATTATCTTTCCATCTTAAGAAGATTTTGAACATCGGAACAGGTGGTATGATTTTGACCAATGATAAAGAGTTTGAACAGTGGGCACGCCCTATGATTTATGACGGTAGACATAAGAACAAAATGTATGCCGATGACCAATTTGAGTGTGTGGGGTGGCATATGTATATGACACCAGAACAAGCCAAACGGGGATTGGAAATATTCCATTCCGATAAAATTAAAGACTGGAATTCACCATGCGGTGGAAGTTGGTTATACAAAGATTTAAGAGAACAAACTATTTTTGAAAAATATCGATGAAATACATAATCAATACAGGTTGTAGTTACGGTGTTATGTTTATGTCATTTAAAGAATTTACAAAAGGTAACAACAACCAATTTAAAATTATAGATTTACACTGTGATTCCACTGGCGCTGATTACGCAAAGAGAAGCGTATTCTATACAGTATCCAAGTTACTACAGCGTGGTGTGTCTCCAAAAGATATGTATGTAATAACTGAATGGTCACAACCTAATAGATTGTATGTTGAATTACCACAAGAACTTTGTGGAGAAATACTAAATTGTAAAAATCATAATATAGAAGATACATTTGTTTTAGACAGCACCTTTAGGAAAATTGATACATCTGACACATTTATTAAAAAGTACAAATCATTGACCACTGTGTTTGATAATCGTGTATATGCTAATGTGGAACATTCCGATTTGAAATCATTTGATAATAAACAACTTCGCTACTACATAAAGGAGTTTGTAAATAATTCGCCGATAAACAATAAACCCATCGACAGATTAGAAAGTTACCTTACGAATATTTTAGACCTTCAAAACTTTCTAAAGTCACTGGATATTCAGTATTCGTTCTTTTTGATGAACAATTCGTTTGAGGGATATTATGAAAATTTCTCTAATTTCTCTGATACGGATATCACAAGAAATTTAATTCAGCAAGAAAAAATAGTGTTACCAAATATAAACGGATTGTTACACATTAGAACTTTTTCTGATTATCTTTCTAAGGTATGGACTTTAATAGATTTATCTAATTTTCATTTTTACAAAACTGAAAATTTCAGTTATGGTGGTATCGACGAATATACTATGGAAAAGTTTGGACATCAAGCATATACCGCTGCTGCGAACCCGTGGGATATACCAGATGAAGGATATGTAACATCGTTTGGGGCACACCCACATGAATCGGTGTATGTAAATTTCTTTATCGATTATATTTACGAAAAAATAAAACCGTTTATGGGTGAATTTGAGTTTGATTTCACAGATAGATGGTCGAGAACAAAACATAATGCATTACGACAAACGGAAGGTTTATGACAAACTTACTTTATTTCTTTTATTCATTCTGTCTTTTCTTTTTGGGTTCATTTGGACACTGGTATATTATGTACTGGCAGTTTAAAAATCCAAACTGGATTAAAACGCCTTGGCCATATTTATTAGCTCCAATAGAAGCGTTCCTTTGGATTCTTGCTTCACATTATGGTGTGAAAGCATTTAATGGTGAAATGTGGTCAAACCGTTTCTTGTTTTTCGTAACAGGTGTGGTGGTAGCAGCAATACTTTATCCATATCATTTTGGACAACCCTTCACTGGAAAGACATTTGTACAATTACTACTCGCGTTAACAATAATTCTTGTAAGTTTACTTTGGAAATAATATGATACATAAAAAGACAGAATGGGAATCCAGTAAGGCAGAATATGGATTCGGTAGAACCAAGATAGATAATTTCTTAGATGAAACTACAATTCGTGCGTTGTACGAAGAGTGTATGAACGCACCAAAGGGTGGGTGGACGGTGTTCACCCGTGCAGGTTCTCGTATGGAAGAGTTTAACGATTTGATTTCGTTACCAACCGCACACAGAGTTACATACGATATTATGCATTCTGGTGAGTTCTTATACGAACTGGAACAGATGACGGGTATAGTAGGATTATTGCCAGACCCACATTTAGTCGGTGCGGGATATTCGATTATCAGAAACGGGAACACACTTGGATGTCATTATGACTTTAACTGGAACGACCGTATACGACTACATAGAAAATTAACATCTCTTTTGTATATCACGCCAGATTGGCAAGATGATTGGGGTGGTCACATCCAATACTATGATGATAATATAGATGTTAATCCGAACGCAAAGCTAATTGAATCGGTGGCACCAAGATTTAATAGATTTGTTATCAATGAGAACATTAAGCACGGACCATACCACAGAGTCAGTGCGGTAAACGCTCCAAACGATATAGGTCGATGTGCAATTCGTTTCTTCTATTATATCAGTACTTCTGACCCAGATAAGGACAATCCACCACATAGAAGTACATATAAATCAAATGAATACTCGCATCACAAGTTGTATGAAGAAGAAAATTGGAATGGTCATTTCGTAGGACAAGGTGGCGAGGACTATGGATATAAACCGAAGTAAAATATCGTTTGTACAACCAAATTTCCGACAAGGGCCTGGTGGAATAGCTGCGTATCTTCCGTATAGTGCCGGTATATTGTGGTCGTATGCACTGACAAACGAAACAATAAAAAATAACTTAGTATTAGATAAGTTAGTTTATAAACGGGAACCTATTGAAGAGTTGGCAACTAGATTATCAAAAAATAATATAGTTGCGTTTTCAACTTATGTCTGGAACAGAAATTATAATTTTAAGTTGGCAAAACGAGTTAAAGAACTAAATCCAAGTGTGTTGGTGTTGTTTGGTGGTCCTGAGCCGCCAATAACGAATCCAGATATATTTTCCATCATGCCGTTCTGTGATATAGTTGTTAAGGGGGAAGGAGAATATACTTTCTGTTCACTGATTGAAAAGTGGATTAATAAGGAAGATTATAGTGAAGTATCTGGATTACTTATAAATGAAAACGGTAAATGTAAAGATACTGGTGTGCCAGAACGCATAGAAGAGTTAGATACTGTTCCTTCACCGTATTTAACTGGTGTATTTGATTCTATATTACCGCTTGAGAGTGAATGGAACGCTGTCATAGAAACCAACAGAGGATGTCCATATCAATGTACATTTTGTGATTGGGGGTCATTAACATACTCTAAGATGAAGAAATTTAATCTTACAAGAGTGTTTCACGAAATCGAATGGATGTCCAAAAACAAGATTGGATATATGGATGTTGCTGACTCTAACTTCGGTATCTTTATAGAAAGAGATAATTCCATAGTAGACAAGTTAATCGAAGTACAAACAAAAAATGGATATCCGTATCGAACTGGGTGGAGTTGGGCTAAGAATCAGCAGTCAGAAGTTGTACAGATAGCAAAGAAACTTATTAAAAGTGGACACTTCAATAACGGATTGACCATATCATTACAAAGTATGGATGAAAATACCCTTAAGACTATCAAGCGAAACAATATGGGTATCAATAGAATAAATCAGATTTTTGATGAGTGCAGAAAAGATGGTGTACCGCTTAATGTTGAATTGATACTAGGATTGCCTGGGGAGACATTAGAAAGTTGGCAAAATACTATGTATGGGGTATTTGAAGTAGGTCAGCATGATAGTGTTGAAGTGTGGCAAGCACAGCTATTAGAAAACGCTGAAATGAACCTAACTCAAAGACAATCTTTTAGTATACGAGGACAAAAAGTAACTGACTATTTTCCGAATGGTGTTGACAACGAAGCACCAGAATTCTCAGAAATAGTAACGGAAACTTCTACAATGAGTTTGGATGATATGGTAGAGGGATACAAGCTGTCGTGGTTTTTGATAACTTGGCATACCGGTGGGTTCTCGCAGTATGTTTCTAGATTCCTAAGAAAATATATAAACTTATCTTATAAAGAGTTCTACACGGGATTCAGAAAGTTTTTAGAAACTGATAGTTTTTGGAAAGAACAAGAATTTAAAATGTCTACTATTATAAAGGAATGGTATATTAACGGTGGTCAAATTATATCTGAGTTAGGACCAATAATAGTCACCGCATCCACCAATCAGTACAGAACATTATTTGAAATTCATTTGAATGAACTATACGAAAAGATATATCAGCTTGTAGAAGATTATACAAGAACATTTCAACTACCTAATGAGTTGTATTCTGATTTAATCACATTAAACAGATGTGTTGTTGCAAAGCAAAAGGACATAAAAAACTACACGGTCACAACCAAATATAATATTTTAGAATACATAACGGATGCCAATAGTACACTAAAGAATACAGAAAATTTGATAAGTATTAATTATCCGCATGACCCGATACGAAGTAAGGATTTGGCTTGGTTTATGGAAAGTATATTTTTTGCAAGAAGAAGAAGTTTTGGTAAAAATTATTTGACGAGGCATTAATTCACATGACAGTCCACATAAAAAGACACGTCGCAAAGGCAATAACTTACAGAATAGTAGGTACCTTGACAACCTTTATTATTTCTTATATATTTACAGGTAGCGTATCCCTATCTTCTGCAATAGGGGTCACAGAATTGATTGTCAAGCCAGTTAATTACTTTTTACACGAACGGGCTTGGTACAAGTGGATTAAATTTGGACTTATTGATAAAAATGAGGATTGATATATGAGAATTTTAGTTATGGGACTGCCTGGGTCTGGAAAGACTACATTATCTAAAGTATTGGCAGAAAAGTTAGGTGCTGCATATTTCAATGCAGATGAAGTTCGAAAACAATTCAACGATTGGGACTTTTCTGATACGGGTCGTAAGCGTCAAGCATATCGGATGCGGGAACTCTGTGATATGGCAGAAACTTGTCATACCGTAGCAGATTTCGTCTGTCCCACAGAAGAAACCCGTGAACTTTTCTTACCAGACTTTATTGTGTTTATGAATACAATAGACGCCGGACGGTTCGAGGATACTAACAGAGTGTTCGAACAACCCTCAGAGGTAGATGTCTTGGTCAATGGCTGGATAGACCCAAGTACACAAGCAGATATCATCATTGAAGAAATTAAGAAGAAGGATGTACATTTCGGATGGCAGAACCCTACTGGACTGATGATTGGTCGGTTCCAACCCTTCCACGATGGTCATTTAAAGTTGTTCGAAACCATCTTAGAAAAGGAAGGTCAAGTACTTATTGCGGTTCGAGACACCTATAATACTGACGAAAAGAACCCATTCAATTATGTCGAGGTTGTCGAAGGAATCCACAAGAAGCTGGAAGATAAGTACCGTGGAAAATACTATATAATGTCCGTACCGAATATTACGGGGGTCTATTATGGCCGTGATGTGGGATATAAGGTGGAGAAAATCAACCTAGACCCACAAACAGAGTCTATTAGCGCCACCCAAATTCGGAAGGAAATGGGTAAATAAACACTATTTATAATAGATATGAGTTTGTATATATCAGAGGATTGTAATAAAATTCACCTCCTTTTTTCGGGCGGGGCGGACAGTACAATACTCTTGTATTTGCTGTTGTTGGAACAACAAAAAAAGCCAGAACTAGAAATTAAATGTTATGGGTTGATGATGCCTAAATTAACCATAAAATTTTCTAGATGTATAAGTATTTTAAATGTATTAGAACAAAGATTCAAAACTAAGATAATTTTTAAGAATTTTGATAAACAGTTTATTCTTAGAGAGTTCGCACAACTAATATTGTCAGTCGAACCAGGCTATGTGTATTCCGGCTGTAATAAGGTTTTAGAGTTTTTAGAACCTATCAATTATATTGAGGGGGATACCCCACCCGTCCGAGGTCACCCCTTCAATGAGTTTCATATACGACCGTTCATAAACATGGATAAGGCAGAGATAATATCTTACTATATCCAACATAATGTATTAGACTTGTTGAATATGACACATTCATGTGGATATGATATGGAAACACCTTGTAACGGTTGTTATTTTTGTTTAGAACGAGGGTGGGGATTACAAAAGTGTGGGATAACTTTATAATTTTTCAGAGGAAACTCTATGGCAAAGTATGTAATATCTTATGATAAAAATGTAGATTTTTCAACACTACAATCTTCGCTAATAGCGTCAGGTTGTACAATTGGTGAAGTATTCGAATCGTTGGGTGCTTTGACGGTAGAATCGTCAAATGCTGATTTTTCATCAGTAGTTGGTGTGTTAGCACACGAAGTAGAATCTGAAATAGTTGTAACCCCCCACTGGCATTTAAATAGAATTTGTAGTGAAAATTTACCAATGCGTAAAATGTATCTTTCTCGTAACAAAGGATTAGGAAGTACTGTATATCTAATGGACTCGGGAGTAGATACCACGCACCCAGAATTTACCAACTCAACCATCGAACATCTTTGGAGCTGGGACGGAGATTCAACTGACACCATCGGCCACGGAACTGGATTGGCAAGTGTAATCGTCGGTTCAACATTAGGTGTTTCTGTTGAAGCTACTTTAAAAAGTGTAAAAATTCCACTAGGTCAATCAATACCAGTATCAACATTATTAAATGCATTCAATGTAATATTGAATGACCACTTGTTAACGCCTGGTCTTAAAGTTGTTAATTGTTCGTGGACAATCCCAAAGAGTTTAATTTTAGATAATAAAATCACAGAGCTACAACAACAAGGATTGGTTGTTGTTGCAGCTGCAGGTAATGAAATTGCAGATGCTAATACATTTTCTCCTATTGGGTTGAACACAGTGCTTGGTGTCGCTGCATCCGATGCATATGACAGAGTTATTCCGTGGGCAACTGGTGTAGGAAGTAATTGGGGACCTGATGTAGATATTACCGCTCCTGGTATCGATATAACTGTAGCAAAACTGGGTGGAGAAACAGAACAAAAATCTGGAACATCTATTGCAGCGGCAGTTGTCGCTGGAGCAGTATGTCAGTATATAGTAGATACCCCTTCGGTGACATCCTCTGCGGTTATACGGGATATGATACTTACTGACGCAAAAGAAGATATATTGTTTAGAAATGAAAGTATTTATGGAACCACCCCCAATCGACTATTACACATTCCATTTATCGATTTAATTATTTCTCCAACAAAAGATAACAGAATTGTTTATGTACAAAAAGGAACTACGGTAACACTTCCACTAGAATTATCACCAGTCGTGGGTTCGTTAAATATTGATGATGTTGTTGCAGGAGCATCCAGAAGAACAGCACCTTCTTGGGTAACATTGGCAGATAATATGTTAACAATATCTCCTCCAACGAATATAGAAGGTGCTGGAGCATATGTGCTGGAAATAGATATTTTGAATGACAGTGGTGTTTCTATTGGGTATACACAGATTATGATAAAGGTATATCAGTCCTCAGTAGAAGAATTAGATGGTCGAGACATATATTTTTATCACAAAATAGACGAAAACGAAAATGTGGTTGTTTTACAATCATTCTGTGGGGGATTCTGCTCAGGTAACACAACCTGTATCAACGCTGGTGGAAAAGTTTGTGCATGTGGTGGATACAGCTGTGCATCATTCTAATAAATAATATTTATGGTTTTAACATCGTTACGTGATAGCAAAGAATATTTTTGGATAAAGGTTCCTCGAACAGCAACACAAGCATTTAGTAATCTTTTTACGCAGTATACTACAAAAGAGCCGGGAATACCGGAAGATATACATTCTCATTTTTCTTATTTAGAATTAAAAGAAATGTATAAACAACAATTAGCAGCTGTTAGTGTGGTGCGCCATCCTGTTTCGAGATTTAAATCTATTATATATTATCTTGCGGACAGACACATCAATACACAATCTAGCGCAAGATTGTTGTGGGAATCTACTGAAAGTTGTGTAAACTTTTTAAATATGGTGTTTGACCGTAATTGTGAACTTAAAGGAGCATCAATTCCTAGTATTTTCTTGGATACCGATGTTAGTGAATTTATACCCATACGAAACTTTATAAACGCAACACATTCGTTTTTTAAAACTCAGGCAGAATATGCTTATCATCCAAAAGTTAAAATATTTCATTACGAAAAGTTGAATGAATTTATTGAGTGGATAGATACATCGTTGGGGTATGATGTTAGTAAAATCTCTAGATTTAATGCAAGTGTACACACTAATAGAGTAAATGTAGATTTCAACCACCCAGAATTTATAAAAACAATAGAAAACTTATATTACATTGATTATAAAGTTTTCGGATATCCGTTACAGTATTTATTATGAAAATTCCAGATATATCTGAAATTGTTATAGCGTGGCATAGAGCTGCAAACCCCACACCAGAACAAAAAGAAATTGCGGAATATCGGGCGTCTATTTGTGATATGTGTGAATTTAAACAGTTCAAAACTCTTGTTAGAACACATATTTGTGGAGCATGTGGGTGTCCCATATCTAAAAAAATATATAGCCCAATACCAGGTTCAGAAGCATGTCCTAAATCAAAGTGGGATAAATGAAATGAATAAAATTTATGAAGATGCTCAGAAAAGATTTTTTGTATATAACAATGTTTTAGAAGAATCATTAATTGATAGCATACTAAGCGAATCTAATGAATTGTTAAAGAAAAATGAGTATATAGTTAGGTTTGCCATAAAGAATACTGTTACATTTGAAACAATAATAGATGTGTTCAAGCCGTACGCACAGTTAACCGATTATGAAAAACAAATGTTTCATAAGAGTTATACTGACGAAGATAATTTTAAGCTAACAAGACGAGATGTTGAAGTAACTTTATCTTACGAATTATCAGAAAAAGTACACAAGCTTATAGGGGACATAGTTAAAACCGAATATAATATCAATACCACGACTGCAGACCACGGTTCTATAATTTATTACGGACCAGAATATTTTATGGGAAGACACGCTGACGGGAACCCAAATAAACCCAGATTATGTACTGCTGTTTTATATTGCAACGAAGCAAAGGAAGGTGAGTTTGGCGGTGATGTTCTTTTTTACGAAAATTACGAAACAGATACCATTACATACACACATAAACCCTTACGGAATCAACTTATAATATTTGATTCTTTATATAGTCTAGGTATTGACCACGAAGTAGCAGAAATTAAAAACTGGTACAGGTATGTATACAGAATTTATTTTGATAGATAAGATATTTATATTAGTACCTTAAAGGATTAAACATGGGATTTATAGAAGAATTTTCAAGAAATAAAAACACCAAAATATCGACTGTTTTTTCTAAAGGCAACACGCCTATCGCCAGCTCATCTATTCAAACGATGGGCGGGGTGTATGCGGTTTTAGAGGCAAAATTAATCCAAGGTATTGTTCCAGTAAGATTAAGATTGTATTCCGACCAACAAAGTATGATAACAGACGGACCAAGAACCACCGCTAGTTTTGCAGTGTCGGAGTCGGTTGCACTTATCGCTGACATAGTTCTACGAGATACCAACACCCTAACCTTCGACCCTCCGGTTATAGCAAATACGGCGGATGGTGGACTTACATGGTATAATTTACAATCCGTAGATAATGTTCCTCTTGCAGCCGCGGTGTCACTCACTACATATAATCTGTCAGACATAGGTGATAGTCAGGAAAGTAAGTCAACCATTAATATTAGTGGGTCACAAGTTCCTGTCACGGGATATGGGGTAAGTGGAAGTTTTACTACTCCAAAGAGTTTCTTTATATTAAAGGCAAAGGGATTATATAATTTTAATGTAGACCAACAGTGGGAACTGGGAAGTTCGGGCGATGGTAGTGGTTGGGAATTTTTTCAAACCAGAGGATTAACTGGAGAATTACATTCAACCGTAGACCCCGCAAAAGTAACTCAACAGTTCCCAGAAATTCCAGTCGGTCCTACAGAATATGCAGCAAAAATTGCAACACGTACTGCAACATTCTGGAAAGACGGTAATTTCTACTATTTACCAGTGGACGTAGGAAATGTGTATAGAATTTCTGGTTGGGTATATGCAACCTACGATGGGACAGCGAACGATACTTTATTTGGTAACTATGCTTGTGGATTCTTTGCGTTAGCAACGGACAGCGGTGGTAACCCACTATATGATTACATAAAAGCAACTGCAATGCCTTCGGCAAGTTGGCAATATGTTTCTCAAGATTTTAGTATTGCAGCAGGTACATCATCCATAGTAATTGGTACATTTATTGATGGTCCGTATCCAGCAGGGTATGGATTTGGTGCACCTGTATGTACATCTCCGACATATGATTTACAACCTGAAGTATGTCCTGGATACGGATGGTTTACTGGATTTACTGTGGAAAATGTAACCGATTATGCTGGTAGATTGCGATTATACTCCACAGAAATAAGTGATGTTCCATTAGTAGAACAAACCAGATCATTTGGAATTCAACCACCATCTGGTTCAAATCTCATAGTAGATATGATGTTTGATTCTGCTAGCTTTTATTATCCGTTGGTACCGGTAGTAGAGGCCCATACTTGGATAGGGTCCGGTTCAAATGTAAGCTATTCTCCAGGGCAAAATAGAGTAGGTTACATACTAGAAAATAAATCGAATGTAGCCACAGTATATTCTGGTTCGTTGAATTCTATTCTTAACATTTATTCTTTGGAAGATTAAACCAATGAGATTTTATCCATTTGGGTCTAGTTCACTAAATCAAACATTTAATCCAGCCGCTGCTACCACCGCCTCTATTGCACAATATGCAGCATCTGCAAGTTATGGGATACGAGCAGTAAGTGCTTCGTTTGCGATAAATGGAATAAAAGGATTGAACGGAACACCTGGTACTTGTAGTTATACTGCAGGGCAAACTGGAGACATAGGATTGGAAGGAATCGGAGGTAGTCCTGGTGGTGTATCTGTTACTGTTCCAAAACCTTAACTAAAAGAAATTTATGGAATTTTATCCTAATAGTATTCCAGTTTCAACCTTAGCCTCGGCTGTTAGTGCTAGTTTTGCGTTAACCAGTTCACTAATAAATAATTTCGCTGCGATATCGGTGACTATAGTAGATACCGCAAGTGTTGGGTTGAATCTCAGAGGGGCAGCTGGGGCAAATGGTACTAGCGCAGGACCAGTACCAGGACCAAAAGGTCCACAAGGGGATAGAGGAGTAACAGGTCCACGCGGAAACAGTGTGTATTTACTGTCTAGTTCATGGCATGATGCAGGTAATCCAGGTGCATCGTGTAATACTCCTGCTCCAACAAATTGTTGGTATGTTGACATATATGCAGCGTATGAAATATTCGGCCAATATACTTGTGACTTCAGCATCACACCAGGCTATAATCCAACACGATATTATACAACCACGGGTGCTTCACAAGCATATGTGGACGCTAATTTCGGAGCTAACTTCCCACTATATACAAACGAAACTTGTACAGATACATTAGCATCAGCTCTTAGTGGATTCGTTACATTCCCTGCTACAATCGGTTCGCACGCATCTAACGGTCAAAATGCAGTTTATGCGGTTACTTCCTTAAGTACTTCTTCACTCGCTGGTACCTGTGGTACTGGTGTATAATCGGTAACCTATGTCATATTATTTTCCTTTAGGTGAAAAAGACGCAATAACTACACAGAACATTACTTTCTCGTTACTTAGTGTTACTTCTAGTGTTGCAAGAACCGCTAATGTACGAGCACTTACTGCCTCGTTTGCAACAACAACATTGAATAGTCCACCTGCCGGAGACACTGGAATAAGTGTAACTTTGGAAGGATGTCAAACTGCGTCTGCGGCAAATCCATCGTTGTTGGTATCGGGAGCAAAGGGACAACAAGGACCAACTGGTTCAAAGGGAACAGATGTACTAACTTGTCCTCCTGGTACCGTTCGTTGTATGGCATTAGAAGTATCGTTATCCGCTCAATATGTAGATGCGTTTACATCTGGGGCGAACGCATATGTACCATCGGGGTCACAATACAGTATTGTTTGTATGCAAGTACCAACTACTTGTAGTTCTGCTCAAGCAACCGCTGGATGTCCTGATTATTTACCAATTACCGCTCCTTCTATTCCATAGTACTTGACAAATAATAAAATACATTTTAAATTAAATTAAACATCAACAAAAGGTAATTTATGGCACAAACGGTTCCACTACCAACAGCATTACGCAGTTTAATTGAAAGTAATAATCAATTATTAAAAATGTATCAATCTGATTTGACTAAGCAGGTTATGCAAGCAAATGAAGAAATGATGCGGATGTTGAATCTCAATCCAAACGAAGGATGGAGATTAGATTTAGATAGTCTCATGTATGTCAAGGTAGAAAATACTGATGCTACATCAGTCAGCGAATAACGCGATACTGACATTCGGCAAGTTTAAAGGACATTCACTCGCCCACATATACTATAATAATCAGTCATACCTAACTTGGATGACGCAGACTGTCGGGATTCCCGAAGTCTGGAAAGAAGCGGCGACACTTACTCTTAAAGGTGAAGATATCTCGCACTTGAAAATAGCGAGAACCAATAATCCGACTGTCACCAATACACCACAAACATCTACAGATACCACAGTTACTATTCATTTAAAGGATAGTAAAACTGCGGTGGTTGTCATGCCATATAATCCAACCTTGATGGCAAAGTTCAAGTATGAGGTGGATGGACGAAAGTGGAATGGGGAAGAAAAGTGGTGGGAATTTCCTGCGGTTCATCTTCCCAAAGCATTCAATGTATTTGGTCCAACCAATATTAAATGTGACGAAAAGGTATTGACCTTACTGGAGAAACTCAAAGACCGCCGTGAAGATTTGGATGAGATTCGAGTCAAAGAAGATGTGGAGTTTGACATCAAGGGTATGCAACTCCAACTCTATCCATATCAGAAAGTCGGTGTCAAGTTCGTCGAACGAGCTGACGGACGATGCCTTATTGCAGATGCGCCTGGGTTGGGTAAGACAGCACAAGCAATTGGATTTGCCCAACATAAGAAATTGAAAACTATTATTGTCTGCCCGCTTTCTGTCGTGGTTAATTGGAAGCGTGAAATCAAGAAGTTTACCGGAAAGGATGCAACTATCTGGGACAGTAAGAGTTATGATGGAAAGCTCTCCAACCAGTTCCATATCGTTCACTATGACGCTGTGGGTAAGGTTGTTGGTGACTTACGAAAGCAAGAATTTGAACTATTGGTCTGTGACGAAGCAACCTATCTAAAGAACAGACAAACCATACGAGCTAAGAGTATTCTGGGTTCGTATAAAGAACGACGCAAATATCCAGGCATCAAAACGAAGTACTGCTTATTCCTCACTGGTACTCCCGTGATGTCTCGTCCAATCGAAGCGTTCGCTTTGTTGAACTTCCTTGACAAAGAGCGTTTTAATAATTTCTTCCATTTCACCCAACGCTACGGTGGATGGAAAGGAGAAGCCCCCCGTAATCTCCAAGATTTGCATGACCGTACAAAAGATTTGGTTATCCGCAGAAAGAAAGAACAAATCTTGACGGAACTTCCCGCAAAACAACGGAATGACCTGTATGTAGAACTGACGAAGGACGAACAAAAGCAGTATAAAGAATTATTACGAGAAGTCTTTGGTCGGTGGAAGGTAGAAAAACCCACCATCGGTCACATGCCAAAACTTCAAAACTTCTTGATTGAAAAGAAGATTCCACGATTGGTAGAAATGGTGGATGAATTCTTGGACAACGATAAACCAATCCTTATTTTCAGTAATTATATTGCTCCGCTTAAGTTCTTGGCTGAGCAGTATGGGGACAAGGCAGCACTCTTAACGGGTGAAATGAATAGTAAGGAACGTCAAGTCACAATTGACCGATTGACCAAGGGTGAAGCAAAAGTAGGATTATTCAGTCTGATGGCAGCAGGTATGGGTATCGACGGACTCCAACATCAGATAGATACCGTGGTATTTCTGAATTGCGATTGGGTACCCGCAAACCACGAACAAGCAGAGGACCGTACCCACCGTATCGGTCAAAAAGGACAAGTCCAAGTCTATTATATGTTGTGTGCCGATACCATTGACGAATATATGCGGGATATCCTCAAAGAGAAGCAGCAGGTGGCAGATTTGGTGGTGGACGGGGCGCTGGTCACCCCTGAACGCTCAAAGTCCTATTTTAAGGAATTTGTCAGTAAAATAAACCAGGTTTATAAGCAGGATATTTCTACTAAAAATGTAGACGATTGATATTTATATAGGTGGTAAAACCAAATAGTTTAAGGAGTTATTATGGCAGAATACAATTTCCCGACAGAAACGATAGACCTTCCAAGTGGTGGGAAGTTCTATTCTGAGGGGAGTCCGTTACGGAATGGAAAAGTCGATGTTAAGTATATGACCGCTAAGGAAGAAGATATCTTGACCTCAACCAATTTGATTCAAAAGGGTGTGGTAATTGACAAGTTGATGGAAAGCTTGATTGTTACGCCTGGTGTCAAACCCGATGATTTATTGATTGGAGATTTAAATGCAGTAATGGTTGCCGCTCGTATTTTGGCATATGGAAAGGATTATCCAATTCAGTTAGTATGTGGTACATGTGTAACCAAGATTGACCATACAGTTGACCTATCAAAGCTAGAAACTATCACACCAGAAAATGGTGAGTATCAAGTAACTTTACCTACGGGTGTTATAATTACATTTAAGCTATTGACCCGTGGTGATGAAAAAGATATTCAAGCAGAAGTTGAAGGAATGAAAAAGTTCAATAAGTCGATTGAAAGTGATTCTACTACCCGATTAAAGTATATGATTACATCGGTGAATGGAAACAATGACCGTAAGACTGTTCGGGAATTTGTAGATGCAATGATTATTCGTGATGTCCGCGCATTCCGTGAACACTATAAGAAGGTTTCACCAGATGTTAATTTTGATTTAGATATACAATGTCCTAATTGTGAAAGTACAATTAAAGCGAGGATGCCCTTTGGGGCAAACTTTTTTTGGCCTGACCTCGGAACATAAAGTCGAAATTCATAAAACTTTGTTTACAATGGCATATTATAGTAATGGAGCGTTTAATTTTGAACAAGTATATAATATGCCGGTCTATTTACGAACCTTCCATATGAAACAACTGGAAGATGCAAAAACCAAAGAAGCAGAGGCAGTAAAGGCAGCACAAAAAAGTAATAGACCTCAAAAGAGATAGTGTATGGATGAAGAACTAAATAACCTTATACAACAGTTTAAATCTTCAACTCTTGCGTTAAATGAAGCCGCGCAAGCACAGGCTGGTATTTATAAGGAATTGAACGAGAACCTTAAAGAAAATAATGATTTAAGTAAAAAGAAAACAAATTCTGACAAGGATTTGGATGTATCGACTAAAAAAGTAACTGAAAGTTTTAAGAAACTTGGAGTTGAACTATTAAAAATAGGTGACGCTGGAATAAAATTTGCATCGGCGGTGGGTACTAGTGCTACCCGCGGTGTTGAATTAGAATTACGAAACAGAGCAGCTATAGTCAGTCAAATATTGAAGTTGGATGCAGACAGAGCAGTATCTATCGCACAACAACAAGCAGCACAGCAAGCACTCACCGATACATTTATTAGTACCAGAGAAGGATTTGAACTCAGTGCAAAAGGAACCCAAGCATTTGCATCAAATCTTAAGGGTGGATTTAAATCAGAATTCCAACTTACCAACGAATCTCTTCGTGCGTTAGTCACCACCGGAATGGCAACGGAAGCACAATTTGAAAACTTCCGTAGAGCAAGTGGTCGAGCAAGTCTATCTTCCGGTCAATTTGCCAATATTGTTAACAAGAATTCGCTATCATTCTTATTATATGGACCAAGATTTGCAAAGGCAGCTACCGACGCAGAACGCTTAGGAATTAGTTTAGCAGGAGTTCAAGCTGCACAAGAAGGACTAGTCACCAATCTTGATGGTACGATTGATACCGTAGCCCAACTTAATCAACTTGGAGCTCAACTCGACTTCGGTGAATTAATACGAGTAGCAGAAACAGAAGGACCACAAGCATTATTAGCATATGCTCGGTCAACTATCCCAGCAAATCTTTTACAAAGTGCTAGTACTCGTGCTTTATTTAAGCAATTGGGTATTTCCGCGGAAGATTTCCTAAAAGCAGGCGGTCAACAAAAGAGCGCCGCAGAATCTATTGAAGAACAAATGACTCAAGCCGCGGACAGTACAAAAGTATTCGGTACCGAATTATTAACTACTAGTAGTAGAATAAAAGAATTACTAGTGGGTTCATTTGGAGCTGTAGCTGTAGCTGGATTTGCAGCCGCTGCGGCGCTTACATCGGTTGCGTTAGCAAAAATTGGACCTGCTATCGCGTCATTAGGCTTAGGATTTGGTAGTTTATCTTTATTGTTGTTACCATTAGTAGGAGCTATAGCCGGTATAATAGGACTGTTTTCA
>Ga0315900_10001823_pt1 | contig 33631 bp, 36 predicted proteins | sample LakEriMetagenome_FD_203521 | JGI IMG/M metagenome (GOLD analysis project Ga0315900, IMG submission 203521) | Freshwater fungal communities from buoy surface, Lake Erie, Ohio, United States - Buoy 12 MA114 | ecosystem: Environmental > Aquatic > Freshwater > Lake > Lake biofilm | place: USA: Lake...
GCGCCTACGACTTCGTGTCGCAGGAGATCCGCGCCGCTGAGGACCCCGAATTCGAGACCTTCTACACCAAGAACATCCTGCTGAATGAAGGTCTGCGTGCCTGGATGGCACCGGCTGACCAGCCGCATGAAAACTTCGTCTTCCCAGAGGAAGTTCTTCCCCGCGGCAACGCTCTCTGATCAAACCTTCCAAGCCCGATCGGCCCATCCTCCAGTTGGCCTTCAAGCGCCCCGGTCGGGGCGCTTTTTTTATGGCCCCACTGCGGCGCCGGCGATCCGCTGCCAGAAGCTGCGCTCTGCAGCCTCCTGTCTGGCATTGGCTTCCCGCAGGAAAGGAGCGAGAGCAGCCAGGTGCAACAGCCAGTGGTTCAGGGCGCTCAGTGGCCAGCGCAGGGGCCGCTCGAAGTCCACGAACAGCACCACCCGGTAGCCGTCGGTGTCGTTCCACACCTGGTGGTTGTAGGTGTCGTCGAACACCAGGCAGCGGCCTTCCTGCCAGGTGTGAATCTGATCGGCGATGCGGATGCGGCATCGCTGCCGCGGTTCCGGCACCATCAGGGCCAGGTGCAGGCGCAGCACCCCGGCCCAGGCCCCCCGGTGCGGCGGGATCTGCTTGTGCGGCGACAGGATCGAGAAGAAGGCGGTGGTGCAGCCGGGTATGGCGCCCAGCACCCGCATCGTTTCCGGGCAGCGGCGGGCGTTCTCCGTGCAGTTCATGCCCACGCCCTTGAGAAAGAAGGTCTTCCAGTTGTCGTCTTTCTGGATGCTGCCCACCTCCCGCAGGATGTCCTGGAAGTTGGGCATGGCCTCCCGGTAGGCCATCACCCCATCCAGCTCACGGCGCACGGCCTGCCAGTCGGCTTCCACCTCGCCGATCCAGCCGAACTGGTCCGCTGCAAACACCGGCCGATCCCCGTGCAGCGCAAAGAGACACACCAGGCTTTCCAGCGCGCCGTGGATCCAGCGGCGGATCCGGGCCCTGCTGCTGCGGGCGGGAAAGGTCCAGTGCCGCCTGGCCAGATCCTGCTGGCGGCCGTCGGGACGGACTCGGGGTGCACCGGGGGGCAAGGGCCTGCTGTCTGCGATCTCTGCTGAGCGTATGCAGGCCCCAGACGGGCGGTCCGGCGCCGCCACCCCTAGGATCTGGTCGTTCTGTCAGCAGTGACGTGGAATCCGGTCCAGTGCCGGCCTCCGAACACGTCGCCGGCTGGCTTTATCCCCACAGGAGGAGGTGTCCATGCAATCCAGTTGTTTCACCAAGGGTCTGCTGATCGCGGAGAACGCCGGCTGATTTCGGCACCTCAACCCTGATCAAACGGTTCCGCGCTCAATGCGGACCCGGCGAGAGCCCCCGATGGTCTGGATCTCCACCCGGAGACCTGGCCAGCGGGGGCATCGCTTTGGCACCCTCCCGATCTACCCCGGGTTCGCCCGCTGATCGCGAGCTCCAGTGCACGTCGACACGGGCCATTGTGCGCTCTGGCACAGGGCGGCTGGAGCTTCGAGTGATAGTCCCTGAAACTGTGTTCCGGCGCATTGCGCCCATCCGTGTGAGGAACACCCCCATGAAACTCTTCCAGCAACTGCTGGTGGCTCCTGCGGCCCTTGGCCTGCTGGCCCCTGTGGCCGCCACCGCCGCCGAAGTCAACATGACCGGCGTCAACCAGTACTCCACCGAGGAGCAGGTCACCAGCGTCTCCCAGTTCTCGGACGTCCGTCCCACCGACTGGGCTTACCAGGCTCTGTCCAACCTGGTGGAGCGCTACGGCTGCGTGGCCGGTTACCCCGACGGCACCTTCAAGGGTCGCCAGGCCATGACCCGCTATGAGGCGGCCGCCCTGCTCAACGCCTGTCTCGACCGCGTCACCGAAGTGACCGACGAGCTCAAGCGCCTGATGGCCGAGTTCGAGAAGGAACTGGCCGTGCTCAAGGGCCGCGTGGATGGCCTCGAGGCCAAGGTGAAAGAACTGGAAGCCAATCAGTTCTCCACCACCACCAAGCTGAGTGGTATCGCCACCATGACTCTGGGCGGTGCTGGTAACACCACCGCAGGTGACAAGGTCACCTCCAACTATGACGTTCGCCTGATCTTCGACACCAGCTTCACCGGCGAAGATCTGCTGCGCACCACCCTGCGTGCGGGTAACTTTGCCAGCTCCCCGTTTGGTTTCCGCGGCAACCCTCTAGCTGGGATGGAAGTGGCTTTTGAAGAGCCCTCCGGAGCCAATTCTGTTGGTATCAACCGACTGTTCTACCAGTTCCCCGTTGCCGACGGCTTCAAGGTCACCTTCGGTGCAAGGGTTCGTCAGGACGACATGCTGGCCATCTGGCCCAGCGTGTACCCCGGTGATTCCATCCTTGATGTGTTCACCTACGCCGGTTCTTCGAACACCTATCCCCTCACCCTCGGTGCTGGTGCTGGTGTGTCCTGGACATCCGGTGGCTTCAGCCTGAGTGCTCTCTACCTGTCCCGTGGCGATCTGGCCAGCGATTCCACAGAGGGTCTGGGACAAGGCATCACCACCACCGTTCAGGCCGGCTACACCGGTGAGAACTGGGGAGCTGCCCTGGCCTACACCTACAACGACGCTGACACCGCCAACACCTTCCAGTTTGCGAGTCGTCTTCCTGGCGCACTCTCGGGCGAAAGCAACAACATCGGCCTGGCTGGTTACTGGCAGCCTGCAGACAATGGCTGGATTCCCTCGATCAGTGCCGGTGTCGGCTATGCCGACTTCCAGCGCAGCGCCTGGAGCTGGTACACCGGCCTGCAGTGGAGCGACATGTTCCTGGAGGGCAACGCCCTTGGCTTCGCCATCGGCTCCAACGGCTACGACGGTGGTGGATCTAACCACGACCCCGGCATCGGTCTGGAGCTCTGGTACAAGTTCCAGGTCACCGACAACATCAGCGTCACTCCTGCCTTCTTCTGGGTGGAGAACGATGTGAGGGGTAGCAGCGACATCCTCGGTGGTGTCGTCAAGACCACCTTCAAGTTCTGATTCGTCGGCACGGATACCCTGGCTGTTTTTCGGAGCAGCCAGGTTTCTTCGCTATTCCCTCAGATCAGCTCACTCCCCACACCTCCGCATTGCGGAAACCCCGGCTCTGGCCGGGGTTTTTTGATGCGTTGTTCTTCTAGCCTGGTGTCCTTGCCGCGGTTCCTGACTGGTTTGTCCTTCCCCTGTCCGGATTCCGTCCCCACCGATCCCTATCAGGTGCTGGGGGTGAATCCTCAGGCCAGCCATGGGGAGATCAAGGCGGCTTACCGGGCCCTGGTGAAGCGCCACCACCCCGATGCCGGTGGCGACGCGGCCACCATGCTCGCCGTGAATGCTGCCTGGGAGGTGCTCGGCGATCGCCAGCAGCGCCATCGCTTGGATCAGATGCGGGGCGATGATCCATGGCGGGGTCCCTCCCCCGGGCCCCCCGGGCGTTCTGTGCCCAAAGCGGCCACCAAGGCCGCCGCAGCCAGTGATGAGGAGGTGGCCCACTGGCTTCAGCAGGTCTATGGGCCGGTGGATCGCTTGCTGGGCCAGGTGGTGAATCCCTTCCCCGCCCAGTTGCGGGCCCTGGCCGCTGATCCTTACGACGACACCCTGATGGAGGCCTTCTGCGGATTCCTGGAGCAGTCCCAGACCCGCCTGGCGCGGGCGGAGACGCTCTACCGCTCCCTGGCCTCTCCGCCTGGGGCGCAGGATCTCAGCCTCGATCTCTACCACACCCTCAGCCAGGTCAAGGATGCCCTCCTCGACCTGGAGCGCTTCACGATGGGCTATGTGGATTCCTACCTGCGCGACGGGCGGGAGCTGCTGCGCCAGGCCCGCAGCCGGCGCAGCCAGCTCCAGCAGCGCTGCCGCCAGCTGCGAGCCTGAGGGCGCCCCGCTCAGGCTCAGCCAGGGAAGGGCTCCAGCTGGTCGAGCCGCAGCCACACATCCGGCACCGGTCGGCGCCAGCGCAGCTGGGCGTAGTCGCCCTTCAGCTGCAGCACTTCGCCGGGGCCTTCAAAGATGTAGTCGGGAGCCTGGGCATCGCTGGCCCCGGCTTCGATGCTGTCCTGGAAGCGCTGGCGGTTCACCCGCACCAGGCTGCCTTTCTTCGGCGGCGATGCGGCGGCAGTGCTGGGGGCGTCTGGAGCCATGGCGGACGGCAACGGTTGGCAGGAGTGTGGCCAGGCTAGGGCGCCCTGATCGGCCGAGGGTTCTAGCCTCCAGCAATCTCGGGGTGATCTGGGCGTGCGGCTGTTGCTTCTGGGCTGTTCCGGATTCGTGGGCCGCGAGCTGGTGCCCTTCCTGCTGGAACTGGGTCACCACCTCACCGTGGTGAGCCGTCAGGCCGATCCCTTCCCTGCCCTCAGCGGCGATCGACTGGCCTGGTTGCAGCTCGATCCCTCCATGGCCGACAGCTGGAGGCAGGAGGGCCTGCTTCAGGCCTTGGCGGCGGCGGAGGGGGTGGTGAACCTGGCGGGCGAGCCGATCGCCGAGAAGCGCTGGACTGCCGCTCAGCGCCAGCTGCTGCTCCGCAGCCGGTTGGACACCACGGCCCAGCTGGTCCAGGCCATGGCCCAGCTCGACACCCCGCCGGCGGTGTTGGTGAACGCCTCGGCCGTGGGCTTCTACGGCACCAGCGAAACCGGCAGCTTCAGCGAATCAAGCCCCCCGGGCAGCGACCTGCTGGCTGAGATCTGTCAGCGCTGGGAGGAGGCCGCATCCCGCCGGCCCGCTTCCTGTCGGCTGGTGATCCTGCGCATCGGCATCGTGCTGGGGCCGGACGGTGGCGCCTTGAGCAAGATGCTGCCGGTGTTCCGCATGGGTTTCGGGGGGCCCCTGGGCAATGGCCGCCAATGGATGAGCTGGATCCATCGCCACGACCTCTGCCGTCTGATCGGCCGCGCCCTGGAGGATCCGGCGATGGCCGGGGTCTACAACGCCGTGGCCCCCCATCCGGTCACGATGGCTGGCTTCACGGCCGAGCTGGGGCGCACCCTGGGCCGGCCCAGCCTGCTGCCCGTGCCGGGCCCGGTGCTGCAGGTGCTGCTGGGGGATGGCGCCAAGGTGGTGCTGGAGGGCCAGCGGGTGGAACCGCAGCGGCTGCACGAGCTGGGATTCCAGTTTCAGTACCCCGACCTCAGCGCTGCCCTCGCCGCTGCCACCAGCCCAGGGCGCCGCTGACCAGGGCGGCGGCCATCAGCAGGCCGATCGCCGGCGTGAACAGGGGCTCCCACAGCCGCTGGAACAGGTTGAGCGGAGCTTCGATCTTCTGGCTGTGACACAACACGGCCACCACAAACCACAAGGCCCCGGCAATCACCAGGAACACGTCGATCACCAGCAGCAGATCGATCACTCCCTTCAAGCGCTGCGGGAGCGGCAGGCTCTGGGCGTCGGCCTCAGCCATCGAGCCAGGCCCGCACTTTCTCCATCGCGGCCCAGCCCGGCCGGCGGCGCAGGCCGTCGGCCATCGACTCCTGCAGTTCACCGGCCAGTTCTGGCGCCATCACCAGCACCCGCTGCACGATCTCGATGTGCTCACGCACGCCCTTGGCCCCGGTCTCCAGCATCGCCAGGCTCAGATTCACCCGGGCCTGGGGGTCCTGGGGGTTGAGCTTCACGGCCATGCGTGCGGCCCGCAGGGCCTCCAGCGGCTGCCCGTCCAGGAGCTGCAGCCAGGCCAGACAGGTCCAGCCGGCCGACTGGCGGGGGGCCTGCTGGGTGATGGCCAGGAAGTCGGCGATCAGCGCGCCGGCCGGGGCACCGGCGTTGTAGCGGCTGATGGCCTGATCAAACAACGAGCCTTCGCCCCCTTCGGCACTGGCATCGCCGGGGCTGCTGGAGAGGTTGCCCGCTGGGGCAGTGGTGGTGGCGGTGCTAGTGGCTGCGCTGTCGGTCACGGCGTGCGGAGGGGAAGCTGGATCGTGCCCTCAGATTGCCATCCGGTCCGGGCTCACACCGCAAATGAGCTGCCGCAGCCGCAGGTCTGGGAGGCGTTGGGGTTGGAGAAGTTGAAGCCGCCGCCGATCAGGGCGCTGGAGAAGTCCAGCTGCATCCCGTAGATGTACAGGAGGCTCTTGGGGTCGCTCACCACGGTGAAGCTGGCGGCGCCGTCCGGTTCGTAGATGTAGCGCTCGTCGTCATCGCGGATCTCGGCGGCGTCGATGAAATCCATCGTGTAGCTCATGCCGCTGCAGCCCCCGGAGCGCACGCCCACCCGCAACACCTTGCCGTCCCCCTGCTGGGGGATCAGGGCGGCCAGCTGCTTCATCGCGGCTTCGGTGATCAGGATGCCCTTGCCATCGCGGCCGGTGTGGGTGGGGGCCGGGGAGAGGGTGTCGATGCTCATGGCCGTGGGGATGGGCGAACGCGCCTGCTGGCACCACTGTATGGAGCCCGCTGCGGGGTTGCCTGATCCCTGCGGGACTGCCTGCGAGCCCCTGCCGGCAGGGCCGGCTCCATAGAGTCGTGCCCATTCAGTGGGAGCAAGCAGGGTGCGCGTCGCCATCGTTGGAGCTGGACTGGCCGGACTGGCGGCGGCGGTGGACCTGGTCGACGCCGGTCACCAGGTGGATCTGTATGAGGCCAGGCCCTTCATGGGCGGCAAGGTGGGCAGCTGGGTGGATGAGGGCGGCAACCACATTGAGATGGGGCTGCATGTGTTCTTCTTTAACTACGCCAACCTCTTTGCCCTGCTGCGCAAGGTGGGGGCCTTTGAAAACCTGCTGCCCAAGGACCACACCCACCTGTTCGTGAACACGGGCGGCGATCTGCGCGAGCTCGACTTCCGCTTCGCCCTCGGGGCCCCCTTCAACGGCCTCAAGGCCTTCTTCACCACCCCCCAGCTCGACTGGATCGACAAGTTGCGCAACGCCCTGGCCCTGGGCACCAGCCCGATCGTGCGTGGCCTGGTGGACTACGAGGGGGCGATGAAGACGATCCGGGCCCTGGATCGCATCAGCTTCCAGCAGTGGTTCGTGAGCCACGGCGGCAGCGAGCAGAGCATCAGGCGGATGTGGAATCCGATCGCCTACGCCCTCGGCTTCATCGACTGCGAGGCGATCTCGGCCCGCTGCATGCTCACCATCTTCATGATGTTTGCAGCGAAAACCGAGGCCTCCAAGCTCAACCTGCTCAAGGGCTCCCCGCACCGCTGGCTCACTGGCCCGATCCTCGACTACATCACCCAGCGCGGCGGCCGGCTGCACCTGCGCCATCGCGTCAGCGAGGTGCTGTTCGAGGAGGGCGCCCCCGGAGACGATGGCCAGACCGCCACCCGGGTGAGCGGCCTCAAACTCGGCACTCCCGAGGGCGAGATCACCGTGCAGGCCGACACCTACCTGGCCGCCTGCGATGTGCCTGGCATCCAGCGGATGGTCCCGGCGGCCTGGCGCCGCTGGCCCCTGTTCGACAACATCTACAAACTCGAAGCGGTGCCGGTGGCCACCGTGCAGCTGCGCTACGACGGCTGGGTCACCGAGCTGGGCGATAGCCCGGCTGCCGCCGCCGCCCGCGTCGATGTGCACCAGCCCACCGGCCTCGACAACCTGCTCTACACGGCCGACGCCGACTTCAGCTGCTTCGCCGATCTGGCCCTGGCCAGCCCGGTCGACTACCGCAAGGAGGGCCTGGGCTCGCTGCTGCAGTGCGTGCTCACCCCCGGCGATCCCTGGATCCCGAAGAAAACCGAGGAGATCGTGGCCCACACCGATGCCCAGGTGCGCAAGCTGTTCCCCTCGGCTGCCGGCCTCACGCTGGTGTGGAGCAACGTGGTGAAGCTGGCCCAGTCGCTCTACCGCGAGGCGCCGGGAATGGAGCCCTACCGGCCGGATCAGCGCACGCCGGTGGCCAACTTCTTCCTGGCCGGCAGCTACACCAAGCAGGACTACATCGATTCGATGGAGGGCGCCACCATGAGTGGCCGGCTGGCGGCGGCTGCCATCCTGGGCAGGCAGGCCCAGCTCGCCAGCAACGCCGCGGTCGCTGATCCGGTTTCCCTCTCTTCCTCCTGAACACCATGGGCCGTTGGCTCGAGCACAGCGTCACCTCTGAGATCAACGCCCCCGTGGAGCAGGTGTGGGCGGTGTGGAGCGACCTGGAGGCCATGCCGCGCTGGATGCGCTGGATCGAGTCGGTGGTCACCGAACCCGGCAACCCCGATCTCACCGACTGGACCCTGGCGGCCCAGGGCTTTCGCTTTCATTGGAAGGCCCGCATCACCCAGCGGGTGGAGGCCCAGCAGCTCCACTGGGAATCGGTGGGCGGACTGCCTACCAAAGGCGCCGTGCGCTTCTATCCCCAGGCCGATGGCCGCACCGCCGTGAAGCTCAGCGTCAGCTACGAGCTGCCGGGGGTCTTGGCACCGTTGATGGAACCCAGCATTCTGGGAGGCATTGTGACCAAGGAGCTGCAGGCCAACCTTGACCGCTTTCGTGACCTGGTTGAAGACATTCATCGCTAGGCCAGGCAGCGCTGGCTCAGGCAGGGCTAGGACTGGCTTACCTGGGGCCGCCCCCCTGGCGCTGGCCCTGCTGGCGTCGGGCTGTGGTCTGATCGGCCGCTCCCCCAAGGCGGAGCTGCCCCCAGGTCCACCGCCCGAGCCCGCTGAGGCGGAGGCTGCGCCCCCCCCCCTGGCTGGCCTCACGCCCTTGCCCACTGCCAATGCGTTGCTGGCTTCCGTCGCGATCGGACGGGAGGATCCCCTTGCCCCCCAGGCGCCCGTACCCAGGAGTGCTGGATCGGCATCCCGGCCGCCGGGAGCCCAGACGCCCCCCGGGACCGCCAAGCCGCAGTCTGCAGGTTCTCAAGGTTCCGCTGGGGGGGCATCACCAGCCACCCGTCCGGCAGCACCAGTCCGGCTGCAGCTACCCGACAACTTCCGCTTCAGCGGCGTGCTGCGGGCTGGCTCCACCCCCCAGGCCTTCGTGGAGGTTGGCGATCAGAGCGGGCCGGTCTGCCCCGGGGCCGATGGGTCCTGCCCCGCATCGGGCCTGCCCACGGTGCTCCCCAGGGGCTGGGGCGTGGCCGCCATCGATGTGGAGCGTGGCCTCCTCACCCTGCGCAAGGGCAGCCGTACGGTCACGACCCAGCTCTGAGCGGGCGGTCTCGCAGGATCTCCCTGCAGGCCTGAAGCAGTCCGTCGAGGTCGAAGGGGTTGGCTTCAGCATCCACCCGTCCCAGCTCCTGGCGGCAGCGCTCACTGGTCTGGGGCCCGATCGACACGATGGCCAGCCCCTCCAGTTTGCAGTGCCAGTCGTCGCCGAAGGCCTCCCGCAGCAGCCGGGCTGTATGGCTCACGGTCTTGCCACTGCTGAAGGTGATGGCATCGAGCCGACCCTGCTCCAGGGCCGCCAGCGTGGCGCTGGGCAGACCCCGGGGGCAGCGGGTCTCGTAGGCGGGCACCTCCACCGCGCGGGAGCCAGCGGCGGCGAAAGCCTCGGCCAGCAGGGTGCGCCCACCGCTCTGCACCCGTGGCAGCAGCAGCCGCAACCCCCAGCCGGATACCGGGAAGTGCTCCACCAGGCTGTCGGCCACGAAGGCGGGCGGGACAAAGTCGGCCGGAGCACCCAGCTCCTCCAGCCGCTGGGCCGTTTTCCGGCCCACGGCGGCCAGGTGCACCCCTGCCGGCCTGCGCGCCAGGCTGCTGCCGCGTCGCCGCAACCGCTGCTCCACGGCCTCCACGCCGTTGCTGCTGGAGAACACCAGCCAGTGGAAGTCCGCCAGCTCCTCGAGGGCATCGTCCAGGGGGCCCCAGCTGTCCGGGGCGGTCACCACCAGTGCCGGCAGGTCCAGCACCTCAGCTCCGGCGGCGGTGAACAGCGCCCGGGCCGCCCCCAGCTGGTGCTCAGCCCGGGTGATCGCCACCCGGCGACCGCTCAGGGGTGGGGGCTCTGGCAGGGGATGGCTGGTCATGGAGCGCTGGCGGAGCGGCGGGGCGGATGGCAGCTGCAGGCGGGTCGGCCTGGGGCGGGGGATGGATCAGCTGTCGAGCTTCACCAGGGCCTCCACCTGCTGGCGCAGGGCCCGGGCCTCGGCGGCCAGGCCCTGGCGCTCCAACAGCAGGATGGCCTGGCGGAAGCCGGCGCGGGCACCACCGATATCTCCAGCCAGCAGCAGGGCCGCAGCCAGATTGCGGTGCAGGTCGGCCTGCTCCGGCTCGAGGCTGAGGGCCTGCCGATAGGCGGCGATGGCCGCCCCCAGCTGCCCCCGGCGCCGCTCCACCAGCCCCAGGCTGGCCCAGCCGAGGGCCAGCTCCGGCGCGGCCGCGCTGGCCTGGCTGCAGAGGTCGGCCGCCTCTGCAAGGAGCTGCTGCTGCTCCGCGGCAGGGGCGGGCTCGGCCGCCTGCTCCAGCAGCAGCCCCGCCAGGTTGAGCCCCGCCGCCAGGGTGACCCGGGGCGCCAGGGGCAGGGCCAGTGCCTGGCGGTAGAGGCTGGCGGCCAGGGCAGGGTCGGCGGGCGCTTCGGCCAGGGCCAGGTGCAGCAGCAGTTCAAAGCGTTCCGCCAGGGCTTCGGCGCCGCAGTTCTCCAGACCAAGGCGCAGCAGGGCCCGGCCCCGCTCCAGCTCCCCTGTGCTCACCAGCAGGCTGCCCAGCTTGGCGCAGGCGTAGGGGTTGCCCGGGTGGTGCTCCAGGTCGGCTTCCATCGCCCGGCGCAGCCGGGCCGCCTTGTCACTGGCCTGCAGCAGCTCCGGCCGGTAGCCGTCGTGGCCCAGGGCGGGGATGGCGCAATCGGCGATCCGCCAGTGCGGTGCCCGCCGCAGCAGGGCCAGCACGCTGTCATCGATCATCGCGTGATAGGGCCGGCTCCAGCGGATGGCCGGGTGGCGGCGAAACAGACGGCTCACCCGCGAGTAGGGCGACTGGCGGGCCCCCCGTTCCAGGCGCAGCAGGTTCACCACCAGCAGATCCGGCTGGGCCATCAGCCGCCTCAGGGGCTGGCGGGCCTCCGCCAGCAGCTGCTCATCGGCATCGAGCACCAGCACCCACTCCCCGTGCACGAGGTCGAGGGCCGCATTGCGGGCCGGGGCGAAGTCGCCGGGCCAGTCCAGGTGGTGCACCACCGCGCCGCAGCGTTCGGCGATCGCCACGGTGCCATCGTTGGAGCCGGTGTCGACGATCACCATCTCGTCCACGAAATCGGCCACTGAGGCCAGGCAACGCTCCAGCCGTTCGGCCTCGTTGCGCACGATCATCGAGAGGCTGAGCTGCATCGGGCTGCCCCTAGTCGGTGAACTCAGTGGGTACGGCATTTGCTTCCGCACTTCGGCCCAGACCCAGGGCCCCCAGCACGGCTTGCTGGGCCAGGGGCATCTGGCCGGGGCAGTAGGCCGCCGGTGTTTGCGGCGGGAGCGTGCGGCGCAGGCTGTCCCAGAGGTAGGGGCTGCCGTAGACCGCCAGCCCAGCCAGCCGTCCGGCCCGCTGCAGCTGCCCGAGGGCCGCCGCCCAGGGTTCACCATCACCGGCAGTGCCGCGGAAGGGGTTGCCGCGCACGAACAGCTGCACCAGCACCGGCCCGGTCCCCAGTCGATCCAGTTGCAGGGGAGCCAGGGGGTCGGACGACCAGAGGATGGGGGTTTCAGCCGCCATCAGCCGGGGCTGGAAGCCCGCGGCCTCCGGCAGGCCCAGGGCGGGCGCCGTGGCAGGCAGAAAGGGGGCCTGCAGGGCATGGTCCAGCCGCAGCAGATTCACCCCCTTGTCCCCCCGGCGGCCCAGCCGGCCACCCTGGTGTTCGAGGGTGGCGCTCACCAGCTCCCGGCACAGGTCCAGATCGGCGCTGGCGGCCCTCTCCGGATCGGGAGGTGCCGCCGCACAGCGGCCAAGGGCCCGCTGGCGGCGCGCGGCGCTGGCTTCCAGCTGCGCCAGCGGCAGCCGGCCCGTGTCCACCGCCGCTGTGATCGCCGCGATGGCCAGCCGGGCATCCGCGGGCATCAGCACCAGGTCGGCCCCGGCCTCCAGGGCCAGCACGGCCGCTTCCCCAGCCCCATACTGGCCGGCAATGGCCTCCATCACCAGGGCATCGGTCACCACCAGCCCCTCGAAGCCCAGCTGCTCACGCAGCAGCTGGTAAAGCACGGCCCGCGAGAGGGTGGCCGGCCGCTCCGGATCGAGGGCCGGCAGGGTGAGGTGGCCGGTCATCACCGCCTCCACGCCGGCGGCGATGGCCTGGCGGAAGGGGGGCAGTTCCACCTGCTCCAGCCGCTCGCGGCTGTGGGGCAGCAGGGGCAGTTCCAGGTGGGAGTCGCTGGTGGTGTCGCCGTGGCCCGGGAAGTGCTTGGCGCAGCCGAGCACGCCGGTGGCCTGCAGGCCCCGCAGGAAGGCCGCTGCCAGGGCTCCGGCGCTGGCCGGATCCTCCCCCCAGGCGCGCACGTTGATCACCGGGTTGGCCGGGTTGTTGTTCACGTCGCACACGGGCCCCAGCACCCAGTTGAGCCCCACGGCCCGGGAATCCAGGCCACAGCAACGGCCATAGCGCTCGGCCAGGGCCAGGGCCCGCTCGGGCTCCCGGCCGTGCAGGCGGCCGAGGGCCAGGGGCGGCACCAGCCAGCTGGCCCCCTCGAAGCGCTGCCCCACCCCCTCCTCCACGTCGGCGCAGAGCAGCAGGGGCTGGCAGGCCCAGCCCTGCAGCTGGCGGGTGCGCAGGGCCAGTTCGGTGGCGCTTCCACCCAGCAGGATCACGCCGCCCACCCCCAGGGCCAGCAGCTCCTGCAGTTCGCCATTGGCCAGTTCCCACTGGGGGTAGCGGCGCTGGTGGTCGGCCAGGTGGCCGCTGGCGCGGACCACAACAAGGCTGGCGATCAACCGCTGCAGGTGCTGATCCGGTGCCGGCGTGGTCATGCCTGCAGCGCGTCGCTGTCCTGGTCAGGAGTGGCCACCTCGCCCAGCTCCGCCGTCAGCCCCTCCACCGGCTCCCCCCGTTGGCTGCGCTCCCGCTCCAGCTGGTTGAGCAAACTCAGCACCGAGGTGCCCCGCTCCATGCCCCGGTCGTGCACGAACACCACCTCCGGCGTGCGGCGCATCTTCAGTCGTCGGCCCAGTTCCCCCTTCACGAAGGGCGTGGCCGAGCGCAGGCCGGCCATCGCCTGCTCCCGGTCGTCATCCGAGCCGAACACGCTCACGAAGATCTTGCAGTGCTGCAGGTCGCCGGCCACCTCCACGTGGGTGACGCTCACCAGCCCATGGCCCACCCGCTCGTCCTTGATGCCACCTTGCAGCAGCTCACTCACTTCTCGGCGGATCAGGGAGGCCACCCGCTCCACCCTTCGGCCCTGGGCCATCGCTACGCGACCGGTTGGATGTTCACCATCGCACGCAGGATCAGCCCCAGGCTGAGCAGGCCGCTCACCGCCGCGCCGATCAGGGCCACGGCGGTGACGGGATTGCGGGCCCGGGCCGCCAGCGGCTCCAGCACCGAGTTGGCCACCCCCAGGCCAAAGGCGATCAGGTAGCGCGGGTAGCGCGTCACATTGAGGAAGAAGTCCTTCATGGCCCCCGGGGCAGCCGATCAGTGCTGCTGGCTACTCTGCCGCCTGGCCCCGAGTCCCGGCGCATGCAGCTCCACCAGTTCCGCCACTCGGCCTTCTGCGAGAAGGTGCGCCTGGTGCTGGAGGCCAAGGGCCTCGACTACAGCCTGGTGGAGGTCACTCCGGGGGTGGGCCAGCTGGAGCTGTTCCGCCTGTCCGGCCAGCGGCAGGTGCCGGTGCTGGTGGACGGCCCCGACGTGATCGCCGATTCCACGGCCATCGCCCTGCATCTGGAGCGCCGCCATCCCCTGCCGGCCCTGCTGCCGGCCGATCCCCAGCTGCGGGCCCGGGTGCTGCTCCTGGAGGACTGGGCCGACACCGCCCTGGCCTCCGGTTGCCGCCTGGCCCTGCTCCAGGCCGCCGCCGGCGACCCGGTGCTGCGCACCGCCCTGTTGCCGGAGGCCACGCCGGCCCCGCTGCGCCAACTGGTGGGGGGGCTGCCGGCGGCTCTGTTGGGTGGGGTGGGTGACACCCTCGGCGGCATGCTCGCTGGGGATGCCCCTCGCCAGTTGCAGCGCAATCTCGAACAGCTGGCCGTGCTCTGCGCGGCCAACCCCTACCTGGTGGGGGACGCGCTCAGCCTGGCCGACCTGGCGGTGGCGGCTCAGCTCTCCCTGCTCAGTTTCCCCGCCAGCAGTGGAGCTCCCCTGGCCGGCCGAGGCGTCAGCGGGATTGCCGACAATCCCCTGCTTGCATCGCTGTTCCTCTGGCGGGATCAGTTGCTGCCCCAACGGGCTCCAGCCTGAGGCTGAAATGGTCGCTGCGCAGGGCCGCTACGGCCAGTCCCTGGGCGGGTGATCCATAGCTGGCTTGCCACTGTTCGACCCGGATCGAGCCGTCCTGCCCAAGGCGGAAGTGGCTCAGGGTCTCCACCCGGCTCACCGCCGGATCTCCTCTGCCGTGGAGCACCTGCAGGGCGAGCTCGTCCACCAGCAGCTCGTCGCTGGCAGCCAGCTCCCGTCGGCGCCCCACCACGGTGGATTCCAGCTGCAGCGGCAGGCCGTCGGCCAGGCGCAGATGGGCAATCTGGCGGTTGGGGTTGGCGGGATCATTGGCCACGCCGCCCAATTGGTCACCCAGCAGGGCCCGGCCCACGGCCGCGGCGTTGGTGCTGCGCTCGCCCACCACCCCCGCAGCTGAGGGGATGAAGCGCACGCAGTAGCGGCTGCCGTCGCTGCTATTCACCTGCCAGTCGCCCAGGAACCAGTCGGGGTAAACCAGATCACTGCGGCCCGGAGGCTGCAGGGGCGCCGGCAGCCGCCACTGCGGCCACTGCTGAATTCGCTCGGCCAGCGGCGCCTCCTTGGCCGCCGCCAGGGCGGCGGCCCCCACCGTGCCTGCTGGCAGCCCGAGCAGCAGGGCGAGGGCCAGGGCCATGCCCGCCAGGATGGTGCGCAGCTGTCTGCAGGCCATGTCTGATCCCCTGATCCGGGAGCTCGATCATTACGTGGTGCTGGAGCCCGGGGGCGGCGAGCGCATCCTCAGCGCAGCCGAAACCCTGCAGTGGCTCGAGCGGCAGCTGGCCGCGATGGCCGCGCCCCCGGCCGATCTTGAGGATCTGCCCAAAGGGCGTCTCCAGGCTGAGCGGCTGCTGGACACCGCCTGTGAACTGGAACTGGAGCCGGGTCTCAGGGTGCAGTGGTTCGCCGTTCGGCTCGAGCCTCCGGCTGGAGCCTGAGAGGCCAGCCCGTGGATGGGCTCCGGCTGGACCTAGTTGAGGCTGCTGGTGATCTCTCCCCCCTGGTGCTGCAGCAGGGCGGGCTGCAGCGGTGCTTCGGGCCGCTCGCGCAGGATCCCCGGCAGGGCCTCCAGCACCAGCTGGGCCACCTGGGGCGGTTGCTCCTGCCGCTGGCACACGTGCAGATCGGCCTGGGCATACAGCGGCTGGCGCTCGGTCAGCAGCTGCCGCAGCCGGCTGCCGGGGTCGTCGGCCTGTAGCAGTGGCCTGGGGGTGGGGTCGCTGCCCAGCCGCGCCAGCAGCTGCTCGGCCGGGGCGTCCAGCCACACCACCACCCCCTGGCGCATGTGGCCCCAGTTCTCCGGCCGGGTCACCACCCCGCCGCCGGTGGCCACCACCAGCGAATGCCAGCCGCTGATCTCCCCCAGCACGGCCGTCTCCAGCTGGCGGAACTGCGCTTCGCCCTCGCTGGCGAAGATCTCGGGGATCGTGCGTCCCGCCGCCCCCTCCAGCACCGTGTCGGCATCCACGAAGCGGTAGCCCAGGGCATCGGCCAGGGGACGGCCCACGGCGCTCTTGCCAGCCCCCATCATCCCCACCAGGTAGAGGTTGAGGCCCTGCAGGCGCTGGGCCAGCTCCTGGTGGGTGGGTGGGGCCATGGCTGCGCCGGCGGCTGAATCAGCCCCGTTTCTAGGATGGAGAACCTGTGGATTCGGGCGATGACGGCCAGCGCCACTTCCCGCCCAGCCTCAACCCAGTCAGCACCACCCCAGCCAGCGCCAACCCAGCCCGCCCCTCCCCGCCCGTTGTGCCCGGAGGTGGGAGGTGCCCATGGCGCCGGCCGTCCCTGCGTGATCACCCGCCGGGCCCGCTTCAGTGCCAGCCATCGCTACTGGCTGCCCGAGCTCAGCGCCGCCGAGAACGAGGCCCGTTTCGGCCCTTGCACCCTGGCCCCCGGCCATGGCCACAACTACGAGCTGATCGTGGCCATGGGCGGTCCCCTCGATGGTGACGGCATGGTGCTCAACCTCTCCGAGGTGAAACACGCCATTCGCGCCGAGGTCACCGCCCAGCTCGACTTCCGCCACCTCAACGACGTGTGGCCGGAGTTTGACCTGTCCCGGCCCGAGGGCAGCCTGCCCAGCACCGAAGCCCTCTGCCGGGCGATCTGGACCCGGCTGGCGGGGCAGCTGCCGCTGGTGGGCCTGCGCCTCTATGAACAGGACAGCCTCTGGGTGGACCTGCTGCCGCCGCAGTCCTCCAGTTTCGATTCCCCTGCCTCCACAGCCGTTCCCATGGAAGCCTTCCTCTCGATCCGTACCCACTTCGCCGCCGCCCACCGGCTGGCCCGGCCGGAGCTCAGCCAGGCCGAGAACGAGGCCATCTACGGCAAGTGCGCCCGCCCCCACGGCCATGGCCACAACTACCTGCTCGATGTCACGGTGCGCGGCGCCATCGAGCCCCGCACCGGCATGGTGTGTGACCTGGCGGCCCTGCAGCGCCTCGTCGACGACCTGGTGGTGGAGCCCTTCGACCACACGTTTCTGAACAAGGACGTGGAGCATTTCGCCAGCACTGTGCCCACCGCCGAGAACATCGCCCTGCACATCGCCGACCTGCTCACCGGCCCGATCGCCGCCACCGGCGCCCGCCTGCACAAGGTGCGCCTGCAGGAAAGCCCCAACAACGCCGCCGAGGTGTTCGCCGAGACCCCCCAGCTGGAGATGGTGCCCGCTGCCCTCGAGGCCCTGGTCGCTGGCTGAGGGCAGCAGGCTGCGGCTGGTGCTGGCCGTCAGCCTTGACGGCCGGCTTGCCCCCCCGGATGGAGGGGCTGCCCAGCTGGGCGGCCCCGGGGATCGCCGGATGCTGGAGGAGGCCCTGGCCTGGGCCGATGCCGCCCTGGTGGGGGCTGAGACCCTGCGTCGCCATGGCAGTACCTGCCTGATTCGCCAGTCCGATCTACTGGATCAGCGTCGTCACCAGGGCCGGCCCCACCAACCCCATGCCCTGGTGCTCAGCCGCACGGGTGCCCTGCCGGTCGCGATGTCCTTCTGGAAGCAGCCGCTGCAGCGCTGGTGGCTGCGGCCGCGCGAGGCCGGCAGCAGCCCCACTGCCGCATCCTTTGATCGCCAGCTGCCCTTCGACAGCTTGCTGGAGTTGCGTCAGCAGCTGGCGGACCTGGGCCTGAGCCGGCTGGTGCTGCTGGGCGGTGCCGACCTGGCCAGCCAGTGGCTGGCCGCCGGCCTGGTGGATGAGCTCCAGCTCACCCTCTGCCCGTTGCTGCTGGGCGGAGCCCACAACTGGTGCGCCGCCGATCCGGGGATGGGCCTGGATCGCTGGCGCTGGCGCCTGCTGGAGCAGCGGCCCCTGGAGGGCGATGAGCTGTTGCTCCGCTACGGCCGTGAGGAGCCGGCCCGCTGAGTGAGCTCCCGCAGGGAGAGCCCGTCCAGGCTGCTGGCCGGCAGTCCCAGCTGGCGTGCCACGCAGCGCTTCACGATCCGCTCCCCTTCAGGCCCCAGCTCCCGCTGCAGCAGTTCCTTCAGAACGGCGAGCCCCTTGCCGCTGGCATCGGTCTCCTGCACCAGGCAGCGGCTGGTGGGGGCGGCCAGCTGGCGGCAGGGTCGCTCCAGCTGGCTGGCCAGGGTCGGCTGCTTGCCGGCCAGGCCCTCCACGCAGGCCTGGGTGAGACGGTCCTCCAGCTGGGGACGCATCAGGTTGAGTACGGGCCGCCAGAGGCCGGCCTGGGCTGCGGCGGGCCAGAGCAGGCCCAGGAGCAGCAGGGTGGCCAGATGGCGGCGGGGGGGCGTCACGGGCTGGGAGCACGCTGGTTAGTTTTGCGGTCACTGCTGCCGCAGCCATGGCTGAGCTGCAAGCGTCCTGGTGCCGGTCGCTGGCCGACATCCCAGAGTCTGCCTGGGATCAGCTGCTTGCCGATGGGGCATCCCCGTTCTACCGCTGGCGCTGGCTGCGGCAGCTGGAGGCCAGTGGCAGCATCGTGCCCCGCCAGGGCTGGCAGAGCTGCCATCTCGCCCTCCGGCGCGGCGATCAACTGATTGCCGTGGCCCCGCTCTACCTCAAGGGCCACAGCTACGGCGAATTCGTGTTCGACCAGAGCTTCGCCCAGCTGGCCGGCCAGCTGGGGCTGCGCTATTACCCCAAGCTGGTGGGCATGAGCCCGGTGAGCCCGGTGCAGGGCTACCGCTTCCTGATCGCCCCCGCTGAGGACGCTGCAGCGCTCACCGCCCTGCTGCTGGAGCTGATCGACCAGTTCTGCCGGCAGCAGGGCATTCTCAGCTGCAACTTCCTCTACGTGGATCCCGCCTGGCAGCCCCTGGCCGAGGCGGCCGGCTGCGCCGCCTGGGTGAACCAGCAGAGCCAGTGGAGCAATCCCGGCCACGCTGATTTCAACGGCTATCTGGCCAGCTTCAACGCCAACCAGCGCCGCAACATCAAGCGGGAGCGCAGGGCGGTGGCCGCCGCCGGCCTGGCGGTGCAGCCGCTGGTGGGCGAGGCGATCGCCCCGGAGCTGGTGGGCCGCATGCACGCGTTCTACGCCCAGCACTGCGCCCGCTGGGGACCCTGGGGCAGCAAATACCTCAGTGAGGAGTTCTTCGAGGCGCTGGCGAGCGATCCGGCCCTGCGCCGCCACCTGGTGCTGTTCAGCGCCCACCGCGGCGATCCCGCCGAGCCCGTGGCCATGTCGCTGTGCGTGCGCGGCGCTGATCACCTCTGGGGCCGTTACTGGGGCAGCGATCAAGAGATCGACTGTCTCCACTTCGAAGTGTGCTACTACGCGCCGATCGAATGGGCGATCGCCAACGGCATTCGCCACTTTGATCCCGGGGCCGGCGGCAGTCACAAGCGGCGCCGGGGCTTCGTGGCCCAGCCTCGGGTGAGCTTGCACTGCTGGAGCGATCCCCGCTTCGCGGCGATCCTGCGCGACTGGCTGCCGGGTGCCAATGCCGAGATGGCCCGCGAGATCGAGGCGATCAACGCCGAGCTGCCCTTCACCGCTGCCTACGATCCACCCCATGCCCCAACCCCTCGATCCGACCCAGCGGCGTGAGCTCGACGACCGGCTCTCACAGCGCTTCATCGCCCTCGATCCGGCGGGCTACTTCCTGATCAAGCTCGACCGCGATGCCGGCGAGCTGATCGCCGAGCACTACGCCAACAGCATCGACGAGCGCGGCCTGGCCACCGATCCCGACAGCGGTGAGGTGATCAGCTGCCGTGGCGCCGGCCCCAGGGAGCCCCAGGCTGTGTACCGGGGGCGGAGTGCCAAGGAGCTGGGCGTGGCGCTCACCGAGGGTGCTGGTCCCCACCCGCTCAGTTGCCTTGATCACGCCCTCTACCTGGGTCGCGAGCTGCAGAAGGCGGAGGCGGCCCTGGAGGCTGGCTGTGAGTACGTCCAGGATTAAGGCCCAGTCCCCAGAGGCCTAGCTGGCCACCATCTGGGGCGGGGCCACCATCAGCGAATGGGAGGGATCCTTCGGCAGACCGGCAATCTGCTCCTGGATTTCCCGGCGCACGATCTGGCGGTACTCGAGGAAGTGCTCGCTGTGGGCCAGGATCGAGATGAAGCCCTTGAAGCGGGCCGGGTTGTGACGCCACATGCCGGCCAGGGCCCGCCAGAAGCGCCAGCGTGTGTTGCGCTTGATCCCCTGGCGCCACACCACGATCCCCAGGGCCCGCAGATCCACCCAGGACATCCCTTTCTTGCCAGTCGGGGTCAGCGTCTGCGCGGATTCGCTCGGCATGGCGGTGCCGGCTGCATGGGCGGCCTGCTGCCTGAGAATCTGCTTGTAGCGCTGGGGCGGCAGCTTGAGGAAATAGCTGTACACCCGGTCGATGTAGGCGTTGGGCTCATACAGCGCTGAGAACGCCTCCATGTATTCGGTGGCGATGTCCTGGATCGGCCGGGTGGGCACGAAGTTGAGCAGGTTGGTCTGGTTCACCCCCTTGGCGGCGGCGCTGTCCTGGATCAGGCGGCCCTCCTGCTCCAGCCGCGTCCACATGGCGGTGTTGGGCAGGGCCTGCAACATGCCCATCATCGCGTGGGGAATGCCGGTGCGGGTCACGAACTCCACGATGCGGTTGCCGGCGCCGCGCTGTTCGCCGTCGAAGCCGATGATGAAGCCGGCCATCACCCGCAGGCCGCTGGCCGTGATCTTCTCCACCGACTCCTCCAGGGAGCTGCGGGTGTTCTGCAGCTTGCGGGCGGTTTCCAGGCTGGCGGCATCCGGGGTTTCAATCCCCAGGAACACGCTCTCGAAGCGGCATTCGGTCATCAGGTCCATCAGCTCCTGATCGGCGGCCAGATCCACCGAGGCCTCGGTGGCGAAGCTGAAGGGGTAGCCATGCTCGATCTGCCACTGGCGCAAGGCCGGCAGCAGCAACTTCACGTTGCGCTTGTTGCCGATGAAGTTGTCGTCCACCAGGAACACCGAGCGGCGCCAGCCCAGGTCGTAGAGCCGCTGCAGCTCGGCGACCAATTGCTCGGGGGTCTTGGTGCGTGGCTTGCGCCCGTAGAGCACGATGATGTCGCAGAACTCGCAGTTGAACGGGCAGCCTCTGGAGAACTGCACCGACATCTCCGAGTAGGCGTCGAGTTCCAGCAGGTCGTAGCGCGGCACCGGCGTGGAGGTCACGTCCGGTTTCTCGCCTCCCGCCGTGAAGCGGCCACTCGTCTCGCCCCGCTCCAGGGCCTCCACGAACAGGGGCAGGGTGATTTCTCCTTCGTCGAGCACCTTGAAATCGGCCTGGTCCAGCTCAGGAGCGTCGGGTGTGGAACTGGCGAAGGGACCGCCCACGGCCACTGGCAGTCCGCGGGCCTTGGCGCGGGCGATCTGTTCGGCCATGTCGGGCTTCTGCACGATCATCCCCGAGATCACCACCAGCTCGGCCCAGGCCCACTCCTCCTCGCGCACCTCACGCACGTTGCGATCCACCAGTTTCATCTCCCAGCTCTGGGGCAGCAGGGCCGCCACGGTCACCAGCCCCAGGGGGGGGAGCAGCACCTTGCGGTCGATCAGCTCGAGAATCTTTTCGTAACTCCAGAAGGTTTTGGGGAATTCCGGGTAGATGAACAGGGTGCGCACGTGCTGCCTCAGCGGGAAGGCGACCAGAACGCTTACGCGGTCTCTGGGGTGACCTGTGGACTCCAAACCTAGGCCCACCTCCCTGTTGCTGGGTCCGCTGGGCGCCGGTTCTGCTGTAATGGCCCCATCCTCAAGCAGCAGCAGTCATGGGAGCAGCGATCTATCTGGGTCTGGTGGGCGGTGGCCTGGTGGCCGCCCTGGCCGCTTCCCTGGTGCTGCGCGGCGTCAAGCTGATCTGATCGCCCTCAGGGCGTCACCCACCATCGCCCTCGCGCCCACCACCTCGCCGATCTGGTCGTAGGTGTCCGCTGCAGTGATGCGCACGGGCACCATCGTTCCCGGTGCAGCGCAGAGCCCTCCTTCGCCCGGCAGCACCCGCACCTCCCCGTCCACCTCGGGGGCGAAACGGCTGCTGCGGCCGATCATTTCGCCGGTTCTGGGGTTCTCCTGCTCGATCAGCACGTCCACGATCCTGCCTATCCAGGCGGCGTTGCGGGCGGTGGCAATCGGCTGCTGCAGGGCCATCAGTCGGTCCTTGCGCTCGGCAGCGACCTCAGCCGGCACCTGATCCGGGAGCTCTGCCGCGGGGGTCCCCTCTTCCGCAGAGAAGGTGAACACGCCCACGTGGTCGAACTGCTGCGCGGCCACAAAATCCAGCAGGTGCTCGAAGTGCAGCTCGGTTTCACCGGGGAAGCCCACGATGAAGGTGGTACGCAGCACCGCTTCAGGAAGCTGCTCGCGGATCCGCTGTAACAGACCCCCGGTCACGTTGGCCTGCCAGGGGCGGTTCATCGCCCGCAGCACCTCGGGATGGCTGTGCTGCAGTGGCAGATCCAGGTAGGGCAGCACGTTGGGCACCTCCCGGTAGGCCGCCAGCACCTCGGGCGTCAGGCCGGTGGGATAGGCGTAGTGCACTCGGATCCAGGGGATCTCCACCTCCCCCAGGGCCCGCAGCAGCTCCGCCAGCTTTGGTGTGCCGTAGAGGTCGAGGCCGTAGTTGGTGGTGATCTGGCTGATCAGCACCAGCTCCTGTACCCCCTGGGCCGCCAGCTGTTGCGCTTCGGCCACGATGCTCTCGATCGGCCGCGAGCGCTGGTCGCCCCGCAGGTGGGGAATGATGCAGAAGGCGCAGCGGTAGTCGCAGCCCTCGGCCACCTTCAGGTAGGCAATGGCCTCGCTGGTGGTGCGGTAGCGGGGCAGGTGTTCATCGCCCACGAAGGTGGGATGGGCGCTCACCTGGTTCACCCGCTCGCCGGCTTCCACCCGCTCCAGCACGCTCACGATGTGCTGGTAGTCGCCGGTGCCCACGATCGCCTTCGCCTCGGGCAGGCTTTCGAGCAGCTCCTCCTGGAAGTGCTGGGCCAGGCAGCCGGCGATGATCAGCTCCTTGCCCTGCTCCGCCAGCTCCACCAGGGTGCGCACCGATTCCTGGCGGGCGTCCTGGATGAAGCTGCAGGTGTTCACCACCACCACGCTGGCGTCACTCTCATCGGCGCTCACGCCGTAACCCGCCTCGGCCAGCAGGCCGAGCATGTGCTCGGTGTCCACCCGGTTCTTCTCGCAGCCCAGGTGGGCGAAGGCCACGGTTGGTTTGGTCATCGTCAGCAGGCAGAGGGTCACGGCCGTCCCGACCTTCCACCCTATGGGTCTGCGCACAGCCAGGGTGGCTGCGAGAATGGGGCGATCGCCTGTTCCCCGTGACATCCAGCCGCCTCAGCGATCGCCTCAGTGCCAGCAGGCGCCGCCCCGACTCAGGGAGCCGTTGGCTGCGGGTGGTGATGGCGGTGTTGGCCACCATCGGTGCCATCGATACCGGGTCGATCACCCTCAAGCGCTGGGGTGTGCTGGGCTCCCTCACCTGCCCCGGGGGCGCTGACGGCTGCGACAAGGTGCTCGGCAGTGCCTGGGGCACCGTGCTGGGTCAGCCCCTGTCCCTGTTCGGCTTTCTGGCCTACCTGGCGGTGCTGCTGCTGGCGTTGCTGCCGCTGGTGCTCCGGGGCGAGTCGCGCGCGCGCCTGGCCTCCTTCAGTGGCTGGGGACTGTTGCTGATCAGCACCGGCATGGCGGTGTTCAGCCTGGTGCTGATGGGGGTGATGGCACTGAAGATCCAGGCGTTCTGTTTCTTCTGTGTTCTTTCGGCCCTGCTCAGCCTGGCGCTGTTCGTGCTCAGCCTGCTCTCGGGCGAGTGGCCCGATCGTGGCCAGCTGGTGTTCCGCCTGGTGCTGGTGGCCCTGCTGGTGGGTCTGGCAGGCCTCGGCTGGGCGGCGGCGGTCGACCGGCCGGCCGGGGAGATGGGCGGGCGCGGCGTGCCCCCCGTCGTCACCACCGTGAGCACGCCCGAGGCCATCGCCCTGGCTGAGCACCTCACCCGCTCGGGTGCGGTGATGTATTCCGCCTGGTGGTGCCCCCATTGCAACGACCAGAAGCAGCTGTTCGGCAAGGAGGCCACCGACCGGCTCACGATCGTGGAATGTGCCGCCGATGGCCGCAACAGCCAGACTGAACGCTGTTCCGCCAAGGGCATCCAGGGGTTCCCCAGCTGGGAGATCAAAGGGCAACTCGATTCTGGGGTGAAATCCCTGCAGCAACTGGCCGAACGCAGCGGCTTCAAGCCCTGAGCGACTGGCTTGCTGCCCCAGACCTTGATCCTCCCTACTCGCGCACGGGACTGGTCCTGATGCCGCTGCCCTGCTCCTGGCGGCTGTGCCGCCGCCAGTAGGGCTGGGGAGCCGGGGCATCGCTGCGGAAGTGGCCCCCCCTGCTTTCCCGACGGAAGAGGGCTGCCTCCACCAGCAGTTCCGTGAGGATCAGCCGCTGGTGCCATTCCTGCAGTGCGGCGAAGTCCTCCCCCTCCTGACGGCTGAGCAGAAGCTGGTCCGTCACCGGCAGGTCAGCGGCCTGGCGCCAGGCTGCCTGTGCCTCCAGCAACTGGCGCTGCCGCTGCAGCTGGCCCAGGGCCAGCCCCAGGCTGTGGCCCTGCCGCTCCACCCCCGCCACCTGCCAGCAGAGGTCGCGCAGGCGGCCGATCGCCTCCAGCAGCTGGGGGCGATCGGGCAGAGCTGTGTGTAGCAGCTGCCGCCGCCGTTCCGCTGCAGGAGGCAGGCCAGGCGGTTGGGGAGGCAGCGCGATCTCCCCCAGCTGACGCGCAAACACCAGGCATTCCATCAGGGAGTTGCTGGCCAGCCGGTTCGCGCCGTGCACGCCGGTACAGGCCACTTCGCCCACGGCATAGAGCCCGGGCACTGAGGTGGCGGACCGCAGATCGGTGGCCACCCCCCCCATCCAGTAATGGGCAGCCGGGGCCACCGGCAGGGGCTCCCGGGTGGGTTCGAGCCCCAGCTGGCGGCAGCGGCCCACGATCGTCGGGAACTGGCGCAGCAGGCGCTCCTCCCCCACCGGCCGCAGGTCCAGCCAGACGTGGCCCACGCGCTGCTCCTGCATGTGGCGCGCCAGGGCACGGCTCACCTGATCCCGCGGCGCCAGGTCGGCGCCAGCCAGATGGGCCACGGGGCTCTGGCCGCGGTGGTCGCGCAGTCGGGCCCCTTCGCCGCGCACCGCTTCCGAGATCAGGAAATGGGGTGCACCGGGAAGCATCAGTGCGGTGGGATGAAACTGCACGAACTCCAGGTCCTGCAGCTCGGCGCCCGCCTGCCAGGCCATCGCCAGGCCATCGCCGCTGGCCTGGGCGGGGTTGGTGGTGTGGGCGAAGAGATGCCCGCCCCCACCGGTGGCCAGCACCACCGCCCGGGCCGGCACCCAGCCGATCACGCCGTCGGCCAGGAGTTGGAGACCCTGGCAGCGCCCCCCCTCCACCCAGAGACGCAGGACCACCACGCTCTGGCGCTGCACCAGTCCCGGCCGCCGCCGCACCTCCCGCTCCAGGGCATCCACCAGGGCTCCACCGGTGCGGTCCTGGGCATGGAGGACGCGCCGATGGCTGTGGGCGGCCTCAAGGGTGGTGCTCAGGCCTGTTCCGTCGCGATCGAAGGCCATGCCCAGTTCGAGCAGCCGCTCCACGCATGCCGGGGCCTCATGCACCAGCAGCTCCACGGCGTCGCGGTTGCAGAGGCCGGCTCCGGCCCTGAGGGTGTCGTCAATGTGGCTGGTGAAGCTGTCGCTGGCGGCCGTCACCGCGGCAATCCCGCCCTGGGCCCAGCGGCTGGCCGACCGCGGCTTGCGCTCCTTGCTGAGCAGCAACACGCGCATGTGGGCGGGCAATTCCAGGCAGGCCATCAGGCCGGCGGCACCGCCGCCCACCACCACCACGTCCCAGGGCTGGTCGTACGGCGGATCCCAGCCCTGCTCCTCTTGGTCGATGTCAGCTGCCATGGCTGCCGGTTCCTTCCGGCCGTGCCGGCATCAAAAAAGCCGCCGGTGGCCCGACGGCTTGCGACGGCTCGGTGAGCTTAGGGAGTGGTGTTCAGCGGTATTGGCCGTCGTTGATGCGATCGAAACCCTCATTGAGGGCGATCGCTGGGGGGGTGACCGTGAAGTTCGCTTTGTACTTGTTGAACAGCTCTCGCTGGCGGTCGCTGAGATCAAGATCAAGCACATCGTCCACCGTGCTGTAGGGGCCGCCCAGCACGATCTTGCCCGCCAGGGTGGGATACATGCCGGGGAAGCTCTGGAAGCGCCGCACTGAGCAGTTGTTGAGGTCAACCTTGTCGCCCCGCTCGGCGATCTTGTCGTCGGCGAGGTTGCGGATTTCAGCGGCATGCACCACAGGGGGCAGGACCAAGCCCATCAGCAGGCCAGCCAGCAGAATCCCGGTCGTGAGCCAGGCAACCAGCCGTTTCATCGCAACACCTCTCGGAAGGATGGGAGATCAGGTGGGTGCACCACCGAGCGCCAACGCTACAGAATGCCCCGTTGGGGATCGCCGGGCCTGGGGCTGGCGGTAGCAGATCTTCAGATCAGCCCGCTCAGCCCCGGGGCGAGCAGGGCGAGAACGAGAAAAAGGGCATCCACCACCAGGGTGGTGGCCAGGGCAGTGGCGGCAATTCGCCCTATCGGGCCGCGCCTCCACAGCAGTCCGCTGATCTGGACGAGCACCGCACCAAAGCAGCCGACCACCAGGAGAGGTGTTGGCTGGAGCAGGGTGCCGGCCGCCTGACTCAGCAGCTCCGCCGCTGCCCCTGGGGCGGCCTCCACGGCCAGCGGCCAGAAAGGCATCAGGCCGGTGGCGGCGATCGCGGCATCGGTGGCGGCGGTGCCCAGCAGGGAGCCGAGGTAGAAGCCGCAGGCCAGGCGCCAGCGGCCACCGAGGCCGCCCAGGGCCAGGGGCAGGGCCAGGGCCTCCAGGGGCAGATGGCAGGCCGGGTATTGACGGGCCCATCCCCAGAACAGCGCTCCAGCCAGCCAGCTGCCACTGAACCCCACCAACACCTCGCCGCAGTGGCGCAGGCCGGGCCTGTCTGTGTGGGCGAGGCCCACGCCCAGGGCCAGCAGCACCGCGGTGAACAGCGCAGCGCTGAAGGGCGCATGGCGCACCCAGGGCGCCTCCACGAACACCGGCAGCACCACCAGCAGGCTGCTCAGCCACACGGCCGGCCAGGCCATCGATGACGCCTGGGGCCAGGCCTGGGGATGCCGGGCCCCAGGGGCTGCAGGCAAGGCCTGTGCTGCTGGCCAGCCAGGAGCCAGAGAACCTGCGGCGGCGCCGGAGATCGCCGCTGCCGTGCTGGCTGGACGTGGCACCGCTGAAACCCCGATCACCCGACGTGTGAAGAAAGTTGTGCAACCTTAAGGGGTTTCGGTGGGCCTGCCGCCATAGCTTCACCTGGTTCCGAGCCCCCCTCCTGTTTTGCCAAGCCCATTGGTTGCCATGGCGAACCCCTTCCACACCGCGCTGGCGGTGGCCATGCCCACCCAGGACGGTGTGGGCATCGTGGTGGCCTGCTGGCGCGCCCTGGTGCTGGGCGTGGTGCAGGGCCTCACCGAATTCCTGCCCATCAGCAGCACCGCCCACCTCAAGGTGGTGCCGGTGCTGCTGGGCTGGGGCGATCCGGGCGTCTCGGTGACGGCCGTGATCCAGCTGGGCAGCATCGCGGCCGTGCTGGCTTTCTTCCGCCACGACCTGATGGAGGTGGGCCGCGGCATCGGCCGGGCCTTCCGTTATGGCCAGTGGGGCGATCCCTCGGCACGCCTCGGCCTGGCCATGGCCCTGGGCACCGTGCCGATCGTGATCGCCGGCCTGGCCCTCAAGCTCTGGGTTCCCGACTACGACAACGCCCCGGTGCGCAGCATGGGCTCGATCGCGATCGTCTCGATCGTGATGGCCCTGCTGCTGGCCCTGGCCGAACTGGTGGGCCGGCGCCAGCGCACTCTGGAGGCGGTGCGGCCGATCGATGGCGTGGTTGTGGGTCTGGCCCAGGCTTTGGCCCTGGTGCCGGGGGTATCGCGTTCGGGCAGCACACTCACCGCCTCCCTCTTTGATGGCTGGGAGAGGGCGGCGGCGGCGCGATTCTCCTTCCTGTTGGGTTTGCCGGCGATCACCCTGGCGGGCCTGGTGGAGCTCAAGGGCGCCCTGGAGGCCCCGGCCAACGGCGGCCCGATCCCGCTGCTGGTGGGGATTGTCTCGGCGGCCGTGGTGTCGTGGCTGGCGATCGCCTGGCTGCTGCGTTTTCTGCAGCGCCACAGCACCTGGATCTTCGTGGCCTACCGCCTGGCCTTTGGGGTCGCCATCCTGTTCTGGCTGCGCGCCACAGTGGAGGGGTAGAGCGCCAGGCCCGCCCCGCCGCCGATGTGGAACGAACCCTCCGCCGGCATTGCCGTTTCCGCCGCTGAAGCCGCCAATGCCACAGGGGGCGCCCCCCGCCTGCCCCAGCCGGCGGTGGTGGCCACGGTGGAGCCGGGCTCGATCGGCGAGGAGCTGGGCTTCCAGCCGGGCGACAAGCTCCTGAGCATCAACGGCCAGCGCCCCCGCGACCTGATCGACCTGCAGTTTCTGGTGGGGGAGGAGGAGCTGGTGCTGGAGGTGGAAGACCCCGATGGCACCCTCCACACCGTGAAGTTGGAGAAGGACCTCGACGAGGGCCTGGGCCTGGGCTTCACCGAGGCCCTCTTTGATGGCCTCAAGCAGTGCAACAACGCCTGCCCCTTCTGCTTCATCGACCAGCAGCCGCCGGGCAAGCGCCTCAGCCTCTATCTCAAGGACGACGACTACCGCCTCAGCTTTCTCTACGGCTCGTACCTCACCCTCACCAATCTGAGCGAGGCCGACTGGCGCCGCATCGAGACCCAGCGCCTCTCCCCGCTCTACGTGTCAGTGCACGCCACCGAGCCGGAGCTGCGCAGCCGTCTGCTGGTGAACCCGCGCGCCGGCCTGCTGCTGGACCAGCTCCAGTGGTTCCAGCAGCGCGATCTGCAGATTCATGCCCAGGTGGTGGTGTGCCCAGGTCTCAATGACGGCCCAGCACTGGAGCGAACCCTGCGGGATCTGGCGGGCTTCGCCGGTGGAGACTGGCCGGCGGTGCTCTCGGCCGCGGTGGTGCCGGTGGGCCTCACCCGCTTCCGCCCGCCAGGCGATGGCCTGGTGCCGGTGGATCGAGCGACGGCGCGGGCGGTGATCGCCCTGGTGGAGCCCCTGCAGGTGGAGTTTCAGCAGCGTCTGGCCAGCCGTTTTGCCTGGCTCTCCGATGAGTGGTATCTGATCGCTGGCCTGCCCCTGCCGCCGCGCGCCAGCTACGAAGACCTGCCCCAGCAGGAAAACGGCGTGGGCAGCATCCGCGCTTTCCTCGAGGAGCTGGATCGGGCCACGGCAGAGTTGCCCCTGCGGGTGGAGCCTCCTCGCCGGCTCAGCTGGGTGGTGGGTCAGCTGGTTGCGGAGGCGCTCGAACCAGTGGTGCGGCGGCTCAATGCCATCGAGGGCCTTGAGCTGATCCTGTATGGATTGCCCAGTGCCTACTGGGGGCAGGAGAAGGTGGTCACTGGACTGCTCACCGGCTCCGACCTGCTGGAGGGGCTCAGGGGCCGTGACCTGGGCCAGGAATTGCTGTTGCCAGCGGTCACCCTGCGCCAGGGCGAGCCGGTGTTCCTGGATGACATGCCCCTGGCGGAGCTGGAACAGGCCCTCGGGATCCCCATCCATCGGTTGGGTGGGGCGGCTGACCTTGTGGCTGTCTGTTCCGCATCCTTCCATTCGCCCGAAGATCTTTAAACTCCCGGCACAAGCTTGAGCAAGGCGTGCCCCTTTCCGCTACCCGACTGGCCCTGGTCAGCGTGCTGGGTCTTCCCCTGCTCCTTCCCCCCGTGCAGGCCCAGCAGTCCGTGCAGGCCCAACAGCCCGATGCCGCTGTCGCGGCTCCGGCAGGCAGCCAGGAGCCGGTCAGCCAGCAGTCCCAGCCCCAGTCCCTGCCCCTGGCCCCGGACGTCAAGGGAGAGCGCCCACGGGTGAATCCCAAGCTGGTGCCCCCCGCCGCCACGCAACTCCCCCAGCCCCTGGAGGGTCTTGCCGCGCCGGCTCCGCTGGCCTTGCCGGTTCGCCCCGACCAGGTCACGATCAAGGAACTCCGCCCCCTCAGCCTGACCCAGGTGGAGACGCTGGCTGAGGTCAATAACCCCAATCTCAAGGCGATTGCCAGCCAGGTGGATCAGGCCCAGAGCAACCTGCGCGCCCAGATCGCCCAGTGGTACCCAACCATCGACCTCGATGCGGGTTCCGCGTTTCCCCGTTACAGCGCCGGTTCCTCCACGGTGACCCGCGAGGTGCCCCGGCTCAATTCGGACGGTACCCCCGTTGAAGATGCCAACGGCAATATCGTCACGCGGCGCCGAACCGATACCGTCAATGGAGATCGCTGGGAAGCGGGTGTGGTGCTCTCGGCCCGCTGGGCTCTGATTGACCCGCGCCGCAATCCCACGATTGCAGCGGCCCGGGATCAATTCGAGCGTGCCAAGTATCAATACGTGATCGCCTTGCGCGACCTCCGTCTGCAAGCTGCCGAGGCCTATTTCGATCTTCAGCAGGCTGATGATCAGGTTCGTATCGGTCAGGAGTCGGTGCGGGCGTCCCTGGTGAGCCTCAGGGACTCTCAGGCGCGCTTCCAGGCTGGAGTCGCCACCAAGCTTGAGGTGCTGGAGGCTGAAACCCAGCTCGCCCGTGACCAGCAGCTGCTCACCAATGCCCAGGCTTCTCAGTCAGTCACGCGTCGTGTTCTGGCTTCGCTGCTGGATCTGCCCCAGAACGTTACCCCGGTAGCACAGGATCCCTCCCGGGTGCTCGGGGTGTGGCAGCCCAGCCTGCAGGAAAGCATTGTCGCTGCCTATGCCTTCCGCGAAGAATTGGATCAGATCGTTCTGGACATTTCGATTGCTAACAGCCAGGCCAACGCTGCCCTGGCAGATGTCCAACCGTTTCTGAATATCTTTACCTCCTTGGGTGCTGGTTGGAGTAATGGCGACATCACCAGTGAGGAGATCAAGTCGAGCAGCAATATTGATTTCAGTCTGGGAATGGGCGCAACCTGGCGACTTTTTGATGGCGGGGCAGCAGCGGCCCAGTCGCGTCGCAACCGGCAGCTGGCGGAGGAAAATACCTTCCGCTTCTCCCAGCGTCGCGATGCCATTCGGCTCGATGTGGAAGAGAGCTTCTATGAGCTCGAGAAAAACAACCGCAACATCACCACCACTGCCCGCGAGGTGATTTCTCAACGGGAAGCCCTGCGATTGGCCCGCCTGCGCTTCCAGGCAGGTGTGAGCACCCAGCGGGAGGTGGTGGATAACCAGCGCGACCTCACCCGGGCGGAGGTGAGTTTCTCCCTTGCCATCACTGACTACAACAAGCGCCTGGCGGAACTGCGCCGCCGCACGGGTCTCGATCAGATCATGGCCTGCCCGGCCCGCACCTTGACTGGGGTGAAGCCCGTGGGTGTATCCGACATTCCCGTGGAACCGGCCCGCCTGCTGCCGGCCTGCCAGGCAGCCAATCCCGGGGCTGTCTGAGCCGCCCCGGCTGCGCCTCTCCTTTCCAGAGCCCCTTCGTCCCCCCCGGATTCCCGTTGCCCGGCCCGTTGTCAACTGCCGCTGCAGCCCCAGGCCTGGGGCTCCCCGCCACGCTGCGGCTGGGGCTGTTTCAGGGCTGCCTGGGCTGTCTCGCAGTGGTGTTCGCCGGTCTGATGAACCGGGTGATGATCAGCGAGCTCGGTTTCCCTGCTCTGCTGGTGGGCCTGGCCCTGGCCTTCGAGCAGTTCGTCGCTCCCAGTCGGGTGCTGTTCGGCCAGTGCTCAGACGCCTTCCCCATCGGCGGCCGTCACCGCCTTCCCTACATCTGGCTTGGCACCAGTCTGTTCTGTGTCCTGGCGGTGCTCTCAGTGCCGCTGATCTTCCATGTCTCCCGGCTGTTGGCCGGCGAGAACCCCGGCCTGCTGTGGGCCGGCGTGGCCGCCCTCTGCGGCCTTTTCGCCCTCTACGGTCTGGCGGTGTCCATGGCCAGCACCCCCTATCTCGCCCTGGTGATCGATCGCACCAACGAACAGGAGCGCCCCAGGGCGGTGGGCATCATCTGGTGTCTGCTCACCGTGGGAATCGTGCTGGGGGCCATCGCCACCGCCATTGCTCTGCGGGGCCTGGACGGAGTCAAGGACCCAGCCGTTCTGGAGCCAGCCCTGCTGAGGTTCATGGTGGGCGTCGTCTGCACGGTGTTGCTGCTCACCCTGGTCGCCACCCTCGGCATGGAGCGCTCCAGGCCCGTGCCCAGCCCAGCTACGACATGCGCTGTGAAGCGGGACGATGCCATCACTCTCCATCAAGCCTGGGCCCTGGTCACCTCCAGCCGGCAGGTTCTGGTGTTCTTTCTGTTCCTGGTGCTGTTCACCCTGGGTCTCTTTCTTCAGGACCCGATCCTGGAGAGCTATGGGGCTGAGGTGTTCGGCATGCCGATTGCTGCCACGGCATCCCTCAACGCCATCTGGGGGATCGGCACCCTGATGGGCCTGCTGCTGGCAGGCCTGTGGATTGTGCCCCGCTTCGGCAAGTTGGCCACCGCCAGGCTGGGTTGTCAGTTGATCGCCGCCAGCCTGCTGCTCCTGCTGCTCGCGGGTTTCACCGCCCAGGTCACCCTGCTCCAGCTGGTGATGCTGTTGTTCGGTCTCTCGGCTGGTATCGGCACCAACAGTGCTCTTGTGCTGATGCTCGATCTCACCCTGCCCGAAGCGGCCGGCACCTTTGTGGGCGTGTGGGGTCTGGCCCAGGCCCTGTCCCGGGCCCTCGGCAAGGTGTTCGGCGGTGGACTGCTGGATCTCGGTCGCTGGCTGGCGGGATTGCTTGGGCTGGATGGGTCCGCATTTCCGGCTTATGCCCTGGTGCTGAGCGTGGAGGTGCTGGTGGCCATCGGGGCGCTGGTGGCCCTCGGCAGGGTGAATCTGCGTCAGTTCAGGGAAGATACGGGGAGAAGCCTCACCAGGGTGCTCTCCCTGGAACTCGGATGACTGTGGTGCCCTCCCCTGCCGATCTGGACCCGGGTCTGATGGCCCTGCTTGATCAGGTGGGAGAGCGCCAGCGCCGGGATTTCGGCCACATGGTGTCCGATGTGAAGGCCGATGGCAGCCTGATCACCGCCTGTGACCGCTGGAGTGACGCCACTCTGGTGCGTGGGCTGGCTGAACACTTTCCCGGAGAGGGAGTCCTCAGTGAGGAGGGAGATCGGCATGTGCCCGCCACTGCCAGCTACTGGGTTGTGGATCCCCTGGATGGCACCACCAACTTTGCGGCGGGGATTCCCTACTGGGCCATCTCCCTGGCCCGATTCCAGGATGGTCTGCCCCACATGGCCGTGCTGGATGTGCCGCCCCTGCGGCAGCGGATCGTGGCCTTGCGCGGCCAGGGGGCCTGGCGCAACGGCAAGCGCCTGTCCCCCCCTTCGCTGCAGAGCCATCCGGCAGGCTGCGCCTCCCTCTGCAGCCGCTCGATCGGCGTGTTGCAGAAACTGCCCCATCAGCGCTTCCCCGGCAAGATTCGTCTGCTGGGGGTGGCCAGCCTCAATCTGGTGAGCGTGGCCATGGGCCAGACCGTCGCCGCCCTGGAGGCCACGCCCAAGATCTGGGATCTGGCGGCGGCCTGGCTGGTGCTCACCGAGCTCGACTGCTCCCTGCGCTGGCTCGCCCGCTCTCCCGACGGACTGGTACCCGGCACCGACCTCAGCGAAGCCGATTTCCCCGTGCTTGCGGCCGATCAGCCAGAAACCCTGGACCGTTTCCTGCCCTGGGGCGAGGCCCTGCTGGCTTGATTGCCTGTGCGGCATGCCCCGTGATAGGGTATTGGACTGCGCAAAGCGAGAGCGGAGCGCGGCTTACGGGACCCAGGGGTTCAACCGAGGATCAAGCCAAGGTGGGAGCCGACGGTGCTGTA
>Ga0315900_10001824_pt1 | contig 33620 bp, 29 predicted proteins | sample LakEriMetagenome_FD_203521 | JGI IMG/M metagenome (GOLD analysis project Ga0315900, IMG submission 203521) | Freshwater fungal communities from buoy surface, Lake Erie, Ohio, United States - Buoy 12 MA114 | ecosystem: Environmental > Aquatic > Freshwater > Lake > Lake biofilm | place: USA: Lake...
GCGGGCCTTCATCGAGATGTACCGCGCCTTCCAGCAACTCCAGCACCTCAAGCGAGCCGAACAATTCCTCGACGATGGCGCGGGACCAGAGCAGTTCCGGCATCTTCGGCCCACCGCTGCGCCGCCCCTCCTGCGCGGGCGAGAAGCATTCCAGCGCCAGCAGCCCGCCCGGGGCGAGGCTGCGCATCACACCGGCGGCCGCGGCCGCGCGATCGGCGGGCGGCAAATGCAGGTAGATCCAGGCGACGAGGTCGAAGCCCTCGGCCGGATAGTCCCAGGCGGCGGCATCGGCGGTGAGTGTGGTCAGCGCCACGCCGCGCATCTCGGCGAGGTGCGCCGCCTTGGCCGAACCCACCGGCGACCAGTCGAGCGAGGTCGTCACCAACCCCTGCTGCGCCAGCCAGACGCCGTTCCGCCCCTCGCCATCGCCGAGCGCCAGCGCGCGCATCCCCGGACGCAGCCAGGGGCCGAGGCTTTCGAGGTAGCGGTTCGGCGCCTCCCCGAACTGGAACTCGCCGCTACCATAGCGTTCATCCCAGGCGAGCGACGTGCTCATGCGCGTGGCTCCCATCCTGGAGGCGCCAGCTCGAACCCGGCGAATTCGAAGGCGGGGGCGACGGTGCAGGCGACGAGGCACCAGCGATCCCCCACCGGCCGCGCCGCCTGCCACCAGCCCTTCGGCACCATGCCCATCAGCGCCTGGCCCTCTCCCAGATCCGGGCCGATCAGGATCTCCCGATCCAGCTTCGTACCGTGCTCCGAGAGCGAGAGCAGCAGCGGCCCGCCGCCCTGCCAGAACCAGCCCTCATCGGCATCGACGCGGTGCCAATGGCTGCGCTCGCCCGGCTGGAGCAGGAAGTTGATGGCCGTGCCCGCGCCCCGCCCGCCGCCCGGCGGCAGGTCGCGCCAGGTCTCGCGGTAGTGGCCGCCCTCGGGATGCGGGGCGAGGCCGAGGCCAGCGATCACCGCCGCAGCCGGCAGGGCAGGGTCGAGCAGGTTCATGGCGCTCAGCCCGGCGGCATGGTCTTGGCGAGCGGCGGCAGCACCGAGACGGCGGCGAACCACGCGGCGAGGCGCGGATGCGCGGCGCGCCAGGGCTCATGCGCGAAGCGGAAATCGAGGTAGCCCAGCGCGCAACCCACGGCGATGGTCCCGATATCGGCGAGCCCCTCGGGCGGGGCGGCCTCAAGCACCGCCAACGCGCGGTCCACGGCGGCTTTCTGGCGCGCATCGAAGGTCACGCGCGCCTCATCCTGCGTGTGCGGCTGGCCCATGCGGCGCGCCACGGCGGCGTCCATGATGCCGTCGGCGAGCGCGTGCATGATCTGCGCACCGAGCCGCGCGGCGCTGCCGGTCGGCGGAAACAGCGGCGCCGCGTCGCCCAGCGTGTCGAGATATTCGCAGATCACCGGGCTGTCATAGACCGGCCGGCCATCATCGGTGAGCAGGCAGGGGATCTTGGAGAGCGGGTTGTCGCGGGTGAGGTCCTCGGGCGAGCCATGCGGGTTGGTCGCGAGGAGCGCGATGCGGCCCTCGATGCCGCGCGCGATGGCGCTGGCGAGGACCTTCCGGGCGAAGGGGCTGGCGTGGGAGTGATGGAGCTTCATTTTGCGTTCCTTACCGGAAATGGTTCTTGGCTTCGCGGCGGGCAGTGAACTCGGCCAGGTCATGCGCGCGGAAATAGGGGTTCGCCGAAAGCTCCTGCGCCAGCGTCGTCGGCACGGTGGGCCGGCCCGCGGCGCGCAGCGCGCCGGCGGCCTCGGCTTCCGCCCGAAGTGCCTTGTTGTCGGGCTCGACGGTCAGGGCGAAGCGCGCATTCGTCTCGGTATACTCATGGCCGCAGCACAGGCGGGTGTTCGCCGGCAGTTGCGCGAGGCGACGGAAGGATTTGAACAGCGCCTCCATCCCCCCGGCCTCGAGCGGCCGTCCGCAGCCCAGGGCGAAGACGATGTCGCCGCACAGCAGCACGTGGTCGGCGGCGAAGTGGAAGGCGATATGCCCAGTGGTGTGGCCGGGCAGGTGCATCACCTTGGCCTCCGCCGCGCCGAGCCGCACCGTATCGCCCTCCCCCACCGCCTGGTCGAGCGGCGGCAGGCGGTGGGCGTCCGGCGCGCCGCCGACCAGCTTCGCCGCCGGGAAGCGCGCCCGCAGCTCGGCTACGCCGTTGATGTGGTCGCCATGGTGGTGCGTCAGCAGGATGAGGTCGAGCTTGCCGCCCGCTTCCTCCACCGCCGCGATGGCCGGGCCGGCTTCGCCGGGGTCGCAGATCGCGACCGTCCCGGTCGGGCCATCGACCAGGCGCCAGAGGTAGTTGTCCTCGAGGCAGGGGATGGCGGTGACTTTCAGCGACATCGGGCAATTCTCCGAAGCTCGCGGTGACCCGTCCAAACCGGCCCCCGGACCCCCTATATCCCCGGCATGACGATCGAGGTCCATGGTCTGCGCGATTTCTACGCCTCCGCCGGCGGTGCCCTGGCGGCGCGGCTGGTGCGTGAGCGGCTGGCGGCGCTGTGGCCGGCGCTGCCGGGGCTCTCCGTGCTCGGCCTCGGTCATGCCGCGCCCTATCTCGGCCAGTGGCAGGCGGAGGCGCGGACCTGCATCGCGCTCACCCCCTCGGCCGCCCTGCCGGTCGAGCTGCTGCGCTGGCCGGATGCCCCCGCCGCCAGCGCGACGCTGGTAGCGGAGGAGGAAGCCCTGCCCTTTGCCGATGCCAGCTTCGACCGCGTGCTGCTGGTGCATGCGCTGGAAGGCGCGGGCCGTGCCCGGCGCCTGCTGCGCGAGGTCTGGCGCGTGCTGCGCGACGATGGCCGGCTGATCGTGGTGGTACCGAACCGCACCGGCCTATGGGCGCATCTGGACCGCACGCCCTTCGGCCATGGCCAGCCCTATTCGGCCGGGCAACTCGAGCGGCTGCTCGCGCGGCATTTGTTCCGCGCCGAGCGGCGGGAGAGCGCGCTCTTCGTCCCGCCCTACGGGCTGCGCTTCCTGGGCACGGCGGCCGCGGGGTGGGAGCGGCTGGGCCGCCGGCTCTGCCCGCGCCTCGCGGGGCTCGCGATGGTGGAGGCCGAGAAGGATCTGTTTTCGGCCATGCCGGCGGGGGCCGTTTCGGTGACGCGACGGGTGCTTGCGCCCTTGCGGGCCGGCGTCGCCGCGTCAACCGCCGATCAACCTTCCCATGCGAGTCTGCCGCGATGCAGACCCATGCCGCCCCCCGCCTGACCGATACGCTCGATTCAGCGGCGCTGAGCGCCGCAGGCGATTCAGCGGCGCTGAGTGCCGCGATGGGCGCCGCGCTCGATCCCCGCCTGGAGGCGCTGCGCGCTTTCATGGACCGGCGCATCGCCGAACTGTCCGCCGAGCTCCACGCCAGCGTCGAGCTGGCCGACATGAGCGAGACGAAGATGTCGGGCGAGCTGGCGCGCATCCACGACCAGATCGGCCAGCTCGTCGCCGTGCCGGCGGCCAGCGCGCGCAACTCCGGGCTCGAATTGGAAGCCGTGGTGCAGGCAACGGAGAGCGCGGCCAACACCATCATGGAGGCCGCCGAGGCGATCCAGGACTGGGTCGCCGCCGGCGCCAAGGATCCGGAGGCCGTGGCCGCCATCGCGGCGCGGGTGAACTCGATCTTCGAGGCCTGCAGCTTCCAGGACGTGACCGGCCAGCGCATCCGCCGCGCCATCCAGCACCTGCAGCAGGTGGAGACGATGCTGGAGACGATCATGCCCGCCCCCCCGGCCACGCCGCGCGAGCAGGTCACCGTCGCGACCCAGATGCGCACTGTGGAATCGAAGGGTGGCGATCTGGGCCAGGACGATATCGACGCGCTGCTGAACTTCTGATCCGCGGCGCAAAGTCTGCAGAAAAAAAGGCCCGGCGGAGCGATCCGCCGGGCCTTTTCGTTCCAGGGCGAAGGCGGCTCAGCCCGCGCGCAGCTTGGCGCAGAAACCGGCCACCTCCGCCCGCAGCGCCTCACCCTCCGCGCCGACCGCCGAGCCGGATTGGCGCAACGTGGCGAGCCCGCCGGCGCCGCTCGAGATCTCCTGCGTCAACCGGCCGATATCGGCCGCCGCCTCATCGGTGCCGGAAGCCGCCTCGGCCGCGTTGCGGGCGATCTCGCGCGTCGCGGCGCCCTGCTGCTCGACGGCGGCGGCGATGGCGCTGGTCACTTCCTCCATCCGCGCCACGGCGCCGGCGATGCCGCGCACCGCGCCCACGGCCTGTTCGGTCGCGCCGCGCATGGCGCCGATCTGCGCGCCGATCTCCTCGGTGGCCTTGGCGGTCTGGGTGGCCAGCGCCTTCACCTCCTGCGCCACCACGGCGAAGCCCTTGCCGGCCTCGCCGGCGCGCGCGGCCTCGATCGTCGCATTGAGCGCGAGCAGGTTGGTCTGGCCGGCGATGTCGCTGATCAGCTTCACCACATCGCCGATCCGCGCGGCGGCCTCGTTCAGCCCGACCACCGTGGTGTCGGACTCCCGCGCTGCATTCGCGGCCTCCTGCGCCGTGCGGGCGCTTTCGCCCACCTGGCGCGTGATCTCGGCGACCGACGCGGCGAGCTCCTCCGCCGCCGCGGCCACGGCCTGCACATTGCCGGTGGCACGCGCGACGCGGCCGACCGAATCCTCGGCCCGCGCCGTGGTGCGCGCGCCGGAATCGCCTACCGCATCGGCGGCGCGCTGCAGCTCGGCCGCCGCGCTGCCGAGCCGCCCGGCAATGGCGCCGATGCTCTCCTCGAGCTGGTCCGCCGTGGCGCGCCGGCCCTGCGCGCGCTCCGCCTGCGCCGCGGCACGCGCGGCCTCGGCCTCGGCAGCGGTGTGCTGCGCCGCGATCGCGCCATCGCGCAGCGCGGCCACGGCGCGGCCGATTGCGCCAAGCTCGTCGCGCCGAGCGAGGCAGGGCACATCGGTCTCGAGCCGGCCTTCGCCGATCGCCCGCAGCGCGTTGGTCAACCCGCCAAGCGGGGCGAGCAGCAGGCGCATCGTCCACCACAAGACTGCGGCCAGCAGCACCAGCAACCCGGTCGCGGCCATCATCGCCGTGCGCGTCTGCTCGATGGCGGCGGCATGGGCAGCGCTGAGGTCGAGCCCGACGAAGGCAATGCCCACCTGCCGCCCTGCCGCGTCGCGCAGCGGCTGGTAGATGGTCAGGTGCGGCGTGCCGAGGATGATGGCCTCGCCGCGATAGGTCTCACCCCGCCGCACCGCCTCCAGCGCCGGACCCGGGCCGAGCACGGTACCGACCGCGCGCGAACCATCCGGGCGCTGCACATTGGTGGCGATGCGCGTCTCGCCCGCGAAGATGGTGGCGACGCCGCCACCCACCTGGCGCACGCGGTCCGGCACGGCGTTGAGGTCGTTCAACGCGACATCGCCCTGGAACAGCCGGTTGCCGGGCTCGAGCCGATAGGCCTGGCCCTGGTCGCCCAGCAGCAGGTTCAGAAGGGTGAGGTTGCGCTCGAGCTGTTGCTCCACCACGGCCTGCTCGCGCGCCTGCATGCGACTGATCGACCAGCCCTCAAGCGCAGAGAAACCGGCCAGCAGCGCCAGCATCGCGACCAGGAGGATACGCCCCCTGATGCCGATCCGGCTGAGCAGGGCGACAGCGGGGGCGGTGAATCGGTGGCTGAAGGGTCGCATGGGGTTTTCCAGACAGGTGCGCCACCAGCCTAACGGGTGAGTGGTAAAGCCCCGCTGAATCTGCCGGCGGGACAGGCGGTCTGCCTTTCGAACGGGCAATGCCGGCGCAAGCCGGCCGGGCACACATGCCGGCAAGGCGGCCCAGGCATGGCACATCGATTGCTTAGCCTGACCCGATGGAAACCTGGCCGCCCTGCCGCGCCGCCGCCACAAGCCGCCCGACCCGTCCCGGGCGGCCGCCGCGCGCGCATGGCCTGGCGCGGGCGCGCGGGCGTTGGCGACAACAGCGCTGATCCCGCCGCCGTCGCCCCCGGCCCCCCGGTGGCGCGGGCGGCGCCGCGTGCCTGCCCCGTCACCCCTTCCAGGATTCCCATGTCCAGCGAAATGAGCGGCCTCGCCGCGCTCGAACGCCAGGTGGCGCGAGAGCTCGACCTGCTTGCCTATCCCGCCGCCCCCTGGGTGGCGCCAATGACCGGGCCCGATGGCCTGCCCGTGCTCGATTGCGCGGTGATCGGCGCGGGGCAGTTCGGCCTCGCCGTCGGCGGGCTGCTGATGCGCGAGCGCGTGACGAATTTCCAGATCTTCGACAGCGCCCTGCCAGGGCGCGAGGGGCCCTGGGTGACCTTCGCGCGCATGGCCATGCTGCGCACGCCCAAGGATCTCTCGGGGCCGGAGCTCGGCCTCCCTTCGCTTTCCTTCCGCGCCTTCTGGGAGGCGCAGCACGGCGCCGAGGGCTGGGCACGGATGTATCGCGTGCCGCGCACCGGCTGGATGGACTACCTCAACTGGTTCCGCCGCGTCATCGCGTTGCCGGTCAGCAATGGCTGGCGCCTGACGGGGATGGAGCCGGTGGCGGAGGGGCAACTGCTCCGCCTCACCTTCGCCACGCCCGCGGGCGTGGCGGTGCGCCACGCCAAGACGGTAGTGATGGCCACAGGTGCGGCTGGCGGTGGCGGCTACACGCTCGCGCCCGTGCTGCGCGGCCTGCCGGCCGGGCGCGCGCTGCATGCCAATGACACCTTCGATCCGGCCTGCTTCGCCGGCCAGCGCGTGGGCGTGCTGGGCGCGGGGGCCGCGGCCTTCGATGTCGCCATCACCGCGCTGCAGGCGGGCGCGATCAGCGCCGAGGTCGCCTGCCGCCGGGCCGAGCTGCCGCGCGACAATCCGCGCCGCTGGATGGAAAACGCCGGCATGCTCGCGCATTACGTCGATCTGCCGGATGCGACGAAATGGGCCTACATCCACGCGCTGCGCCAGATCGGCCAGCCGCCGCCCCAACCCACATTCGACACCGCGATGGCGCTGCCGGACTTTCGCCTCGCCACCGGCATGCCTTGGGATTCGGTGCGCTGGACCGGCAGCGAGATCCTGGTCGAGGGCGGCGGGCAGACCCGCGGCTATGACCTGGTGGTGGAGGCGAGCGGCTTCCAATCCGACATCGCGCTGCGCCCGGAATGCGCCGCGTTGGCCCCCGTCATCGCCCGCTGGTCGGACCGCTTTACCCCGCCGGCGGGGCAGCAGGAAGCGCGGATGGCGCGCCAGCCCTACCTCGACCGGCTCGGCGCCTTCACCGAGAAGGATCCGGGCCGCGCGCCATGGGTCACGCGCGTGCTGACCATCACCGGCAATGCGGGGCTGAGCCTGGGGCCGATCGCGTCGTCGATCAGCGCGATGAAGTATGTGGCGCCGCGCCTGGTGGAGGGGGTAAAGCGGCAATTGCTGCTCGACCAGCAGGCGCAGGATTGGGCGCTGTTCGAAACACTCGACCATGCCGAGCTGCGCCCCTTCACCCTGCCCGCGCAGGCGGCGGCCTGAGCATGCGCAGCCATGGGCGCTACCCCTACTCCGCCATCGCGCAACGCCCTGTCTGGGACTGGCCGGGCGGGGCGCGGTTGGCGGTCTTCGTGGCCGTGAACCTCGAAGCCTTCCCTTTCGCCGAGGGCATGGGCATCCCGCTGGTGAACCCGCTGCCCGAGCCCGACGTGCAGAATTTCGGCCTGCGCGACTGGGGCAATCGCGTGGGCGTGTGGAACCTACTCGATGCGCTCGACGAACATGCGATTCCGGCCGCGGCGCTGATCAACACCGCGATCTACGACCAATGCCCCGAGGTCGCCACCGCCTTCCGCGCGCGCAACGATGAATTCATCGGCCATGGCCGCAGCAATGCCGAGCGCCAATCCGACATGGACGAGGCCACCGAGGCGGCGATGATCACGCAATGCCGCGCGCGCATCATGCAGGAAGAAGGAACGCCGCCGCGCGGCTGGATGGGCCCCTGGGTGGCGGAGACGCATGTCACGCCCGACCTGCTCGCCGAGGCCGGCTTCACCTATGTCATGGACTGGACGCATGACGACCAGCCCACGCGCCTGGCCACGCGCGGCGGGTCGCTGATCACAGTCCCTTATTCGCGGCCGACCAACGACATCCCGACCCTGCATGCGGCGAAATGGCCCGCCGATGTCTGGGCCGATGCGCTGATCGACGGCATCGAGGAAAACCTGCGCATGAGCGCGCGCTGGCCGTTGGTGTTCAACCTCTCGCTGCATCCTTTCCTGGTCGGGCATCCGCATCGGCTGCGCCATCTGCGCCGGGTCTTCGGGCATCTGCATGCGCGGCGCGAGCAATTGTGGCTGACGCGACCAGGCGCGATCGCGCAGCACGCGCAGCAGGTGATCTGAGCCATGGACTTCGAGTGGCCGCTCTTCGTGCAATCCCTGCCCGCCCTAGCGCGCGGCGCGGCGACGACGGCGGAACTCGCCTTCGTCTCCATCCTGATCGGGCTTGTCATCGGCCTGTTCGGTGGCCTCGCGCGCGTCTCGGGCTCGCGCCTGCTGAGCGGGCTTGCGCTGGGCTACGCAACCTTCATGCGCGGCGTGCCGCTACTGGTGACATTGCTGTTCCTCTACTACGGCATGCCCTCACTCGGCCTGCTGCTCGAGGCGAAGACGGTAGCGATCGTCGCACTCTCCATCACCAACGGTGCCTATGTGACCGAGATCGTGCGCGCCGGCATCCAATCCATCGATCGCGGGCAGTTACGCGCGGCACGCTCGCTCGGCATGGGCTGGGCGCTGGCGATGCGGCGCATCGTGCTGCCGCAGGCGCTGCGCCGCGTGCTGCCGCCGATCGGCAATGAGGCGATCACCCTGCTGAAGAACACCGCACTGGTCAGCGTGATCGCGATTCCCGATCTGCTGCGCGCAGGCACTGATATCATGACCTGGCAGGCCAATACCTTCAGCCCCTTCGCGGGCGTGGCGTTGATGTATCTGCTGATGACCCTGCCGCTGGTCTTCCTCGTCTCCCGTCTCGAAGCAAGGTGGCGCGTCGCATGAGTGCCTTGTGTTTCCGCAACGCCACGCTGCTGCCGGGCGCGGGCGATTGGATGCCGCGCCGGGGCGTGGACCTGCTGCTCCGCGACGGCGTGATCGCCGCCGAAGGCAACGCCCCGGATGCCGAGGTGATCGAGGCAAAGCACCTGCTGCTCATGCCCGCCCTCGTCAACGCGCATACCCACTCGCCAGAGGCGCTGGCGCGTGGCCGTGCCCCCATGGCGCGGCTGGATGAGTGGCTCGCCGCGCAATATGCCGGGGGACAGGATTCGCTGCCGGCCGCGCGCATCCGCCACGCCATCCTGCTCTCCGCCGCCGAGGCGATTCGCGGCGGCGCCGTGCGCGTCACCGACCATTTCCGCCAGATCCCACCCTCGGTGGAGGCCTTGCGCGTCGCCGCCGAGGCCTGGGCGGAGGGCGGCATCCGCGCTCGCCTCGCACTCATGCTGCGCGACCTGCCCTCGCCTTCCGCCAGCTTCGTGCCGCCGAGTACCGAGGCCGCCCTTGCCATCGCGCGCGACGCCCTCGCCGCGCGGCCCCTGGTCTGCGAGATTGGCCTCGGCCCCTCCGCGCCGCAGCGGTGCAGCGACGAATTGCTGCGCGGCCTTGCCGATCTCGCGCGCAACGAAGGCGCCTTCCTGCACCTGCATCTGTGCGAGACAGCGAAGGACGCTGCCGATTGCCGCGCGCGCTTCGGCACAGATCCGGTGACGCATCTGGGCAAACTCGGCCTGCTCGGCCCGCATGTCGATCTCGCGCATTGCGTGCATCTGTTGGATGGTGAGCTCGATCAGCTCGCCGCCACCGGCACGCGCATGGTGCACAACCCCGTCGCCAATCTGCGCCTGGGCAGCGGCATCGCACCGGTGGCCCGCGCCATCGCGCGCGGCGTGCGGCTGGGCATCGGCAGCGACGGGCCCGGCAGCAACGACACGCAGGACATGCTCGAGGCCACGAAGCTCGCGCTGCTGCTGCCGCGCGCCGGGCGCCCCGATGCGGAATGGCCGAGCGCGGCACAAATCCTCGATATCGCGACCGATGGCGCAGCCCTCGTGCCCGGCGCCGTGGCCGATATCATCGTCTTCGACCTGCGCGGCGCCGGCTTCACCGACACGACGGCGGAGGAACTCGCGCCCCGCCTGCTGATGGCCACGCGCCCGCGCGATATGGTGCATGTGATCGGCGCAGGCCGCTTCCTGATGCGCGACCGCGCGCTGACCTCCGCCACGCTGCGCGCCATCGCCCCATGAGCGACGTCATCACCATTCGCAACCTGCACAAATCCTATGGCGCCACGCCCGTGCTGCGCGGCATCGACCTCAGCGTCGCGCGCGGCGAAGTGGTCTGCGTCATCGGCCCCTCGGGCAGCGGCAAATCGACGCTGCTGCAATGCCTCAACGGGCTGGAACCCTTCGAGCATGGCGAGGTGATCGTCGCGGGCCAATACATCGGCTGGGGGCCGGACCGCGCCGGCGCAAGACAGCGCGTGCCGGAGCGCGAGATGACGCGCGCCCGCACGCGCATCGGCATCGTCTTCCAGCAATTCAACCTGTTCCCGCACATGTCCGCGCTGGCGAATGTGATGGAGGCGCCGGTGCAGGTGCTGCGACGCCCCCGCGCCGCGGTGGAGGCCGAAGCACGGGCACTGCTCGAACGCGTCGGGCTCGCGCACAAGTTCAACGCCTATCCGACTGATCTATCCGGCGGCCAGCAGCAGCGCGTGGCGATCGCTCGCGCGCTCGCCATGCAGCCGGAGGTGATGCTGTTCGACGAAGTCACCTCCGCGCTCGATCCGGAATTGGTGGGCGAGGTGCTGGCCGTGATGCGCGGCCTGGCGGCAGAGGGCATGACCATGCTCGTCGTCACGCATGAGATCGGCTTTGCGCGGGAGGCCGCGCATCGCGTGGTCTTCATGGACCAGGGCGTGATCGTCGAGCAGGGACCGCCCTCCGAGGTGCTCGCCCGCCCCCGCGAGGCCCGCACGCAAGCCTTTCTCGGACGCGTGCTGCGGCCGGAATCCATCGACGCATGAAGGAGAGACCCATGGCCCCCATCACACGCCGCGCAGTGCTGCTCGGCACGGCGGGCGCACTCGCCGCCCCTTCGATCCTGCGGGCGCAGGAGAGCGACACACTGGCGCGGGCGCGCGCCGCGGGCGTGCTTGTCGTCGGCAATGGCGGCGCCTTCCCGCCCTTCGAATTCATCGAGAACGGCCAGCTCGCCGGCTTCGACCGCGATCTCGGCGACGAACTCGGCAAGCGCATGGGCCTGCGCATCGAGTGGCGGATCATCGCCTTCGCCGGTCTGATCGCGGCGCTGACCTCCGCGCGCGTCGATTGCCTGATCACCGCCATGGCCTGGGCGCCGGATCGCGCCGAGCGCATGGCCTTCTCGATCCCCTACTACCGCACCGGCATCGCCGCCGCCTATCGCCCGGGCCTCACGCTCGACAGGCCGGAGGATCTGGCCGGGCGTATCGTTGGCGTCCAGGTCGGCACCTCGGGCGAGCGCTTCGTGCGCGACAACCTCGCCAACCAGGTGCGCGAGATCCGCGTCTACAACGAATTCCCGCTCGCGTTGCAGGATCTCGTCGTCGGGCGGATCGAGGCGGTGGTGAACACGCAGCCCGTGCTGCGCTGGAACGTGGCGCGCAATGCGCGCGTGCGGCTTGGCGTCTCGCCTGTCTGGGATGCGCGCGACATCGGCATCAACACGCGCCATGCCGACACCGCGCTGATGGCCGAGATCAACCGCCATCTCGCCGCGATGCAGGCGGATGGCTTCCTGCCGGGGCTCGATACGAAATGGTTCGCACAGGCCGGCTGATCCACTGGCGCCGACACGGCGCCATGCTATTCTTCGCCCGCCCTGGTGAGCCCGAAATCGGGACCTGGGCGACCAAGCTGCGGCGCGCCCCACCGGGCTGGCCGCGTCCCGTCGCCGAGACCTGACCGCCATGGATGCATTGCCCGTTTCGCACCTGCTGCCGCTGCCCGATGCCTCCGCACGCCTTGCGGCGCTGGGGGAGCGTGCGGCCTGGGAGATGGCGACGCTGAGCTACCCGGCGCGCCCCTGGGTGCGGCCGCGCGCGCATCCGGATGGGCATGTGCATGACGTGGTGATCGTCGGTGCCGGGCAATGCGGCCTCGCCACCGGCTTCGCGCTGCGGCAATGCGCGATCCACAATGTGCTGTTGCTCGACGCCGCCGCACCCGGCGCAACCGGCATCTGGCGCCGCTTCGCGCGCATGGCGACGCTGCGCACGCCCAAGCACGTCACGGGGCCGGAGCTCGGCTTTCCCGCACTGTCCGTGCGCGCCTGGTTCGAGGCCCGCTACGGCGAGGCCGCCTGGGCCGCGCTCGGCAAGATTGGCCGTGAGACCTGGCACGACTACCTCAACTGGCTCGCGCAAATGATCAACCTGCCGACCGAGCATGGCTGGCGCGTCACGGCGCTGAATCCCGTCGCCGATGATGTCTTGGCGGTGACCGCCGAGCGTGAGGATGGCACCCGCCGGCGCATGCTGGCACGCCATGTCGTGCTGGGCACCGGCATGGACGGCAATGGCGCCTGGACGGTGCCCGCAATGGTGCGCGAGAGCCTGCCGCGGGACCGCTACGCGCATACGGCCGAGGTAATCGACTTCACGCGCCTCGCCGGCAAGCGCGTGGCCGTTCTTGGCGCGGGCGCCTCGGCCTTCGACAATGCGGCGACGGCGCTCGAACATGGTGCGGCGCGCGTCGATCTGCTGGCGCGACGCGAGAGCCTGCCGCGCGTGAACCCGAATCGTTGGATCGAGTTCCACGGTTTCCTCAGCCATTACGCCGAGCTGCCCGATGCGCTGCGCTGGCGTTACATGCGTACGCTCTTCGCCATGAGCCAGCCGCCGCCCCAGGAAACCTGGGAGCGTTGTGCCGCGCATCCGCAGTTCGCCGTGCATCTCGCCGCGCCGATCACGCGGCTCGGCATGACCGAGGATTCCGTGATCATCGCCACGCCGCGCGGTGACTTCGTGGTGGATTTTCTGATCCTCGGCACAGGGCTTACCATCGACCTCGCGCTGCGCCCTGAACTCGCCGCCATCACGCCGCATGCCGCGCTGTGGCGCGACCGCTACACGCCCCCTGAAGGCGAGGCGAGCGAGACGATCGGCGGCTTCCCCTATCTCGGCCCGGATCTCGCCTTCACCGAACGCAACCCCGGCACCGCGCCCTGGATCACGCGCGTACGGAGTTGCAGCTTCGGCTCACTGGTCAGCACCATCTCCTCCGCCGGCATCTCGATGCTCCGCCCGACGGTGGAGCGCATGGCGCGCGGCATCGCTCGCGATCTCTTCCTAGAACAGGCCGGCGCGGACCACGCGCTGCTGACCGCCTATGACGAGCGCGAGCTTGTCTCCACCGCCTTGGCCTCGGACGCCACAAGGAGCACGAATCCATGAAGGACGGCGCCGCCCATCTTCGCAGCCTGCGCGACGGCCGCGCCATCTTCATCGATGGTCGGCGCGTCGCCGATGTCACCACCGACCCGGCCTTCGCCGGCGCCGTCGCCTCCGCCGCCGGGCTCTACGCATTCCAGGCGCGCGAGGCGGAATCGATGACCTTCGAACTACCCGGCGGCACACGCACCGGCCTCGCCTGGATGCAGCCCCGCAATCATGCGGAGCTGGTGCAGCGGCGCCGCGCGATGGAACGGATCGCCGAGCAGAGCTGCGGCATGATGGGTCGCAGCCCCGACCACGTCGCCTCCACCTTCGTCGGCTTCATGGCGGGGCTGCATGTCTGGCGCGACTATGATGCGAAGCGCGCCGATGCGCTGGCCGCCTATTTCGCGGAGGCACGCGCGAAGGATCATTGGCTCGGCTACGTCATCATCAACCCGCAAGCCGACAAGTCGAAGCAAGCGAAGGACCAGCCGGGGCGCGACCTGGTGGCGCAGGTGGTGGATGAGGATGCGCAAGGCATCACCATCCGCGGGGCCAAGATGCTCGCAACCGCCGGCGTGATGGCAAATGAGATCATGATCTCGGGCATTGTCGCACTCACGCCGGGCGACGAGCCCTATGCCTTCACCGCGATCACGCCGATGGCGACGAAGGGGCTGAAGCTGACGTCGCGCCGCAGCTACGAGGCCGCCGCGACCTCGACCTTCGACTATCCGCTGTCCGCCCGCTTCGACGAGAACGACGCCGTGGTGTTCTTCGACGACGTGAAGATCCCCTGGGAGCGCGTCTTCGTCCACAAGGATCTGCGCATGATGCAGGCGCAATGGCATGAGACGCGCGCGCATGTCATGCAGAACTACCAATGCATCGTACGGCTGATGGTGAAGCTGCGTTTCCTGCTCGGCCTCGCGCACAAGGTGGCCGAGACCAACGGCATCCTCGCCTTCCCGCAGACGCGCGAGACGCTCGGCCTGCTCGCCGCCAAGGCCAGCACAATCGAGGGCCTGGTCATCGCGATGGAAGCCGCCGGTGAGGACTTCCACGGCACCTTCGTGCCGGATCGACGCCTGTTGGTGACCGCGCAGGTGCTCGCACAGAACACCTATCCCGAGTTCATCGACGCGATCCGTGGCCTCAGCGGCGGCGGGCTCATCATGGTGCCCTCCTCCGTCGCGGATTTCGACGGCGGGGAGGTAGAGCAAATGATCAACGCCTCGCAGCGTTCGCCAGTGACGGACAGCGAAGGGCGCGTGAAGCTGATGAAGCTCGTCTGGGACGCGATCGGCAGCGAGTTCGGCTCACGCCATCTGCAATACGAGATGTTCTATTCCGGCCCGCAATTCGCCATCCGCGGCAATTCCTACCGCTTCCATGACTGGACGGGACCGAAGGCGATGGTGGACGATTTCATGGCCAGTTACGACCGTCCGCGCACGCCCGCACGGCATGCCGCGGAATGACGCTCGAGGAAATCCGCGCCAGCGCCTTCGTCGCGCATGGCGATGTGCGGATCGCGGGCGCGCCCGAAGGCCCGCTCGCCGGCCTCACCTTCGCGGCGAAGGATCTCTTCGATGTCGCCGGCACGCGCAGCGGCTGGGGCAATCCGGACCGCCTGGTGGAGGCGCCACTCTCGCACGGCACGGCCAGTGCGCTGCTGCCCGCGCTCGCCGCAGGTGCGACTCTCATTGGCAAGACGCACACCGATGAGCTCGCAAGTGGCATGTTCGGCGAGAACCCGCATTACGGTGCTCCGATCAACCCGCGCGCACTGGATCGCGTGCCGGGCGGGTCATCCTCTGGCTCCGCCGCCGCCGTGGCCGCGGGCCTCTGCGACTTCACCTTCGGCACAGATACCGGCGGTTCCGTGCGCGTGCCCGCGAGTTTCTGCGGCCTGTACGGCATCCGCACGACGCATGGCCGCATCTCCACCGCGGGGCTCATGCCGATGGCGCCGAGCTTCGATACGGTCGGTTGGCTGGCGCGAGATGCCGCACTGCTGGCGCGAGTGGGCGCGTTGTACTTCGGCACGGCGGCAATGCCGAAGCCACGCCTGCTGCTGGCGGAGGATGCCTTCGCCTTCGCCACGCCCGCGGTCGGCATCGCGCTGCGCGCCTTCGCCGCGCGGCTCGGCGCGATGCAGGCCGTGACGCTGTACGCGGAAGGCCTGCCGCATTGGCTCGACACCTTCCGCCCCCTACAGCTCGGCGAACTCTACGCCACGCATGGCACATGGGCGATGCAGCCCGGGCGCGTGCTCTCGCCGCTGGTGGCCGAGCGCATGGTGCTCGCGAGCAAGGTCACGCCCGCGACCATCGCTGCCGCCTGGCCACGACGCGAGGCACTGGCCGCGCGACTGCGTTCGCTACTTGGCGATGATGGCGTGCTGGTGATGCCGACCGCGCATGATGTCGCGCCACTTCGCGATGCGCCGGTGCCCGCGCAGATCGCCTATCGCGACACCACGCTCGCACTGACCTGCGTCGCGAGCCTGTGCCGCCTACCGCAGGTGAACATCCCGGCGGGTGCGGTCGATGGTGTGCCGGTGGGCCTTTCGCTGCTTGCCGCGCCGCATCGCGATGCGGAGCTGCTTTCCCTCGTCGAGGCGCTGGCATGAGGGATTTTGTCGGCCGTGGCGGGCAGGCGCCGGATGTGGTCTGGCCCAATGGCGGGCGACTTGCGCTTGTTGTCGTGCTCAACATCGAGGAAGGCGCAGAGCCCTCGATCGCGGATGGGGATGGCGCCACCGAACTCGCGCTGACCGATGGCATTCCTGGCGAGGTGCCGGCGGGCATGCGCGACCTGGTCGCGGAATCACTCTTCGAATACGGTGCGCGCGCGGGTGTGTGGCGGATCCTGCGCGAGGCCAACGCGCGCGACCTGCCGCTGACGCTTTCCGCCTGCGGGCGCGCACTGGAACGCAACCCGCCGCTCGCCGCCGCGATCCGCGCCGCGCCGCAGCACGAGGTGGCCGCGCATGGCTACGGCTTCCGACGCCACTGGCTGCTGAGCGAGGAGGAGCAGCGCGCCGAAATCGCGCGCGCCGTCGCGGCGCTGGAAGCCACCACGGGCCGCCGCCCGCAAGGCTGGCAAAGTCGCTACTCACCGACGGCGCTCACGCGTCGGCTTCTGCGAGAGCACGGCGGCTTTCTCTACGACGCCGATTTCTACGCCGACGACCTGCCCTGCTGGACGCGGGTGGAGGGCGCTGCGCATCTGATGGTGCCACACAGCTTCCTGCACAACGACAACCGCTATGCCAGCGGCAAGGTGCAGACGGCGGATGATTTCCTCGCACTGCTCACCAGCGCCTTTCGCGTGCTGCGCGCGGAGAGCGGCCAGGCCACGCGCATGATGGTGGTGAGCCTGCATGCGCGGCTCAGCGGGCATCCTGCGCGCTTCGATGCGTTGCGGCGGTTTCTCGATCTTTTCGATGGCACGCCAGATGTCTGGCGCTGCACCCGGCTCGACCTCGCGCGGCATTGGATCGCGCAGGTGCCACCCCGATGAGCGATCTGCTGATCGCGGGCGGGCTGCTGGCCGAGGGCGGGCACTGCGACATCCTGCTGTGCGGCGGGCGCATTGCGGCGCTGTTTGCGGCCGGCTGCGGACCCGCGGATGTGTCGCGCCTTGACGCCACGGATCGTCTGGTCATTCCCGGCCTCGTCAATGCGCATACGCATGGCCATGCGAATCTGATGAAGGGTGTCGCGGATCGCTGGTTGTTGGAATCCTCGCTGACCAACGGCCCCTGGATGGGCGGGCGCCGCGATCCGGCGACCATCCACCTCTCCACGCTGCTCGGCGCGACCGAGATGCTCGAGGCCGGCTGCACTGCCTGCTACGACCTCCTCTACGAATTCCCCTCGCCCACCGCCGAGGGCCTGCTCGCCGCGGCGCGCGCCTATGCCGAGGCCGGCATGCGCGCGGTGATCGCGCCGATGGTGGCGGATCGCGCCTTGTTCGAGATCCTGCCCGGATTCCTCGACACACTGCCCGAGGATCTGCACGCGGCCGCATCGGGCTTCCGCCTGCCGCCCGCCGCGGCGACGCTCGCAGCCCTTCGCGAAGCCCTGGCCGTGGCGCCCGATTTGCCGCCGGGCATCAGCCTCGCGCTGGCGCCGACCATCCCGCATCATTGCAGTGACGACTTCCTGCGCGGATGCCGCATGCTGGCCGAGGAGCGCGGGCTGCGCCTGCACACGCATATCGCCGAGTCGAAGCTCCAGGCGCTGCTGGCGCGGCGGCTCTGGGGCATGGGGCCCGTCACGCATCTCGACCGGCATGGCCTGCTCGGCCCGTATTTCACCGCCGCCCATGCGATCTGGCTGGAGGAGCAGGAGCTTGACCTGCTCGCCAAGCGCGGCGCCAGCATCGCGCATATGCCGGCCAGCAACATGCGACTCGGCAGCGGCATCGCGGCGATCCACGCGGCGCGCGCGCGCGGCATCCCGATTGGGCTCGGCACGGATGGCTGCAACTCCGCCGACAGCCTTGACATGATCGAGGCGATGCGCCTCGCCTCCCACCTCTCGCGCCTGCGCGACGTTCCGCGCAGCGCCTGGCTCGCTGCCGCCGATGTGCGGCAGATGGCAACGCAAGGCGGTGCGGAGGTGCTCGGGCTCGGTGATGCTCTCGGCCGCATCGCGCCGGGACAGGCCGCAGACCTCGTGCTGCTCGACCTCAATCATCGCGGCTTCGTCCCGCTGCACGATGCCGGTAACCAACTCGTCACCTGCAATCTTGCCGGCGCCGTGCGGGAAGTCTTCGTCGGCGGCGAGATGGTGGTGCGTGAGGGGCGTGCGCGCGCCAACCACGACCTGCGCGCGCGCGCCGCGGCGGCTCTCGCCGAGTTGCAGCCGCGCCTGGCACCAGCGCGCGACCTAGCCGCGCGGCTCGAACCTTTCGTCGTGGCCTATGCCGAGCGCGAGAGCGCGGCCCCCTTTCCTGTCAACGCCAAGATTCCTGTGGAGACACCCCGCGCATGAGCGACCTGCAGCGCCTTACCATCGGTGTCTCCGATTGCGATCGTGCGCGTGCCCTGGCCGACGGGCGCGTGAAGATCGCCGGCGTGGCGGCGGAGCCGACCGTCATGGCGCTGCAGCCGCTGTTCAACCTGCAGATGACCCAGCACACCTTCGATTGCTGCGAATTCCCTATCGCCACCTGGCTGCGGCATTTCGACTTCGCGCAGCAAGAGTATGTGGGCATCCCGATCTTCCCCTCTCGCCATTTCCGCTTCTCCTGCGTCTTCGTGAACAAGGCGAAGGGGCTGACCAAGCCATCCGACCTGATCGGCAAGCGCGTCGGCACCATGGTGTGGGACATGGCCGCGGCCGTCTGGCTGCGCGGCATCTTCGACGAGCATTACGGCCTGCCCTGGCAGAGCCCCATCTACATCAATGCCGGGCTCAATGAACGCCGCAGCGGCGAAGATCATCCACAGCACTACCCGGCCGGCGCGGTGATCGAGCATGTGGAGCGTGCCTCGCTCTCCGAGATGCTGGAGTCGGGCGAGATCGATGCGCTCTACACCGCCCGCGCGCCGGACAGCTTCTTCACCGCGCCCGACAAGGTGGGCCGGCTCTTCGCTGATCCGATGGCGGCGGAGCTCGACTATTTCCGCCGCACGGGCATCTACCCGCCCATGCATCTCATCTGCGTGAAGCGTCGCTTCGTCGAGGCGAATCCAGGCCTGCCGCGCGCGCTCTACGACGCCTTCGCGGAGAGCCAGCGCCTCGCCCGCCTGCGGCTGCATGACAGCGCCACGCTCGCCATGGGCATGCCCTGGCTGGTGCAGCAGTTGGAGGAGACGGAGCGGCTGCTCGGCCCCGCCTTCTGGGCTACCGGCTTCGCCGCCAACCGCCACACGCTCGAGACGCTGATCCGCTACATGCGCGCCGAAGGCATCCTGCGCGCCGCGCTCGCACCGGAAGATCTCTTTCCCGCCTCGCTCCTGGAGACGTGACCATGGTCACCACCGATGACCGCGCGCAGCGGTTGCTCGAATCCGCGCAGAAGTACCGCGCACCCTTCAAGCTCGATCCCACCCTCGCGCTGTATTGCCCGCAGGACAACCTGGATTCGCTCAAGCATCCGCGCATCGCGGCGTGGTTCGATTTCATCCTGCGCGACTACAGGCCGAAGCTTCCCTCCGCGCCGCGGCGCGTCCTGCTGCTGCTGCCCTGCACCGCGACCAAGCCCTATATTCATTCCATGGAGCATCGGCGCATCAATGCGGCGCTGCTCGCCGCCGGCTTCGTGCCCACCGCGCCGGCCGATCCGAAGCTGCTCGCCGCGCGCGCGCCAGAGGAGCCGGAGGCGCTGTTCAGCCTCGCGCCGCTGCTGCATCCACGCGGCATCGTCATCCACCGCGCGGTGATCAGCGAGCCACTCGGCCTCGTGCCCTATGAGCACATGCTGGACTACCCGGGCGGTGAATCACCGGCCGTCGCCTATGACGATCCGGGCCTGTTCGAGGAGCGCGGCAACGCCGTTTCCCCCTGGCGGGCGGATTGCACGGCCACGCGCATCTCCGGCGCGAAGTGGAAATGGGGCGTCAACGAGAAGCGCGCCTATGTCGAGATGCACAACGCCATGTCGGACGTCGTGGCGAAGGTGCTGACGCGCTTCGGCGAGCTCTACACGCAGCGCATCTCCTGGGTCGCGCCGGGGCTCACGCATCGTAGCTTCGTCGTGGCGAAGGGTGAGCGCGCGGCGCATGGCATCGTCGCCACGCGGCAGGTCGGCAACGAAAGGCTGAACCTGATCGGCGCAAATGATCTGCTGCCGCTGGAACTACAACTCACCGCCATGCCGACGCGCGAGCAGTGCAATGCGGCCTTGGTACGTCTTGCCGCAAGGCTGGGCCGCACGCCTGCCGAGGCGGCGGGGCATTTCGCGCGCGGCGGCGGCAATGCGACGCCGCTCGCCCTGCCGGAACTGCTCGAGGATCTGCTGGCCGCCATCCTGCTGGACGAGGCGCGCAAAGCGGCTTAACGTGCCACCATCGCGCCCATCAGCGCGAGCACGGTGAGCAGCAGCATGAGAGCGCCGCTCGGCCAGGTGCGCAGGCGCGCATCCAGCCGATCGGCGAGGCGGTTGATCGGCGGCGAGAGTCGCGCGAAACCGCGCTCCGCCAGCACCAGTACATCGCCTTCGGGCGGCGTCGGCAGGGCGGCGCGTGCCTGCGTCAACGCATAGGCCAGCCCAGCGCCGAGCAACACGGGCCAGAGCGCACCCCACATCTTCGCCGTGCCGAAGACCTCGGCGAAACTGCCCGCGCCAAGCGGCACGAAGAGCGCCCAGGGCAGCAGCACCGCTGCGGCGGTCATGCCGAGCCAGGGCAGGATCAAGGGCCACGGCAGCGCGCCGCCATCATCGGACTCCGCTGCCTCGGCCTTTAGCCGCGCTGCAAAGTGCAGCATCAGCATCGTGGTGCCGGCGGCGGAGAAGGCGGCGAGCAAGCCGAGCAATCCGGCGCCAAGCTGCCCCTTCGTCGCGGCCTTCGCAAAGGCGCCGCCGGTCAGCGGCAGGCCGCCGAAGCTCAACACCAGCAGAAGCACCGGTGCCGCCATCCAGCGCCAACGCGCGGGGCCGAGCGCGAGCGCCACGCCCACCGCGAGGAACAGCGCGCCCTTCGCCAGCACGTGATGCGCGGCGTAAAAGGCCGCGCTCAGCGGCGCCGTGGTGTCGCCGGCGGCGAGGCCGAAGCCCAGCGCGGCCATCACCACGCCCATCTGGCTCACCGAGGAATAGGCGAGGATGGTCTTGGGGTTGCGTTGCAGGATGCCGAAGCCCACCGCGTAGAAGGCGCCGAACATCCCAAGCACGCCGAGGGCAACGCCCCAGCCCGGCTGCCCGGCCTCGAAGGGCAGGAAGCGGATCAGGCCGATGATGCCGGCCTTGATGATCGCCCCGCTCAGCACCGCCGAGGCCGGCATCGGTGCCGCCGGATGGGCGAGGGGCAGCCACACATGCAATGGCACCAGCCCCGCCTTCAACCCGAAGCCGAGGATCAGCGCCGCGATCGCCGCATCGCGCACCGGCGAATTCGGCAACGCCGCCACCACCTCTGCGATCGCGATGCTCTCGCCGGGCGTGCCGACGGCGAGCAGCACGAAGCCGAGCAGCAGGCAGATCTCGCCCAGCACCGCAAGCAGCAGGTAGGTTGAGGCCGCGCGCCGCGCGCGATCCGTGCGGTCATGCACCACAAGGCCGTAGCCGGCGAGGCTGACCAGCGCGAAGGCCAGGTAGAAGCTCAGAAGATCCTCGGCGATGAAGACACCGAGGCTGCCGGCGAGAGTCAGCAGCCACCAGATGGAAAAGCGCGTGCGCGCGACGGCGATGTAGGCCCCCGCATAGGCGCCCGCCGCGCTCCACAACAGGGCCGCGACGGCGAGCAGCAGCGCCGAGGGCCTGTCGAGCGCGAGGCCGAGTTGCAGGCCCTCGACCATGACCTGCAAGGGTGGCTGCCCCGGCGCGACCAGCGCCGCGGCGAGCCCGGGCAGGGGCGCAAGCCCAAGCAGCGCCGGAACGCGCGGGCGTAGCGTCGGCGCCAGGCAGGCCAGCATCAGGCCAAGCGGCGTCACGAAAGTCGCGACCAGCAGCAGATGCGCGAGCAGCGTCATGGCGCGCCCACCTGCATCAGGCCGAGGGCACCCAGCGGCAGCAGGCCGAGCAGCACCGAGACGACGGCGAGGCCGAGCGCGACCTGCTCCTGCCGCCGCGCGACAGGGGCCACGGCTTGTGCCGTTGTCTCGCTGCCCGACAGCGTGCCGGCAAGCACGCGGAAGACATAGCCGCCGGTGAGAATGCCGCCGCCCAGGATCACAAGCGCCCACCACCATTGCCCGCTTTCCAGCGCGGCCAGAAGCAGCAGCCATTTCGCGGTGAAGCCGCCGCTCGGCGGAATGCCCATCAGCGACAGGCCCGCGAGCCCGAAGGCGAGCACGCTCAAGGGCGCGACGCGCGCCGCACCGTGCAATTCCGCGATACGGTCATGCCCGAAGGCGCCGGCGATGACGCCTGCGGCGAGGAACATGCCCGCCTTGGCGAAGGCGTGCGAGATCGCCTGCAGCGCAGCGCCGGTCCAGGCGCCGTCGCCATATTGCGCGGCCTCGCCCACCATCAGCGGGAACATCAGGAAGAGGTAGCCGATCTGCGCCACGGTGGAGTAGGCGACCAGCAGCTTCAGCCGCGCCTGCCGCAGCGCGACCAGGCTGCCGAAGAGAATCGCCGCCGCGCCCAGCGTGGCGAAGACCGGCGCGACGGCGATGGTGAGCGCCTCCGGCATGGCGCCGAACCACAGCCGCAGCAGCAGCACGTAGCTCGCCTTCACCACCAGGCCCGAGAGCAGCGCGCTTGCCGCCGGTGGCGCGCCGGCATGGGCGGGTGGCAGCCACAGATGCAGCGGGAAGAGCGCCATCTTGCCGAGCAGCCCGGCCGACATCAGCGCCGCCGCCAGCATCGTCGCGCGATCCGCGCGCGCGACCTGCGCCAGCAGCACGATGTCGAGCGTGCCATAGGCGCCATAGAGCAGCGCGGTGCCCAGCAGATACATCACCGAGCCGATCAGCGCGTAGAGCAGGTAGCGCAGTTCCGCCTTGAACTGCGTCGCGCGGCCGTCGAGGCAGGCGAGCGAGAGCGCGGCGAAGGTCAGCATCTCCAGCGCGACGAACAAATTGAACAGGTCGCTGCCGAGAAAGGCCGCGTTCAACGCGCCGCCCAACGCCAGCAGGAAGCACCAGAAGGCGAGGCCCTGGCGCGTCTCGGGCGCACCGGGCGCGGTGGCGTAGTCGGCCCGCGCGAAGACGCCGATGGCGGCGAGGATGATGGCCGTGGTCACAAGCATGGCCGCGGAAAGTCCATCGGCGCGCAACGCAAGGCCGAGCGGCGGCACCCAGCCGCCCACCAGATAGACAAGTGGCGCGTCAGCCCGCAGCACGCCGGCGAGGATCACCAGCGCCAGCGCCACGCCGCCGCCCAGCGTGGCAAGCGCCACCTGCTCGGCCCGGCGCCCGCCCAGCGCGAAGGCCAGCAGCATGCCGGTGAGCGGCAGCAGCAGCGCCAGCACCAGCGCGGCGCCACCCGGCGTGCTCGCCATCATGAGGGTGGCTTGTCGTCGGCGATCGTGGCCGCGCCGGTGATCTGGTACATGCGCAGCACCAGCACCACGGCCAGCGCCGTGGCCGCGAAAGCAACGACGAGTCCGGTGATCACCATCGCCTGCGGCACCGGATCGGCGCCGAAGCCCGCCCCAGCGCCGCGCCGCGCCACCACGCCGAACAGCAGGAAGACACCGCCGCCGAGCAGGTTGAACGCTACCACCTTGCGCAGCAGCGCCGCATGAGTCGCCACGCCGAACAGGCCGAGTGCCACCAGCGCGGCACCCGCCAGGCCATAGAGCGTGGTCGCACTCATGCCGCGTGCTCCGGCGGGCCGGCGACGAGCAGCGCGAGCCCCGCGGCGACCGAGACGGTCATCGCGATCTCGATCGTCAGGATAAGCGGTTTCGCGAAGGCCGGCGGATAGGCGAGGAAATCGCCCGCCACGACGAAGCCGAGCAGCCCGATGGCGATGAAGGTCATCGGCCCCGCCACCACCGCCCAGCGCAGCCCCGCATGCGACACCGCGGGCATGCGCGCGAGGCCCGCGACCCAGGCGAGCAGGAACATCGCCGCGAGGATGGTGCCGCCCTGGAACTTGCCCCCCGGCGCATCGGCGCCGACCCAGGCGACATAGATGCCGATGACGAGCCCGATCGGCGGCAGCACGCGCGCGAGCAGCGAGAGCGGCCCCGATTCCTGCGCCGGGAAGCGCGGCCCGGGCACACCGCCCCAGAGCCGGTCTGGCGCCATCGACCACACGGCGATCACGGCGAAGACCACCACCACGGATTCCAGCAGCGTATCCAGCCCGCGATAGGCCATCAGCACGCCCGTCACCGGGTTGCGCACGCCCAGGTCCGCGAGGTGCTGCGCGACCGGTGCGGCCAGGCTCGGCGCTGGGTCGGGCAGGCCGAGCACGGCGGCCGCCAGCGCCACGCCGATCACGCCGCAGATCACACCCGCCAAGACGCGTTGCCGCGCATTGGGCGTGGCCGCATCGATCTCCGCCGCGCCGCCGCGCAGCCGCGCCACGGCGAAGAGCAGCATCATGCCCGTGGCCCCCGCGCCGATCGCGGCCTCGGTCAACGCCACGTCGATGGCGTCAAGCCGCACCCAGACCAGCGTGAGCAGCAAGCCATAGGCGACGAAGCCGACCACCGCGGCGAAGTTGGTGCGCACCGCCAGCACCCAGACCGCGACCGCGACCACGCTGAGCGCCAACGCGGCATCCAGCACCAGCCCCGACGTCACTGGCCCTCTCCCTCGCGGCGCAACCGTGCCGCGAGCATCTGCGTCGCGGTGGCGCCGCCGAACAGCACCAGCAGCCAGATCAGAAGCAGCTTCAGCGCGTCGAAAACATTGCCCATCAGCGGCAGCAGGCCGAGCACGATCAGCCCGAGGCCGAGATTATCCGCCTTCGCCAGCGCATGCAGGCGCGAGAGCGGGTCCGGGAAGCGCAGCAGGCCAAGCGTGCCGGCGATGAAGAACATGACGCCGGCCGCGATCAGCAGGCCACTCAGCAGGGCCAGGGCGCCACTCATCGGCGGGCGATGGCGCGCGCCGCCAGCACGAAGGCGACGGTGGCGAAGGCGCCGAGCAGCGCCAGCACCAGCGCGACGTCGAGGATCGCGGGCTGCCCGTTCGCCTGGGCGAACAGCAGCAGGATGGCGATGCCGCCGGTGCAGAGCAGTTGCGCCGCCATCATGCGGTCCGCCGCCGCGGGGCCGCGCAGCGCGCGCCACAGCCCCGCCAGCACGGCCAGCAGGATGATGCCGGAAGCGATGTAAAGGAGATCAGCCATCACGCGGGGCGGCGCGCGCGAAAAGCGCCTCGCTGGCGGCCAGGTCCTCGGCCACCTGCATGCGCGTATCCAGCACATGCACGGCGAGCCTCCCCTCACCCGCCAGCCCCGCCGGCAGCGCGCCGGGGGCGAGACTGGACAGTGCCGTGAAGCCATCGCGCAGCGCGCCGGGCGGCAGGCGCGCGGCATAGGTGATCATGCCCGGCTGCAAGGGCAGGCGCGGATCGAAGACGCGGCGCGCGATGTCCACGCCCGCCACCAACGATTGCGTCACCACGCGCGCGAGCAGCCGCAGCGCCGCGCCGGGGCTGCCGAAGACCAAGCCCGGCGGCAACAGGCGCAGGCTCACCCAGGCCGCCGCAAGCGCCGCCAGCGCGCCCACCACCAGCCCCGCCGGCCCCGCGATCACCAGCCACAGGCCGAAGAACAGCGCGGCGCGGAGCGCGAAGATCATGCGCCTGCCTTCGACGGATGGGCGCGGAACCAGGTGACGTAGAGCGTGGGCAGGAAGACCAGCGTCAGGAGCGTCGCCACCATCAGCCCGCCCATGATCGCGAAGGCCATCGGCCCCCAGAACACGGTCGGCGCGATGGGGATCATGCCGAGCACGGTGGAGAGCGCGGTGAGCATCATCGGGCGCAGGCGCGAGGTGCTGGCGGCAATCACAGCATCCCACAATGCCATGCCCTCCGCCCGGTCGCTCTCGATCTGCACGATGAGGATCACCGCGTTCTTCGCAATCATGCCGAGCAGCGCGAGGATGCCCAGCATCGCCACGAAGCCCAGAGGCTGCTGGAACGCCAGCAGCGCCAGCACCACGCCGATCAGCCCCAGCGGCAGCACCGCCACCACCATGCCCAGGCGCTGAAAGCTCTGCAGCTGGAACATCAGCGCGGTGAGCATCAGGATCAGCATCACCGGCACCACCGCGAAGACCGAGGCGGCGGATTCCGCGCTCTCCTCCGCGATGCCGCCGAGATCGATGCGGTAGCCCGCCGGCAGCGTGGCGTTCAGCGCCGCCATCGGCGCGCTGATGCCACTCACCACCGTCTCGGGCAGAACGCCGGGGATGACGTCGGCCAGCACGGTCAGCGTCGGCACGCGGTCCCGCCGCCAGATCAGCGGGTATTCCTGCTCATACTCGAAGGTGACGAACTGGCCGAGTGCCACATTGCGCCCGCCCGGCAGCGGAACCTGCAGCGAGCGCAGCGTGGCGAGCGAGACGCGCTCCTCCGCCGTTGCACGCGCGATGACGTTGACCAGGTAGATGTCGTCGCGCAGCTGCGTCACCGTGCTGCCGGTGATGGCCGCGTTGATCGTGCCCGCAAGCTGCGCGGAGCTGAGGCCGAGCAGCCGCGCCTGGTCCTGGTCCACACGCATGCGCAGCACGCGAGCGGGCTCGAACCAATCGTAATGCGTCAGCCGCGCCTGCGGATGGGCCGCGAGGATCTGCGCGACCTGCATCGCGATGTCACGCACCTTCTCCACATCCGGCCCGTTCACGCGGTATTGCAGCGGCCAGCCGACAGGCGGGCCGAGCTCGAGCGGCGCCACGCGCGCGATCACCTGTGGGAATTCCTCGGCGAGCAGGCGCTCGAGCTTCACGCGCATGCGCTCGCGCGCCGGCAGGTCCTTGGTGACGATGACGAGCTGCGCGAAGAAGGGGTTCGCCAGCTGCACGTTGAGCGGCAGGTAGAAGCGGATGGCGCCGCGGCCGATATAGCTGCTCCAGCGCTCGATATCAGCATCGCCGCGCAGCCGCGCCTCGAGCCGGTTCACCACATCCTCGCTCGCAAGGATCGATGAATTCTGCGGCAGGGTGAGATCCACCGTCAGCTCGGTCCGGTCAGAGGCCGGGAAGAACTGCCGCGGCACGAGCTGCACGGCCAGCAGCGACAGCACGAAGACGCCAATGGTGATGCCGATGGTGATCCAGCGGAAGCGCATCGCCAGCAGCAGCAGGTTGGTATAGCCGCGGATCAGGAAGCCTGGTGCGGCGGGCGGCGTGCCGGCGGGCAGCAGCTTCGGCGCCTTGAGGATCGCCATGCCGATCAGTGGCGCGAAGAGCACCGCGACGAACCAGGAGACGATCAGCGAGATGCCGACCACCGCGAAGATCGAGAAGGTGTATTCGCCCGCCGAACTCGCCGCGAAGCCGATCGGCACGAAGCCGGCGATCGTCACCAGCGTCCCGGTCAGCATCGGCGCGGCGAGCGAGCGATAGGCGAAGGTCGCGGATTGCGCCTTGGTGTCGCCCGCGCCCAGGCGGCGGATCATCGCGTCCACCGTGGTCATCGCATCGTCCACCAGCAGGGTCAGCGCGATGATCAGCGCGCCCAGCGAGATGCGCTGCAGGTCGATGCCGGCGAAGGACATCACCGGGAAGACGATGGCGAGCGTGAGCGGGATGGAGAGCGCCACCACCGAGCCGGGCCGCACGCCGAGACTCACGAAGCTCGCCACCACGATGATGAGGATCGCCTGCCAGAGGCTGGTGATGAACTCGTTGATCGCGGTGTCCACCGTCACCGCCTGGTCGGCGACGAGGGTCGGCTCGATGCCGATCGGCAGGCCCGCGGTGATGCGCGCCATCTCGGCCTTGATGTTGGCGCCGAGCGCGAGGATGTCGCCGGATTCGCGCATGGCGATGGCAAGGCCGATGGCCGGCTTGCCGTTGACGCGGAACATCGGCTGCGGTGGGTCGGAATAGGCGCGGCGTACCGTGGCGATGTCGCCCAGGCGGAAGATCCGGTCGCCGGCGACGAAGTTCACCGCCAGGATGTCCTGCTCGGTCTCGAAGGCGCCGGAGACGCGGATGGTCAGCCGCTCATCCCCCGTCTCGACCACGCCGGCGGGGCGCACCACGTTCTGCGCCTGGAGGGCCGCGATCAGCGCGTTGAGGTTGAGCCCGAGGCCCGCCAGCCGCTCGGTCGAGAACTCGATGAAGATGTTCTCGTTCTGCGCGCCGATGATCTCGATCTTGTTGACGTCGGGCACGAGCAGCAGGCGTGAGCGCGCCGCCTCCACCTGGTCGCGCAGCTCGCGATGCGTGAAGCCATCGGCCGTGAAGCCGTAGATGATGCCGAATGTGTCGCCGAAATCGTCGTTGAAGCCGGGGCCGATCACGCCGACGGGCAGGGTGTGGCGCATGTCGCCCACGCGCTTGCGCACCTCATACCACATGTCCGGCACGATGGCGGCGGGGGTGGCGCCCTTGAGGTCCACGAAGATCGTGGTGATGCCCGCGCTGGTGTAGCTGCGCACGCGGTCGATGTTGGGCGTTTCCTGCAGCGTGCGCTCGATCCGCTCGGTCACCTGCAGAAGCGTCTCGTCCAGCGTGGCGCCGGGCCATTGCGCCTGCACGATCATGGTGCGGAAGGTGAAGGCGGGGTCCTCGTTGCGGCCCAGCTTCAGGAACACGAAGACGCCGGCGATCACCGCCACCAGCATGAAATAGACCATGAGCGAGCGACGGTTGATCGCCCACTCGGAAAGGTTCGGCCCGATCATGGCGCGGCGCCGAGCAGGCGGACCTTCTGGCCCGGCCGCAACGCCTGCACGCCCGCGGTCACGATCACGTCACCGGGCACGAGCCCCTGGCCGACCAGCACATTCGCGGGGTCGAAGCGCAGAACCTCGATGTTGCGCAGCGCGACGGTCTGCTGTGCGGGGTCCACCACCCAGACCGCGGCCTGGTTGTTGGCGCGCGTCAGCGCCGAGGCAGGGATCTGGATGCCCGCACTGCCGCCGACCTCCATCCGCCCGGTCACGGTCGAGCCCAGCCGCAGCGCCGCGGGCGGATCTGCCATGCCGACGCGCACCTGGAAGGTGCCGGTCACGGGGTCCGCCTGGGGCGAGACCTCCCGCACCCGGCCGATGGCCTGCACCGAGGGGTCGGCGGTGAGCGCGATCTGGATGCGTGGATTCTCCGGCGCGCGGTCCTTCAGCGAGGCCGGCACGTCGAACACCGCGTCGCGCCCGCCCTGCTGGGCGATCTGCAGGATCATCCGCCCGGCCTGCACCACCTCCCCGGGCTCCGCACCACGCGCGATCACGGTGCCGGAGGTATCGGCGATGAGGTCCGTATAGCCCAGCCGGTTCTCGGCGATGTTCATCTGCGCCTGCGCCGAATCGGCCGCCGAGGTGGCGGATTGCAGCTGCTGCGTCGCCTCGTCATAGCGCACCCGCGTGGCGAAGCCGCTGGCGAGGAGCTGGCGCTGGCGATTGTAGTTGTTGCGCGTCTCGACCACGCGCGCCTGGGCGGCGACCAGCGCGGCGCGGGCAGCGCGCAAATTGCTTTCCTCATTGTCACGGTTGAGGCGGGCCACGACCTGCCCGGCGGTGACGCGATCACCCACATTCACCGCGCGCTCGATCATCCGGCCATCGATGCGGAAGGCGAGGTTCACCGTGGTCTCGGCCTGGATGTTCCCGGTCAACGAGACGATGTCGCCCCCCGTGCGCGCCGCCACGCTCATCACCCGCACGGGGCGCACCTCCGGCGCCGGCGGGGGGGCGCTGTCGCCGCAGCCGGCAAGCCCGGCGAGCAGCAGCGCGGCCAGCGGCAGCGGAAGGTGCCGGCGGGCGGCACCCCGGCCGCCGGAATTCGGAACGGGTACGGCTCGAAACATGGGCATCCCCTGGCTGGCCGGCTGGCGTGGACCCTCGCCGCGCAGGCTCGTCTGCGCGATGGCCCGGGCAGGCCGGTTCCGCACCCGCTCGCCCAGACCGCACGCCGCATCGTCATCAGCGTTGTAGCCGAGGCAGAATCCGGACACCATCCGCGTCGGCGGTCCACCGGCGTCGCGGTATCGGCAAATTGTCCCGGCGCTGCGCCTGGCGTCCCAAAGGCCCGGCTGCCCCCGCGCGGCGGGTCGCTTCGGGCCGGGCTGCGGCGGAAAGTGCGATGGCGACAGGGCGGCATGCGGGCGAGAACGGAGCGGGTGGCATGATCTTGGGCCTGTGCGCGGCCATTGTGGTGGCGGCGGCGCTGTTCTTCGCGCAATCGATCATCGTCCCCATCGCCTTCGCGCTGTTCATCATCGCCCTGGTCTGGCCGATGCAGCGCCGGTTGGCCGGCTTCGTTCCGGCGGGCCTGGCCATGCTGGTGACGATGCTGACCGCCCTGGTCACGCTGGTGGCCATGGCGCTGCTCATCGCCTGGGCCTTCGGGGGCGTGGGGCAGTGGGTGGTGGCGAATTCGGCACATCTCCAGTCGCTCTACGCCGCCAAGCTCGCCTTCCTGGAGAGCCAGGGCATCGCCGTCGCCGGCGTCTTCGCCGAGAACTTCAACACACGCTGGCTGGTGCTGATCGCGCAGGAGGTCACAGGCCGGCTGCACGGCATCCTGAGCTTCACGGTGGTCACCATCGTCTTCCTCGTGCTCGGCCTGCTGGAGGTCGAGGTGGTGGGGCGGCAGATGGCGCGCATGCGGCTCGGCCCGCCCCTGCTGGTGGCGGCAGCCGAGACATCGGCCAAGCTGCGCACCTATATGCTGGTGCGCACGCTGATGAGCGTGGTGACGGGCGTGTGCGTCTGGGCCTTCGCGCGGCTGATGGGGCTCGACCTCGCCGCCGAGTGGGGCATCATCGCCTTCGTGCTGAACTACATCCCCTTCATCGGGCCGCTGGTCGCGACACTCTTCCCCACGATCTTCGCCATCCTGCAATTCGCCGACTGGCAGACCGCGCTGATCGTGTTCATTTCGCTGAACCTGATCCAGACCATTTCGGGCAGCTACATCGAGCCGGTGCTGGCCGGCGCGCGGCTCGCCGTCTCCTCCTTCATGGTGCTGCTCGCGGTGTTCTTCGGCGCCTTCCTCTGGGGCATCCCGGGAGCCTTCATCGGCGTGCCGGCCATGATCGCGGCCCTGACCCTGTGCCAGCAATTCGAGGGCAGCCGCTGGGTGGCGACGCTGCTGTCGGGCCGGGATCCCGGGCAGTAGCGGTGGCGCGTCACCCCGTTGTCGCTGGTGTTGCAGTGCAATAAAGCGCAGACGGGTTTTGTCGATCGAGAGGTTCCCGTGGCCCGTACCCCTGCCCCCAAGCGTGCTGCCCCTGCCAAGACGCGCGAGCCGTTGCTGGTCGATCTCGCCCTGCAGGGCGGTGGCTCGCACGGCGCCTTCACCTGGGGTGTGCTGGATCGCCTGCTGGAAGAAGACTGGCTGACGATCGAGGCGATCTCCGGCACCTCGGCAGGGGCGATGAATGCCGCCGTGCTCGCGCATGGGCATGCGACGGGCGGCGCCGAGGGCGCGCGCGCGGCACTCGAATCCTTCTGGCATGCCGTCTCCAAGGCCGCGGCGATGAGCCCCCTGAAGCGTGGGCCGCTCGATGTGCTGCTCGATCGCTGGACGCTCGACAATTCGCCCGCCTACATCGCCATGGATGTCATGACGCGGCTCTTCTCGCCCTATGACATGCCCTTCGGCGGCACCAACCCGCTGGCCGAGATCCTGAACGAGCAGGTGGATTTCGCGCGCCTCTCCGCAGCCCCCATCAAGCTGTTCATCACCGCCACCAATGTCCGCACCGGCCGCGGGCGGGTGTTCCGCAATGCCGAGATCTCGCCCGACGTGCTGATGGCCTCGGCTTGCCTGCCGCAGATGTTCCAGGCGGTGGAGATCGAGGGCGACCCCTATTGGGATGGCGGCTTCGCGGGCAACCCCACCATCATGCCGCTGATCGCCGAGTGTAAATCGGACGACACGATCCTGGTCGGCATCAACCCGGTGGAGCGCCCGGGTACGCCGCGCAGCGCGCGCGACATCCTCAACCGGCTGAACGAGGTCTCCTTCAACGCCGTGCTGCTGAAGGAACTCCACATGATGGCGCTGATCCGCAAGGGCGCCGACCCGACCAAGGTCGAGACCGCGCATTGGGCGAAGATGCGCATCCATCTCGTGCGCAGCGAGATGCTGACCGAGCTTGGCGCCTCCTCCAAGCTCAATGCCGAGTGGCCATTCCTGACCATGCTGCGCGACGAGGGCCGCCGCGCCGCCGACGCTTTCCTTGCCGACCAGGGCAAGGATCTCGGCAAGCGCTCCACGCTCGACATCGACCGGCTCCTCGAAGGACACTGAAGGTGAGTGGCCTGCCTCGCAGCACACTGGAGTCCGTCTGAACATGCGCAAGCTGCGGCGACTCGCGGTATGGGTCGGCGGCGCGCTGGCGCTGGTGGTGCTGGCCATCGTCGTGGTCCGCGCCATCGAGGCACAGCGCGGCCCGGGGCTGAGCCTGTGGCACAAGGTGGTGCCGCCGGAGCTTTCCATCGCCGAGCTTGACCACGCCGATTGGGCCGGCTGGATGGCGGCCGAGAACCGCGCCTTTGCCGTGGTGCAGCGCGAGGTCACGGCCGCACTGCCGCCCGAGGACCAGGCGCCGGTGAACCGCTTCTTCGCGGCGAGCCCGATGCACACGCCGCGCCTCGCCACCGACTGGAATCGGTCCTTCGTGTTGCAGCCTGACGGAACGCCGCTGGGTGTCGCGGTGCTGCTGCATGGGCTGACCGACGCGCCCTTCTCCATGCGCCACCTCGCGCAGCAATATCGCGAGGCAGGCTTCCTCGCCATCGGGCTGCGCGTGCCGGGGCATGGCACGGTGCCGGCCGGGCTGACCGACGTCACCTGGGAGCAATGGATGGCCGCGGTGCGCCTCGCGGTGCGGGAGGCGCGGGTGCGCGTGCCGGCGGGCCGGCCGCTGCACCTGGTGGGCTATTCGAATGGCGGCGCGCTGGCGCTGAAATACGCGCTGGACAGCGTTGCGGATCAGCGTCTGGCGCGGCCGGACCAGGTGGTGCTGCTCTCGCCGATGATCGGCGTCACCGCCTTCGCGCGCTTCGCCGGCCTTGCTGGGCTGCCCGCCTTCCTGCCGGCCTTCGCGGCGGCCGCCTGGCTCGACATCCTGCCCGAGTTCAACCCCTTCAAGTACAACTCCTTTCCGGTGAATGCCGCGCGGCAATCGCACCGTCTGCCCACCGCCGTGCAGGCGCAGATCGATGCGCTGACCGCGAACGGCCAGATCGCGCGGCTGCCGCCGGTGCTGACCTTCCAATCCGTGGTGGACGCCACCGTCAGCACGCGCGCGGTCCTCACCGGGCTCTATGCACGCCTGCCCGCGAATGGCAGCGAGCTTGTGTTGTTCGACGTGAACCGCAACGCCAAGGCGGGGCCTCTGCTCACCCCCGCGGCGGCGGCGGCGATCACCGGGCTGCAACCCGTCGGGGCGCAGCGCTTCCGCCTGACGCTCATCACGAATGCGAGTGCGGATTCGCCCGAGGCCGTGGAGCGCAGCACCGCGG
>Ga0315900_10001825_pt1 | contig 33616 bp, 31 predicted proteins | sample LakEriMetagenome_FD_203521 | JGI IMG/M metagenome (GOLD analysis project Ga0315900, IMG submission 203521) | Freshwater fungal communities from buoy surface, Lake Erie, Ohio, United States - Buoy 12 MA114 | ecosystem: Environmental > Aquatic > Freshwater > Lake > Lake biofilm | place: USA: Lake...
GAGTTTTCATGGATATAAACACCGAAAAATTATCTCCAAAAGAATTAAAGTGGGAAATAATGAAGATTGCTGAACAGTATCCGTCAGATCTTATGGATGCCATCAACGATCCTGAATTAGAGTTAGATGATATCGCAACTCGTGCAATCAGAGATGGATATGTAGGACTTCGAAATGGAGATCGTGATATCTACTACAACATGAAAGATAACAAACGTAAATTAATGACTGTACCACTAGGAGAATCGCCAGCTTCAGCACTAGCAGCGTTCCTTCAGTCAGACGATGGTCTTGACTTCTACAAGTACCTTCAGTCACAGTACGAAGACTAATACAATAGCCGACTTAACTGTCGGCTTTTTTGCTTATCTTTGTATCTATTATTAACCCATTAAAAGTTTTAAGAATGGCAAAGTTTATCAAATTAACTGTCAATAGTGTTGACAGAATCTTCTCTGCGGAGAACGTAATCACAACTGAGCGTACAGCAGCTACGACTACGGTAATCACTTACAATAATATTGCAGGTTACGATACTTGTACTTTCACGCATGCATCAGATGCTTCAACTGACAAAGTTGTGGATGCAATTAATGACGCAATTATCGCAGCACATGGAAACTCAAAGCGCCCAGATGTTGTTATCGATGTGGTTCTTCCAGTAGCCGTTTCAGGAGTTGTATTCTCTTAATAAATAGAAGACATGGCAAGATTTTTTAAAGCAAAACTGTACAACACGTCCGTTGATTCAGGAACAACAGATGCAGCGGTAGCAGACAAATTGACTGACTCAACTCAAACCAACTTTCTAGCTACCGTTAGTATTGGAGATTATGTTGTAGCAGCAGGAGTAGTTTACACTGTTACAGCTGTAGATAGTAATACAGCTTTATCTGTAACAGGAGGAGGCGTGCCAGATGCTACGGCATATACTATTTATGCTGGAGACGCGTACACAGAAAGAATGTTCTCTACAGAGAATATTATCTACACGGTTAGAACTGATGAGTATAACACTGACTTAGTTTATAAGCACGAAGCAGCTAATAATCTACTTACATTTACACATCCATCAGATGCTACATCTGAGTATGTTGTAGACACGTTAAACAACCTTCTTAGCGACATTCATTCAGGAAAGACGTACCCTAACGTGGTGTCTAATTTCGTACCTGAAGTAGTTCTTGTTAAGGGAGTTCTTTCAACCTAACTAGATTACCAATAACTATCAAGAAGGGCATTCATATCGAGTGCCCTTTTTTACTATCTTTGCATTATGATTAATACTATCAGAAATACAGTCTTAGCGATAGTAAGTAAAGACAATCGTGGATACATAACGCCTGAAGAATTCAACCTATTTGCACGTCAAACTCAGTTGGATTTATTCGGTCAGTACATGTATGACTACAGTAATGCTATAAACAAGCAGAACGCTCGACTTCACAACTCCGGATATTCAGACGTACCTGAGCTGCTACATGAAATCATAGATAAGTTCTTGATCGATGACGTACTTGTGTACAACGGCACGTCAGATAAGTTCTATGTACCGGGCGATAATCCGTTACAACCTGAAGAAGCAAAGCCATACAAGATTATAAGACTTACCTACAACAACTTAGTTGAGATTGAGAAAGTAAGTCCAACAAAGGTGATGAACTTACTGTCATCAAATATGGTGGCGCCTACGACATCTTACCCGGTATATGTACTGAATGAGTACGGAACGGGTTCAGATATTCAAGGAATCCAAGTATACCCAACAACAATAACGTCAAACGTTACTATCAGCTACCTAAGATATCCATACGACCCTAAGTGGACGTATACATCACTTACAGGAGGTGAGCCGGTATTTAATCAGTCTGCAACAGACTTCCAAGACTTCGAGCTTCCATACACTGACGCACCAAGACTTGTTGTTGGAATCTGCAAACTAGCAGGCGTATCTATCCAAGAGGCAGAGGTGGTTCAGTTAATGCAGAACGAAGAAGTAAATGACAACCAACAGAAGGCATGACAGATCAGCAGTATTACGAAAATGAGGAGAATTGGGGTAGCTATCAGTACGTTAGCCTTTCTGATATTGTCAACAACTACATGCTTATTCATGTAGGAAATGACAAGCTAGTAAACAACGTGCGGAGATACGACGTCCTATTCTTCGCAAAAGAAGCGGTGAAAGAGTTAAGTTTCGACGCATCAAGAGAAGTAAAAGCAATTGAGTACATAGTAGGAAGTGACTTGAATATGATCCTTCCGCATGACTATGTGAACTACGTCAGACTTTCATTGGAGGTTGACGGTGTTCTATTCCCTATGTCAGAGAATCTGTCTGAGATATCAGCCAGAGCATATATTCAGGATGGAAACAACGACCTAACTTTCGATATCAATGGTAATGTTATTACGGGTGAATCAGAGCTTGATATCAGACGTCTTGACCAGTCTGTATACACAGGACCCGGAGCGTATAATGGTTGCTCAGGCTGGTGTCTCGATGGTAATTGGTATTTCGGATATCAGATTGGGAGTCGTTATGGACTTGAAACAGACAGAGCGAATTCAAATGGAACCTTTAGGATCAACAAAAAGACAGGAGTAATTAACTTCGCAAGCAATATTGTCGGTCAGCGCGTAGTGCTTGAGTACATCACAGATGGACTTGAGGAAGGAGACGCAGGAACGGAGATACATAAGATGGCTGAGAAGTATGTATACTCGTACATCACTTGGTGTATCTTAGACAACAAGATAGGCGTTCAGGAATACATCGTTCGTAGAGCTAGAGAAAAGAAGTCAGCACTTCTAAGAAACCTTAAGATCAGACTAAGTAAGATCAAGGCAGGCGAGCTACTTATGGTAATGAGAGGAAAAGACAAACGAATTAAGTAATGGCAGATCTTAAGAATACTTTCATACAGGGTGTAATGAACAAAGACCTTGACGAGCGTTTGGTGCCTCAAGGTCAATATCGTGATGCTCAAAATATTACCGTTGAGACTTCTGAAGGATCAAACGTTGGTGCAGCACAAAATGCGTTAGGTAATACCTTATCAGCTAATATAGCGACTGTATCAGGTAGACAGGTAATGAACGCAAGAACGATTGGATCCGTTGCTTACGAGGCTGCAGGTCTTTTATATTGGTTCGTTGCTAGTGACTACTTTGATGGTATATATGAGTACGACGAGACGACTGGCACAACTGTTCGAGTTCTTCAGTCGAATAAAGCTAATCCAAATACTCCATCAAAACTTAACTTCAGACATGACTACCTTATAACTGGAGTCAATCATATCATAGGTCCTGACGGGAATACATTTCTTTACTGGACGGATAACTATAATCCACCAAGAAGGGTAAATATAAAGAGGGTAAAGTCAAGTACCAACGGAATAGGTGGCTATGCAATCGATGATGACCGTATTGACATCGACATTGACGTGATACTTGAGCCACCAATGTATGCGCCACATATTGAGCCGTTCTCTGATGGTTCCGAAGCTAACAACATGAGTGAGAAGTTTTTATACTTCGCATATAGATATCTGTACGTTGACGATCAATATAGCTCATTATCTCCATTTTCAGGTGTAGCATTTAAACCTGACGAGTATAACTTCGATTACGGTGTAGGAAACAACAAATCGATGACTAATATTTACAACGCATGTAAGGTTTCATTTGAGACCGGAAATGAGTTCGTTAAAGCAGTACAGTTGGTTGTTAGAGACACAAGAAGCTTGAATGTAGGTATTGTAGATACATACGACAAGGATGAATTGAATGCATTAAGCCAGATATCGAACTCGGCTACAGTTGTATTCAATAATAACAAAGTACTTGCTGCACTTCCGACTGATCAGGTTACAAGACTTTTTGATAATGTACCACTACTTGCTAAGGCTCAGGATGTTATAGGTAACAGACTGTCATACGGAAACTATGTGCAGTTCAGAGATATAGAGGACTGCAACGGTGATGATATTGATATTAATTTTAGTTTAGAGGTAAAACAGCCTCCACTTGAGCCTACGACATCAAATCCATTGTCTACATGGCGTTCAGACAGAGATCTTGAGTTTGCGTTACTATACTCGGACGACTACGGGCGACTTACTACTGCGCTTACTTGCGACACTAACTCTATATATATTCCACCTGCTAACTCAACTACTGCCAATCAATTAGTTCTTACAATTAGACATCAAGCACCATGTTGGGCTACTCACTACCGTATTGCAGTAAAGCAGGGTAAAAGTAAGGTATACAATGTATTCCCAATACTTTACTATGCAAGTGGGTCATATAGGTACTTTCTAATTAATGAGTCTGATGTTGACAAGGTTAAGGTTGGAGAGTACTTGATATTTAAATCAGATACAGATGGCGCTACTGAGTCAAATAAAAAGTATAAAATACTTGAAATAGATAGTAAAAGTGCAAATTTCTTGGGTGGAAGTCAGATATCAGGAGTTTACATTAAAATAAAGGTTGACACAATATCAGAGTTCCCTATATCTGGGATAACTACATTTTCATTAGAAAGCACTGGTTATGGTGCTGGAGCTAACGCTCAATTTCCAGTTCTTTCAACTTTTGGATTTGTTGAACAGCCAATACACTATGGATCTGGTGATCCGCAAGGACTTATTATAACATCACAAACTCCTATAAGTAATACATCAGATGTTAGATTTACAATAGAAATTGTAGATCAAAGTACATTCAAGTATACATCAGATATAGATGCTGCAGGAGGTTGGACATCTGTATCATTAGTTCAGGGGGCAACTAACGTATTATCAAAGTTTGGATTTGATATATGCTCAATTCAATTTACACAAAGCCAGTATACTATTGGTGATAGATGGAAGGTGAATGTTAGAAGCGGAGGTAACTTACTAGGTAACTACTTTGGCGGTGTTGGTATACCAAACGGTTCGTCTACATGGAACCCCGGAGACTATGGCGGTGCCATCATAGCAAATAAAGGATTTACTGATCCAATATTAGCTGGGGCAGTAATAACAATGGAATTATTAGAGGATTCATTAAACCCTTCTGAACTTGCTCCAGCACAACAATTTCCACCATCACCTTCTAATTTTGAAAACATAGAGGAATGGTTTATTGAATCTGGAGCATACCTTGAATACGATCAGTATAATAAAGATGGTGTAAATATAAAATCTCAAGGAATAACATTTAGAAGGGGGTCTGCATTTGTTCAGAACACTTCATACACTAATCCACAAGATCAAATAATACAAGGTGCTGCAAATCAGCCTATGTATATGATAGTTCAGGGTTTTGGATTTCAAGGTCAGGACATAAATACTGTTAGATTTAAATTATCAGTAGTACAATCAAACGACTTACTACTTTGTGAAACTGCACCGAAGGATACAGACGCTGAAATATTCCACGAGTTATCTCAGACATATCCAATTGATGGAAGTGGTAATCACTTAGTTAAGTGGCAGTATGAGGACTTTCAATACTATGCAGACGCAAACGGTACATACACAAAGTTGGTACTCCTAGATAAGAGCAGACCTCACTACTTCACTGTAGGAGATGTAATTACAGTTGAATCGGATGACGATATTAATTTCCCTTCAGGAGACTACACTGTACTATATACACCTGACAGATACACTGTAGTTCTTGACACACCTTGGGTTGGATCAGGACCTACTACTGGAGGTTATATTAAGCTATCTGGATCATTAAATGAAGATCAAGCTTCTGGAGTATTTACTCCTGCGATCATTGAGTTAAATACTCCAGCAAATCCAAACTGTGACTACAACGCATGGACATGGGGTAATGGACTTGAGTCAGACCGTATTTACGATGACTTTAACGAGACAACTATCGAGTACTCTCCAAGAGCTACAACTGTAATTGACAATTATAAGCAGATACGAAATGATGCATCTATTTGTTACAGTGGTATTTATAATGAGAACACTCAGTACAACAGACTGAATGAATTCAATTTAAGCCTTGCGAACTTCAAATACTTAGATCGTGAGTTTGGAAGTATTCAGAAGTTACATGCAAGAGATACTGACCTTACCGTATTCCAAGAGAAAAAGGTGTCAAGGGTTTTATATGGAAAGAATGTATTGTTTGATTCTGCAGGTGGCGGTCAGGTTGCATCTATTCCAGAGGTACTTGGTACTCAAATACCTAAGCCTTACGAGTATGGCATAAGTAGAGCACCTGAGTCATTTGCTACTTGGGGAGATCTTATTTGGTTTGCAGATCCAAGAAATGGTGTTGTGATACAAATGGAGGGAGACACAATGGTCGAAGTATCGTCATTAGGTATGAAAGACTACTTCAGAGACTTAATGCGCGACAATCCATTCACTCAAAAGTTAGGTGCTTACGATCCGTACAACCATATGTACTTCATAAGCAACAACTCAGAGAGGTCAATTCCTTGTAACTTATCAATAAGTAGAGAGGTACTAAAAGTTCCAAAGGACGCTGCAGGATATCTCTTCTTCTCAATTGAATCTGATACCTCATGGACTATATCGTTAGTAAATACTGGAGATGGAACAAACTGGGTAAATGGATTTCAAGCTATAGGAAATGGGTCTCAGAATATATTTGGAAATGTATCTCAGAATTTGACTGCATCAAATAGAAGTGTTAATTTTGTGGTTACATATTGTGATGGACAGACTGAGACATTTACATTATCCCAAGCTAAAGGAAGAAAGGGCGTACTGGTAACACTGGTATATAGTAATCAAATAGTTAGACAAGACAGGTAATATGATAGCAAATCAATCATTCTCTACAGATGGCGTAACGTACTATGATATAAATAATATCAACTTAACAGAAAGCGGAGTAGCATTATTCGATGCTAAGACAGGTATAGGTGGTATTGATTATATGCCTGCAGATGGAGACACTGTGTATGTGTTAGCAGGATCTGGAACTACTAAGGAAGATAGGAAATTTCAGCCTGGGTTAAACAACAAGGCGTACTACCTTGTTTCTGATATAGAGTACGGTCAGTCAGATAGAGATTCTATTATAGATCAAGCTGTAGAGATTCCCCTTGTGTATAACGCTATATCTGGAGGTAGGTATGAAGGGTCTTTTGTATTCTCTAATCCAGACGACCTACCATACCTATACCTGATATGGGATTACTCAGATAATATGGATAGCGGAACTGTGTCATATACTGGAAATGAAACAGAGAGAATTATAGACTGCGATTTTGGGAGTACACTTGGGAGGGCAGGTCTTAATTATATAGTTGCTAGTAAGCCAGTAAGGATACAATTAAAGTGGAATGACGTTATTGTAGGCGATACTGGATATGTTGGATTAAACTCAGCAGCCAACTATAACGCTCTTATTGCAGCTGGAGTAGATCCTGACGATATAAATTTATCATTTCCATATAACGGTCTTGTAAACAACGGGTCTGGTCAAATAAGATTCAGTAAGTACTTATCAACAGCAAATGCTAAGGTATTTGTATCAGCACCATTAAGCAGTAGTATATTTATTATTGAAAGGATAGACGCTGAAAGAACATCCTTTTATCTTGACTCAGCAGACGGAACTTTATCTAACGTTTGTTCTCAGGTTGCTGACGAGCAGTTTTATCACGATGGAACAGGCACATTGCCAATTAAAGGTGATCGTGTATACGAGTTCGATGGTGTAAATTATGTCTTGTGGAATGGAAATAACTCGTATCATCAAACAAGTACTACGTCATTAGTAGTACCGCCAGTAAGCGGTGGTACATATATGGCTGTTGATACTAACGGTACAGTATACGATACAGGAGGATGTGACTGCACCGAATTCGCACCACCATTTATTTATCAGGAAGATATAACACTTCAGGTAGGAAAAAGAACAAGCATCAATTTACTTGCTACAGGTAATCCTACATCATGGGCAATTGTAAATGCCACATGTAATGACTACACTATTACAGGTGGTGATAATGGTACAATATACAGCTACACGTCATGTGACGGGCTATCTAAGCGAGTTACCGTGAGTGCTAGCGGAACAGAGACTGTATCAGCAGCAGCTACACCAACTGTAATTGGAGGTGGTGGGTCGGCTACATTAGTCGGACCGTCACAGCAGAACATACTTCCTGCAGGAATTACAATAAGTGATACTGGAGTACTATCAGGAACACCTACAGACTCTTGTAGTTTTACGTTTGATATAGAGTGCGATAACTGCTTTGGTACATCCGTAACTAAGACATTGTCTATATCTGTAAATACAAACATACAGTTAAAGCCATTCTTAATCGACCTTGAGAACTTTACAGATACAGGAGATGCAGCATGTGTTGTAAGTTCACCTCTTTACTCTATCATGTATCATGACGGGGCAGGGTACATTCCAACTGAAGGAGATCATATCTACAAAGACGACAAAGGAACTGAGGTATTAATGGGCGGAAGTGTATGGTATAATATCGACCCATCTACTTACTCTATCAAAATCGACGAGTTAGGAAAGGTATGTAGTAAGAATGAGTGCCCTACATCTACAACTACGACAACGACTACTACTACTACAACTACAACGACAACACTACCTACTGGCGACTATTTCATTGGCGAGTCGTGCATTAATCCTTTAGTGACTGCGGTAATATTCGATTCCACAACATCAGGTCTTATTGTTACAGACACAGTGAAGACTACAGATGGCAACTGTTGGACTATTACATCAACCACTACAGCAACATATCCATACCTATCAATAGAGAATCCAACTGTTGTTTACGCAGATTGCGACACATGTCTAAATGTTACAACAACTACCACAACGACAACGACAACTACAGCCACTCCAATCACTTCATTTAGTATGGACTCTGATGGTTTTAGTTCATTTGCCTTAGCATGTGACAACGGAGCAGCACCTTGGACTACATACTACCATAACGGTGTAGGAGCAGTGCCTGCCGTATCTGACTTTGTATTTACAAATGCAGGTGGTACAATAATATTTAATGGAGGATCTAAGTGGTATAAAGTATCAACAGGCATAGTAATTCAGATAGGTATTCTCGGTCAGGTATTAAGTGTTGTTGACTGCTCGACAACTACCACAACAACTACCACTACTGTACCTACATGGTACTACAACTGTATTGAGTGTGGGACTGTATCACCTACGGTTATATTAAGCCAACAGGCGTTAACTCAGTTAGCATTAGGTACAGTAGTGAAGGCAGTAAATGGAACATGCTATACGATAGACACATACGCAGGTGGAGGTCCGGCTGTATCAACCATATTATTTACATACGACAACTGTGTAGACTGTCAGGGTATCACAACTACTACTACGACCACAACTACAACTACTAGTACTACCACGACAACAACTACTACAACTACAACGACGACGGCAGCGCCTTTAACGAAGGTTTTAGCTAGGTATGGGACTACAAACGTCAATGTATGCTCTGGAACAATAGGTGAGTACTGGATAGACGGACCGATGGGAGTGTCAGGCAACAATATATATGACGACGCAGCAGGCACATCACTTGCAACAGCTGGGTGGTATATAAAGACCAATCAGTCAACATCGCATGAGTGGGACGGTGCAGACTGGACTGAAATATCAGGTACATGCAGTTAAAACATATAAGTGCTCAACCTGCTACGCAATACTACGCATGGCAGGTTGAGGTTTACTTAACTCAACTCATCCGTTTGGGATACGATCCCAAGGATATTATCGTACTTGGCGGACATACCGCCACATCTGGAATAGATGCATCTTGGATATCATTGAAGCTTGCATTCCCGGATGTCGATATAAACTTTTACAGGTATGATGATTGTGAATATGCGCCTGCCATGCAGAGTGCAATTTTAGCACAACACTTCGAGTCACGTCCTGAATTATCGGATTGTGCCATCTTCTTCCATGATGCAGACTTCTTGTTAACTCGTTACTTCGACTTCAAGCCATTCCTTCAGGACGACACTTGGTATTTCAGTGACACCATAAGTTACATCGGATCCGAGTACATTAAAAGCAAAAGTCCGTCAATACTTGACATGATGTGTCAGACAGTTGGTATTGACCGGTCGTTAGTAGAATCAAACGAGAAGAATTCAGGGGGCGCACAGAAGTTAATGAAGAACGTAAATGCAGCCTACTGGAGAGAAGTAAACGCACATTCGGTAAATCTATATCAACTACTAAAGAAAGTCGCTCACATCAAACCGGAAGGGCATCAGTACGGAATACAGATATGGACGGCATCCATGTGGGCTGAACTTTGGACTGCATGGAAGCATGGACGTAAGGTCGAGTGCCCGAAAGAATTTAATTTCAGCTGGGCTACCTGCCATACAGACAGGTGGGAAGAAAATGCGTTCTTCCATAACGCAGGAGTGGCTGCACCGAACAGAGGTATGTTCTTCAAGGCTGACTACATTGACAAACTTCCTTACGGAGTTCAGTTGGATCTGTCCGACATGCACTGCTCAAAGAAATACTTTGATATCGTACAGTCAGTTGACTCTTGTTTAATTTAGTTATCTTTGCATTATGGCAGACAAGACAATATCATACTCACCCACAGGTAACGGATGGACGTCCTTTTGGTCTTTTATTCCCGACTGGATGGCTGGAATGAATAACACCTTCTACACATGGAAGGATGGAAGTCTGTATAAACATGACACAAATACTGCAAGAAATCAGTTCTACGGCACTAACTATAGCTCTGAGATAACTACCATCTTCAATCAGGATCCTACCACACTTAAGATGTTCAAGACCGTATCTCTTGAGAGTAATGACACATGGAGTCTCACGTCAACGACTGACTTGAATACAGGAATAATTGACGACAGTTGGTTTGTCGATAAGGAAGGGCATTGGTTTGCATTCATCCGTAGAAATACAGGTGATGCTGACCACAAGGCTATATCCACTCAAGGGATTGGTCAAGTACAGACGTATGCAGCGAACGTAATTACTTTTGTATTTAATATTGGTACATCGATCAGTCAGGGGGATGTTGTTTACAAAGTATCTGGCGGTGCATTAGTTTTAGTTGGAACAGTAGCGTCTCACGACACGAACTCCATAACACTCGTCTCGGAAATCAGCGCGCCAGCTCCAACTGACATGATCGTGTACGTTAAGTCTTCTCAGGCTGAGTCTTACGGAGTCCGTGGAGCTTGGATGGAGGTAACAATTACCAACGACAATACGGACGAGGTTGAAATATTTGAAATTAGTTCAAATGTTTTTAAATCAAATCCTTGATTGTAAGCTATAATTTAGTATCTTTGCGATAAAATCAATCGCTATGTTCGGACTTATTTCAGCAGGTATCTCATTAGCAGGATTAGGCATGAGCGCTGTTCAAGCTGTCAAAGAGGGCAGACGTATGAAAGAGGCTCAGGCAAAATCAAACGCAGCACTTCAGGGATACAAAAATATACAGGAGCAGAACGCACTCGCGTCACTACAAGCTCCAGACATCTCATCACTACAGTATGATAGAACTCAAAGGGCAATGTCTCAAGGAATTGACGCATTAGCTCAGACAGGTGCTGAGGGTGCTATTGGTGGTGTAGGTAACGCATTACAAGCTGGTCGAGAGGCTGATCTTGAGACTTCAATGCAGCAAGGTCAACTTAATGCAGATACTCAGTTGCTTAAAAAAAGAGAACAGGCTAGGATTAATGAGGCTGCTGTTGGTCGTCAAGCAGATGTTTACGGGTATCAACTTGGTAATGCAACACAGCAATATAACGATGCTCAAGCAAATCAGACTGCAGCTATATCGGGTATGGTTGGTCAGTTAGGGTCAGCTGTTGGATTTGCTAAAGAAGATTTCGATCCGGCTACAGGAATGTATAAATACAAGAAGACTGGTAATGGCTCAGGTGTAAATAAAGATTCATTCTCGTCTGTATATGGAGCACCTAAACCTAATTATACTGGTAGTGTTTCAGGGAACTATGGAACTCCAGTAAATATGGAAGGGTTATCTGGCGGATATAATTGGGGGGGACTTTAATTATGGCAATACAAGACCCATTTAGAAACGTAGACTACCAAAGACGTACTGCTGTAGATTGGAACGCCTTAACAGATAAGTTGGGCGCAACTGTAGCTCAAATAGGTACTGACAGAGAGAAGGCAAGAGAAGAACTTGAGCAGGTATATACTGACACTGTAACTAAATTACAGAAGCCATTAAATCTTGAGAAGCAGTCGCTTGAGTCTCTAGTTATTGCAGGATCAAATGAGGTGAAGAATAAGTTACTTGACCTTAAGAAGAGAATGTACAACAAGGAGATATCTCCTGCTGACTATAAGAGAGCTGCATCCGGATATCAAGAACATTGGGCAAACTTAGCTGAACAAGTAAAGACAGCCGACGATAGATTTAAGTTATACCAAGACCGTTCGACAATGAATGCAGACGGTATTATTGAAGGGTCTGACGCTGAGTCTCACTTGATGAATGAGTACCTAAAGATGGCTGACCTTAATAACAAGAAGGTGGTTGTAGGTAATGACGGATCAATGTACTTACAGCAGGTAGGAGAGGATGGTCAACCGGTAGGCGAACTTATTGACTACCGTGATTTTGCACGTCCGGAAAACATGACGATCAATCGAGTGAATCTTGGTGATACAGTTGACGGAGTTATTGGTAACTGGAAGGAGGTAGATAAATACAGAATGCTTGGACGTGGTGGCGAAGAAACTATCACATCGATCAAGAATCAGCCTGACTATAAGTTGATGAAGATTAATGCAGCAGAGGCAATAACATCGAATCCACGAATGGCTGTAAGTGTACTTGTTGACAACGGAGTAATTAACGCACCTACTTACTACTCATCTGAATCTGAGAAGGACGCAATGTTATCTCAAGCATTAGGAACGGCTAAAGCACAGTTCGCTGCTGCAGGAAAGCAATTCACTGATGCTGACAAGAAAGCTATCGAGCTATCATTCGTTAAGTTTGAGAAGACTCCTGCAGGAATACTTGAGCCAATTCTTACGAAAGAACAAATGGTTGCAGCGAAAGAAAGAGTTGAGCAAGAGATTGATATGCAGATTGAAACTAAGATTCAGGCTAATCCACCTCAGCAGTGGTCAAGTGGTGGTGGTGGAAATAGTGGCGGTGCCGGTTCTGGAATGGAGAATGACTACAGTAGATACAATGAGATACGCGAAGCTTGGAACACTGGAAACATGGATATCCTAAATAACATGAATCCAAAATATCGATTCAAGTGGGACTCCAAAAGTAAAAGAGTAAATGTATACAGTATAAACGAGGTTCCGGGTAAAGAGAAGGATGATCCATCAACTTATCAAGAGGTACCAATAGGTTCAGCTAGTGAGGCAAAAAACCTAGCTCCATACCTGTATAAGTCAACGTCAAAACTAACTCCAGAAGAGTTATTTGAAATAGAAAGACAGCAATACAATAAGAAAAATAAATCTACCGACAATTCAGACAAACCTAAAAAGGGGGATGTTGTTAGTGGGTATGTATTTTTAGGAGGGGATCCGTCAAATCAAAATAACTGGAAGAAAAAATAATCAGTATGTCAGAAGATAAAAAGCCTTGGGAACAATACAAAAGTGAATCACAAGATAAAAAGCCTTGGGAGCAATATAGTGACGTAAAAAAAAAAGAGTCTACGGTATCAAATTCAGGCTCGGATCCAAAAAAATCTTTATCGGCTACTCAACCCAAGAAAGCGTCTGGGCAATCGGGATCTTCGTCAAAGCCTGACGGGATATATGTATTCTCAGGTAGAAAGGATGCTACATACAAGAAGCAAGACGGAAATTGGTTCATTGACTTAAATGGATCAGGTAAGTTTATTCCTATTGAAAAGAATAAGGAAGAAAGAATAAACATCCTTGAGAAATCATCTGAGCGCATATACAACTCTCCTTTTGAGGAGGTGAATGCTGAATATAAAAAAGCACCGGTTAAAACTGTAACAGCAAAACCTACAGACGAACAAACAGTTCAACAGAAAGCATTCAGTGAAGACTTCGTAGCATTAGATAAGAATGATCCAATAGTTCTTGAGAAGGAAGCTAGAGATGAGCGTCTTGAAAAGACACTGTCTACCTTCAACGAGGAAGTTGTAGGTGCATTAAATGAGACCGATTTCAAGAACAATATCAAGAAGGTTCTTCAAGAGAATCCGGAGACAGCTGATATGTTTGATATCGAAGAAACTGGAGTAGGATATAATGCCATTCGAGTTCGCAATAAGTACACAGGTGAATTTAAGGATATTAACCTTAACAACTGGTCTGCTGAAAGAGATAAGGACGAGACTGAATTACTTAAGGCTTTCATTAAGGTAAACTCCAAGTTTTCTGATCTTAGTAAGATGAAGTCCAAGCTCTCCAATTTACAGCAGGAAAGAAAAGATATGTCCGGCATGGATGCTATTGATGCTGACAAAGAGATCGCAAGACTGCGTGATGGTATCAAATTAGAGACAAAGCTTAGAAACAACTATGCCCTTGGCGACAAGTATATGGCAGCTGCAGTTTACGATGAGAACTCCATTAAGAACATGAATGCCAAGATCGGTAGAATCCAAGTTGACTCGATCGACATAAGAGAGCAACAAAAGAGTCTTGATGAGTGGAAGAATAAAGCTATGGAAGCTGTGGCTTCAGGTAAAATGTCTAAAGAGCAATTCGATACTGAATACTTACCTAGCATAGAGGCAGAACAGGACGCGATCACTAAGAAAGCTTCAGGGATGATGAGTGAGATAAATACTGTCATGTCTGACTTTGATGATGCAGAGACTATTGCAGGATTAAATACTTTAACTCAGTCAGAGAGAGGTAACGTACTTACTGGTGCAGGGAAGTCTTTCATGCAAGGTGTTGAGTCTGTTGTTAGATATACATTCGAGAATACTTCAGGGCTCGATCCTATAGAGAAGGGAACTATTGCAGATCAGCTATCAGCTGGTATTGTTACTGATGAGTACTTATCGTCAGCTGACAGAAACTCATTTGAGAGCGCGATATTTGGAATTACAAATAGTCTTGGATCTGCAGCAGCTGGGACACTTCTTGTCAGAAATCCAACTGCAGGACTATTTGCTTCTTCTTATATGAACATGAAGGATCAAATGGTTGGACCTGAGTGGAATGATGTTCCTGAGTACGAGAAAATCTTGCTATCATCAACATATGGTATAGCGATATCTGCACTTGAGAAGTTCGGTTTAGATCGAATGTTCTCTAAGACTCCAATAGGAAAGAATGCGATGAATTGGATTATGGCTAACACATTTAAGTCATTGCCAAAAGGTGCAACAAAAGAAGTTCTTGAAGGTACTATAAATGAGAATATAAAGTTAGCGATCAGCAGAGGTATACTTAATACTGCTGGAGGTATGTTGGTTGAGGGTGGAACTGAAGGACTTCAAGAGGCTGCTGACTACACAATTAAAGGTGTATATAACGAGATTAAAGGAAAGGATTTATTTGATACGCCAAAAACAATCGGTGAAGCTCTAAGTGGTATTGGTGAGGCGTCAAAACTCGGAATGATTGGAGGTGGAATGATGACTGGTATTACTCAAGCAGTAAACGTTCCGAAAGACATGATGACATCACAGCAGTTTGATGTTGCCGTGAATGCTATTACTAATCAGAACTTAAAAGACATATTCAAGACTACATTAAAAGGTAAGGTTCTTTCAGGGGAAATAACAAAAGACGATGCGCTTAAGCAAGTTAATGCAATGCGATCTATGGAAGGAACTCTTGATAAGATACCTGACTTTATAGCTGCTGAGAAGAAGTATGACGCATTTAAATTAATTAGCGAAAGAGATCGTCTTGAGTCAGAGATTACTGGATACGAGCCTGAATTAGTTGTCGCACAGAAAGAAAGAATCAAAGAAATAAATACAGAACTACAAAATATCAGTAAGAATGCCATTCAAGAGCAAACAACAAGTGAAGTACCTGTACAGCCAGAAGCCGGAGTTGGCGAAGAAGTGGTCGAAGGAGAATCCAAAGCAGAACCTCAAGTCGTTACCGAAGAAGGTCAAGAAGAAGTAGTTATTGATAAACCAACTATTGCGAAAAATGCAACGGTTGAACTTGACAGAGTTAAGGCTGTAGACCTTGAATCTGAGGACGGTGCTACATTTAATTTGGATGGAACTAAGTATGAAGGCGGTGGACTTATTGTTCCAGTCGCGAGCACTAATACAACTATTGAAGAGGTAACTACTGAAATGATTGCTGACTTCGTTGAAGCTAACTCAAGTAAAATTGGAGACAAGAATACAGTTAAAGTTGGAATCTATAAGTTTCCTAATAGCAACAAGGTATCGATTGATCTAAATGTGGTAGCTCCAGAGTCATCTCGTGAGCAGGCTATTGAGTTCGGAAAGATGGCAGATCAGGAGTCATTATTTGACTTATCTACATTTGAGAACGTAAAGACTGGTGGTACCGGATCAAATCCTACTACATTTACGGATGCACAATTTAAAGAGATTGCAAAAGCATTAAATGAAGGACGTGTACCTAACGTATTTACGCAACAGGCTGTTACGCAAAACGAAGTAACGTTAGAAAACTTTACTGAACTTGAGGCTCAGGCAGCGCAGGATAACAACAGTGAGCGCATCAAGACGTTAAGAGCTGCTCGAATGGTTACGAAAGCACTTAAGGGAGTAAAGGTATTCATCCATAACTCACCTGAAGAGTACCAGCAGGCATTAGCTAACGCATCAGGCGACTCAATTGATACTATCACGGCAGAGGAAACAGAAGGACGTTCGGCAGGTCAGTACGTCAATGGTGAAATCCATATAGACGGTACGATCGGATCTGCTCGTACAGTATACCATGAAGCCTTCCATGACGCAATCCTTAAATCCGGGCTTGCTGTCGATATGGCTAAAGGTCTGTCTAAAATTATTTCAGATAAGAACTTGCGTTCTCAAATCAATGAGTTTATCAATCGTTACGATAACGCTGAACAGAATGAGGAGATGATTGCCGAACTTGGTGCGATCATGGCTGAAGCAGAGGTTGAACTGACGACTACTAAACTACAGCAATTCAAGCAGTTAATTAATAAGTTAGCTCAGAAGTTAGGTCTTCCAGCAATCCTTCCTGCAGCAGCAGACCGTCAGCAAGTTGTTGACTTTATTAACAGCATGTCTAAGAATTTACGGACAGGTAAAGCTGTTACTGAAGGCGTAACTACCACAATAAAACCAGTAGGGCGTAAGTCAAGAAAAGTTTCCTTTAAAGGAAACTACGATCTATCTTTTGTACAAGAGTCTGATATTATTGATTTCAATTCATTAGTTGATGATATTGTAGCTAAAGATCAGAAGGTTTGGTTTTGGGTTGCAGATCAGCTTGGTAGAGGTTATTACTTTGATGAAATGCTAAACGGACAGCATTATTTGGATGCAGGACCGTCATACGCACTTGATCCTGAGAATAGATCTAAAGGTATTATCTGGGCTTCAGGTATGGCTAAAAAGTCTATCGAGAAGAATATAGCTAACAGTGATTACATCTTCATTATTTCAGGAAGCCCAGACAAGTCAAAGTTATTCAATAAATCTGTTACAGGACTAGTTAAGAATAGAATTGAGAAGAATATAACGTTCAAGAAATTCAAATCATCACTATTAAAAGCAAATCCACCAAAGGGATTAAGAGAGATACTTGAGGCGTACAATAGTTTTGAAGATCTACTTATGGGTCCGGACAGAAAGAATTTCATGAATGAAGTAAACGTTCAGAGATCCAAAAAAGGAACTGAGGCTAGAGCATTACTTGAGAAATATGGTGCATTCATTAATGAGCAAGACTTAAGAGATGGATTCTTTGCTGATAACGGATTCGAGCAAGGAGATGTTATGTTGGTATTGAAGCCAACTGAGGTTGGTGGCAAGTCAGCTCACTCTACTTATGAGAGCGATATTCTTGGAGAAGTGGTTGGTGTTCCAGACATAGTTGTTAATTCATATGACTTAATGCCTGACGAGGTTGCTTCTAAGTTTAAGAACGAAATGAATAGAGCGCAACAGTCTCAGATTGTGGCACCTTACGGCTCAGGAGTAAAGAGTATTAAAAGACAAAAACAACTATCACCTAAAGTAGCATCAAAACTTACTGAAGATGGTAACGGTAACTATGTATTCCAACATTGGAGTTCAGAGAAACGTGATGTAATCAAGCCCGGAACAGGTCAGAACAGGATTACTGGAAGAGATGAAGCAGCAGCATTAAGTGCTGTCGGTGGCATCGCTCAGTATTACACAATGAAGGATCAATCTGAAACTGGTACTGGAAACGTGTTACATACCGTACTTATTCCAATGGATAAGGTATACGATGCGAATGAAGATCCGATGAACTTCGAATCAGAAGCTCGTAAGTTATTTGACGAAGTACGTCCGGGTCAGGCATTCAATGAGGACTACAGAGTTGCATTTATAACTAAGGTAGCTAATCAGAACGGTTACGACATGACGGTAACTCCTTGGAGAAATACTGAACTGCGCGCTCAAACTACTTTGGAACTTACTCCTGAAAAGAAGAATGTAGATTTTAAGGAAAGACAGAAAGAAGGTTATAGCGTAGGTGATGACGTAATTGTTTACGGATCAGAGGCTAAGATCACTGAAGTTGATGGTAATGTGCTTACATTTAAGGGTAGTAGTATGTCTGGATCGATTGACGTATCTAAGCAAGGACGGCTTATCCGTAAGAAACAAAAGTCTACAAGCAATCAAGCCGTAATTAAAGCCAAGGAGAAGTACGACCTGTCGATCAAGCGTGGTAACAGCACTGCTCAGGCAAGAGAGTCTGCGATCAATGACCTAAAGAAGAGTGACTGGTACAAGAATGCTGACGATATAAGCAGAGAGGATGCTGTAAGGGATTTAAGAAGTAAGTTAGGTCTTAAGGAAAAGAAGGCACCGTCTGTAGCTAAAATTACAGGTAAGCCTAAAGACAAGAAGGTGATTGTGAACGAACGTACTGCAAGAAATACTCAGCTTAGACTTGAGGCTAAAGCTGCTCGTGATTCACAGATGGACTTAAAGCAGAAGCAGCGCGCGTTAGTTGTGGCTATCAATCAGATGAAGCGTGGTGGACTTATAACAGCAAATCAGGCAGCAGCACTTGCAAAAAGACTGGCATACGTTAATGTAGACAACCCGATCATGGTTGAGCGATTCTTACAGTACGCAGACCGACTATTCGCTGATGCTGAGTACTACGCCAAACTGAATAACGCCCGGTCATTACAACGTAAGATAAAGGGTGCTATAAAAAATAATAAACTTCAGGCAACAACTGTATCTACAGCGAAGGCATTCTCGAAGATCAACCCATCACTTGTTGAGAGCATTGATGAGTACATCGAGATGGCTGACAAAGTAATGAACGCAGTTAAGCCTTCAAGACAGACGTCAGATTTAGCAGGTGATTTGAAGACTGCAATGGACTTCAATGAGGTTGGTGAGTACACTGACAGAGCTATTGAGTTCGAGAATGAGTACAGAAAGAATGAATTACTGTCTATCTACAACGACTTAGCTGATGCAAAGGTCATCACTAAAGACATGACGATCGAGCAAATGAAAGACATTATTGCCGGACTTGATACTGATACTGACGCTAAGACTAAAATGACTCCGGAACAAAAGAAGGAGTTTATTATGAACTGGTTGAATGAGACAGTAAATACATACCGTCCTATCATTCAGTCAATACTAAAGGGTGTGGATCCGTTCACAGGTGAGTCAGTTACACTGACCGACAAGAAGCAGGAGATCATGCGCGAGTTCTTGAAGCTTGATGTTACACAGATGGACGTTCGTGACGCAATGGCTGTAGTTGAGGCTATGGATAACTTCATTACGAATAAAGTAACAGACGGACTTGAGCCAATCATAAAGGATTATGTAGGTAAGCAAAATGTCAAGGCATTGAAAGACTCAGGGTTCACTACTAAGTCAATGCATACGTTCGGTAAAGAAAATGCTAAAATGAACTTCGGTAAGTACTGGGTTAGGCAAATGATGTCATTAAAGACTGCTACTGACTTGGTATTTAGAGGCGTAAAGAACGCACAGAAGATAACAAAGGATATGGGTCTTACTGCGTATGAGAATGGAGTTGCTCTTGCAAATAGACTATGGAATAACGACATCGATACATACTACAGTCTATTTGGAAAACTAAAGGCAAACGGTGAAAACTTTATGACAGCTAAAAATATCTACGAGAGAGGTATGTACGCTGCATTAAAAAGAACCGTTGCAGGGGATCAGGAGGCTCAAGATGCTGAGCTTAAGCGAAAGATTAAGTTGATTAACGACAGTATTGCTACGTTGCTGGAGGGAGATTACAAGCAGAAGGAGATGGCTAAAATGTACACCGAGGTGGCAGAGAAGTTAGGCATCAACGAGGAGGGAGTTACAATGCTTGACATTGACTCAAGAGTTGATCCTAATAATAGAAAGGCTGTTAATTGGTGGGTTCAGAAATGGGCTGACAACTATAACGAACTTGCGGACGTAAGTCAGAACGTGTATAACACCATCCTTGAGAGAGATATGTTCTATACGCCAGACAAGTTCTCTACTGTAACACAATCAAAAGAATCAGTTCAAGACGTTGTAGAGAACAACACCGGTGCGTTCGGGCAGTTTCTAGAGTACACATATAACAAGAAGTCAGGTGTACTAATGGCATCCAATAAAACGTCATCAATGGCTGAAGGTAGATTTATTGACCTTAACTTCGACATGAATAACTCCAAGTCACTGAAGGCTGCATTTGTGGATATGAAGACTGCATCCGCTATCCGTCAGATTAGTGGGTTCCTAAAATCGAAAGATTGGAAGTCGGTAATGACAGATCGTAACGAAAGAGAAGTATTCCAAACTAAGGTGAATAACTACATCCTTCGAAGTAGAGGTAAGGCAACTGGTACAATAGAGAATGACTACTTCCAAGCCTTAGAAAAGGCTGGGCGTATTTGGGCTTCAATGGGTGCATCTAAGGTATTAGGTAGTCCACTGCAAGCTGCCAAGCAGACTATACCGGTAATGATTAACACCATCATAAATGCAGGACGATTTGATGTTATTACTAGCAGAGAACAGAATGATTGGGTATCTAAGATTGGTAGAGGAATATCAAACAGAGGTCTTGAGTCTCAGTCAGGATTTGAGGATGCTAACAAATTGTTAGAAGAAGCAGTAAATAGCAATAAAGCTGTTAAGATTTTAACATGGATCGATACACAAAATACAAGGGTTCTTAAGACATTCTTAGCTAAACCCGATGTATTTGTAGCTAGATCATCCTTTATCTCGTACTACAAGCAGTACATGAGTCAGGAAGGATTATCGACAGATATTGACTTCAGCCGTCCAGAAGATGCAAACCAAGACGCGTTAGACTATGCGCAGCGAATGGTTGACCGTCAGCAGAACGTATCTGATAACGACATGGCTGGTGAATTCATGGCATCAAAGGATCCGCTTAGAAAATTAGTAAAGAACGTCGTGTTTCCATTTGCTTCATTTGCTATTAATCAGAAGTCTAGGATGTTTACTGACTTAGCTACACTAAGAAGAGAGGCGTCGTTAGAAGATAAGGTAGTTGCAATTAGATCTCTTGGCGGACTTCTCACTGAGATGATTACGTTTAGTCTTATCGCTTGGGGTATCAAGGCTGGAATTGTAGCTATAGCTGGTTCAATTGCTCCTGCAGCTCCTGCAGATGAAGAGGAAGAAGAAAAGCAATTCGACCGTCAACTTGGATATGTGTTTGGTAGATTCGCAACGGACGTATTGTCTCCTGCACCGATAGCTGACGAGTTGGTAGTTCCTGCAATAGATATGTTATGGGAGGAAATAAACTACAAAATGAAGTCATCATCTAGCGAAATTGAGGATGCATTATCTGCCTATAATGAAGCTAGAGAAGAAAAAGGTCAGAGAGCTATTACTGGCAAGGAGGCTGAAAGATGGAAAGATGCTAAGATTGAAGAGAAGAGATTTAAAATACTTAAGTATGACGCTGATGGAGTAGGAGGTGGTGTGTATGGAATAACGCTACAGAAGCTAATAGAGTTAGGAGAATCTTACGACGTAGCATTCAATGGTGAGTACACTCAAGATTTCAATGGTAAGGAGCAAACAAAATACTTACTACCGGAAGACAGACAAATATTAAAGTCGTTATGGTATGGAAATGCAATGTATACATTCCTATGGGCACCGCCAGAGGTACCATCACTCAACAGACGAATAGAGAACAACATCAAGAAGTCAAGCTCTATATCCGAGAAGAAGTACGACACATATAACGAGGTGAAGGCTGAGAAGGGTAGAAATCTAAATAAGGTGGAAACGTTCTTGGTAAAGGAAATGGGAGGCACAAGATCGCAGTCTGGAACCGAGAGAGTACTTGAGGAGATCGAATGGATCGAAAAGAACGGAGGTCTACAAAATCAAAAACAGATGGATAAATACATCGAGATATTTGAGAGAGACGGAAGTGTAGGAATGAGTGACCTACAGAAGATCCAAAAGTTGAAGTAAAAAATAAACCCCAGATGGCAGTCTGGGGTTCTTCATTTGATAACGTATGGTAAACGTTAATTATGCAAATATGAATTTTGTTTTATTTTTTATATTACCAACAAGCATTGCCCTTAAATTGTTTGGGTTTACGTTGTTATATATTGACGCATCATTTACGTTGTAATAGAATATACCAGATTCAATATCTAAAACAATTCTAGACCTAGTATTATTAAATCCAGAGAATTTTTCAATTAAGGAATTCTTGAGCATGAGCTTAGTCTCATCAGACATCTTTCTTCCATGTTTATGTTTCCCTGACTTTATTTTTGATTCATTTATTTTAGCGATCCATTCTGACGTAAAAACTCTTCCTTTCATTTTTTTAGACATATACACCTTCTCTTCATCTGTCTTACTTACCCCATACATAGGATTCTTAGATCCTATTTTGGATTCGGATAATTTTTTAGACGTTTCCTTAGAGATAATTCTCGGTGTTTTATCTGTCTCTGTCAGCATTGAATTTAAACCATTTGGAGCTAATGAACTATAATAATCCTGCCAGTACCTTTCTCTTACGTTCATGTCTTCAAATCGGCATTCTTCTATAATTTCAAATAAGTGATTGTCTACGCCATATTTTTTGAGTGAATTCAACAATACTAATTGTGTTTGACAACTCATTCTCTTGTACTGTTTTAGTCTCTTGTCGAAATTCCTACTCTGACCAATATATATTTTATTGGACGGTGATTTTATCATATATATAACACACTTATGCATTATTAGTTACTAAAATAATAAGGGTGTAACGATCGATTATTCGTGTGGTACTCATACACCTCAAACTGGAATCCTGAACGTCCTTTCTTGAAGTTTGTTTGAACCCACTCTGATGAAGGACTGAATGCCATGTAGTTAAAGTAATAGAAGTCATCAGACGAACACATATCAAGAAGTGCTTGATGGCTGTCTCCCTTACAGAAGGTGATATATTTACCTTCACTATAAAGTGAGTTGTACTTCAAGAACTGATCTATCTTCTCAATTGACTGAGGTGTTAACTGCGGACGGAATCCAAACTTCAAATTCCTTGAATCCTTTCCGTGAGTAATTACGAATACATGATCTCCAACCTTATACCAGTTGATAAACTTCTTGTAGTTATTAACTTCTACGTTCTTGTATAGGCAGTCAACTACATTCTTAAAAGCTGAATTTAATACATATCCAAATGCGCCTGAGTGATTGTCTTCACAAATATTGTTAACAACAATCTCATTGTAATGAGGTGCGAGCAGTTGTGTTAGATAAAGTTTTGCTTTAAGTCCACAGTCGAAAGACTCTTCGTTCGTCATGTTCTGCGGTAGCTTATGACCTTTTCTTACAGTCTCACCATCCCATCCGTCCATATAGTCACCAAGCTCGTCGATAATAAGCAGATCAGATGACTTCTTACTTAAAACGAAGTTAGCCATCTCGACCACTCGTTGCATCAACATATCTTCATTCCAATCAACTGGATATAAAGCTAAACCTCCACGAGATGCATCCATGCCAACGTGAACATCAGTCCATACCAAACGGTCGAACGTCTTTCCTGACTTCTTGAGCGTAAATTCATTCTTTTTGATTGGCTTATAGTCTGACATACATTCAGAAATAACCTTGTCAAAGTCAATCTCTTTAGCCTCAAATGTTGGATTTTTAACAAATAAAGATGCTTCCTTAGTTTTAAGCCATAAGTACGGCACATTCTTGTAGTCTACCTCTACAGATTGAGATGCCTCTCGGATCCCATTATCTACTTTCCTACCAAACTTCTTATTGATTGCACGACTTGATGCCAGTCGTATAGATGTGAAGTCATCACTATTTAATTCCTTCGCTATAATACGAGCGATTTCAGATTTGTTAGTGATGCCTGTAGTGTAAAGCTCAATAGCTCTACTCTTTACATGTTTATTCATCCTTGATTGATTTTCGAACGTCCAATAGGACTTTGTTCAGTTTCTTAATAGCAGACTCTACCTCATCATGACTTCCGTCAATTAGGGCTTCATACAGCTCTCGATTTAAGTCGTCAATCTCATCCATTGTTGAGTTGACCCATTGAACATTTCGAATCATGCCAACAAAAATATGACATTGATTTGATATGCACAAATAAAAATTACAAATTGTCTATAAAACTATCGAAATTACTTCCTCGCTTTATTTTTGGTATTCTGCTCTTATACTTCTTGTATCCTGGAATAAGGTCGTCAGGTCCTGACAGTTCGTACTCCATCCATCTAATCTCAACTGGAGTATGTTGTTGCTTATAGATAGATCGAGGATAAAGTTCGTTTTCAATCCACTCCCACAAAAATTCATTAATTGCCTCTCTACAGTCTTCTCTTGGTGTCATCCTTTCATAGTGAATTGGCATGGTACCACTAACATTTAGTAGTTTAGCTATTCTGTGTTGAGTCAGTCCCTGTTTTTTAAGCTGAAGCGATAACTGACGTCTCATCTCGACTACATAATCACTGTATCTAACTCGCTCCAATCTCTTGAAGTACTCATACATCTTCTTGATGCGATCTTCTGTTATTTCGACCATTGACATTTTGTTGAAAATTTTAAATTACTTACTTCATACGTTACATTATACAGGCTTAAGTCCCTGTCTTTAAAATACCTATTGATTGCCCTCATCATTACCTCATGATTCACAATCATGTTTTCGTCACACACTAACGGATACCGTTCAAGCTTCTTAAAGATCGGACGTAATCTCGACCGTGCCTTCGCTGGTATCATGCGGATGTTTATATCACCGATGTATACTGAGTTCATAATAGATTAATTTCGTTTTTTACTTGCTCCCAATATGTCCAACTTGAACCATAATCTGTTGATGTACTTTTAATTGTTTTCAATATCTCATCAACTGCAATTAAGGAGCATTGTTTGGCTTCACGAATTCCTAATTGTGTGCAACCCTCATCACAGTATGGCACTTTACATCCTTTGCAATTAAAGTCAGCGTTAATATATTTTTTGACTAACTCTTCTGCTTTCTCTTTCGGTGTCATAACTTCTTAAATATTACATTACATTCAGGCAGAAAGTCTACCAACTTCGACAGGTTAGCCTCACGCAATGGTTGAAGCTCGTCATCCAGTACGGACGCATGTTTGATAATTAGTTTGCCATCCTCTACTGAATACACATCGATCAGGATGTTGTACATCTTTGGTAGCGTCAGGTCGAACTGATTTACTAACGATTGGACGTTAGGGTTTGTTAGTATTGGTTTCATCTTCAAATAGTTTAGTTTCTCCATCATGCACGAAGCACTTGACGTACTTCGACAGTTCTTTCATTCTGTACTTCTGTAGCTCTCTTGGCTGTTTGCCAGGCTGTTTTACCTCATAGAACTCAGCTATGCCGTTGGGTCGTATGCATATAAGGTCAGGTATTCCAGTCTTGTTTGTTACCGACAACTTAATTACATAGCAACCCTCTGACTCTAGCTGCTTAATTAGTTTTGATTGGATCTTTGACTCACTCATTTATAGTCCTTCTTAAAGATGTTAACTGTGTACTTCTTCTTTGACTTAACGACCTTGTATATCTTCTCCTCAATTCCACCCTCTGCAAATATCCAGTATACATTATTCTCAAGTCTATCCATGGTGGTCATACGGTCAATTGCTTGCAGGTATGATACTGCTGAGTGTTGGATATTCATGAACACCAAACAGTCAGCCTCCTTTAGTGATATACCCTCCCTTGAGCTGACTACCTGACCTGCAAAATGCTTATCTGTAGTTTGAAACTCATGTAAGTCAGTCGTTATCTCGTCACCGAATACAGACAAAAGTAAGTCAAGTTCTTTTTTAAAACAATAAAAAATGCCTATTTTTTTACCTGCAAAGTGTTCTTTAATGAATTCAGCCTTAGTTCTGTCAATAATAACAGCAAGTCCACTCTCTAATTTACAAGTCCCTGAGTACAATTGCATGAGCTTCTGCATCAGTTTAGCAGGAGTGTCGGCAAGTATAACGTCTGACTCACCCTCAAACACAAGATCCTTTATTAGCTTATCGCATATCTTGTACGTTACTGGCTTCATCTTAACATACAGAACCTTCTCATTGATCTTTGACTTGAATCCTGACTGCTCCTGAGTATGTGTTATCATGTACGGCTGTATGTCGTGCATGATCTTAGCCTCAATTCCAGCAGAGTAGTCGTTAATAGTTAAGCTGTTTATCTTACGCTGCCTGATATTAACGTAGTCATGCGCCCACTTGTAGAAGTTTCGGTAGTGTGACCAAGGAGAGTAGTAGGATATCCAGAACTGATGGTACACCTGAGAGAAGGACTCAGGTGACATCGTTCCTGACAACATGATGATCGGCTTATTGTAAAACCGTTCGCGCATACGTTTAGCTAACTGTCCTGGCTTTGGTAGTCCTGCAGCTTTGTGTGCCTCGTCAAAAATAATAACATCAAACGAGTCGTGATCTTGTAGCTTATGTAGTGACTCATGGTTTGTTACTACTATCTCGAACTTATATCCGAACTCATTGTAGTCCTCAAGTATGCTTGACACAGCCTTCTTACGGGTCAGGAACAGTACCTTCTTGGCTCCATACTTCTCAGCTACCATCATTGACGTTGCAGTCTTACCAGTCCTAACCTCCATCGCAAGATACAGCAGCTTGAGTTTGTTAAGAATTTCACATCCTCTTACTGCTATATCTAACTGATAGTCTCTTAACTGCTTCATGGCAAATCATCAAATCCTAACTCACTTCTTACTGGATCCACCACTCGCTCCCATCGTTCTGGAGCTATGTGGTTACATACGATCAAGGTGTTAGACCAATGCTTTATCCATACGTTAAACAGGTCGTACTCCTGTTTGTTAAGGTATCCTAAAGCAATGTTCTTAATATGCTTCTTCGTTCTTAACAAGTTCTCGATGGTGTAGTCGTCGTGGTTGTGGAAGTTATGAAACATTCCGCAAAACCAGATCAGATCCCTGCCTTTTTTCTTTAGTGCCGTATGTACAGCATCAACGAAGTCAATTCCTCCGTCATATACTCCAAACCTACTGTAAAGGAACTCCATCGAGTCCTCAGTATGTTTAACTTCTCTCCATTCATTTATCAAATTCATCGATCTTTAGTTGTTTATTTTGTTCAACAAATGTTATCGTCTTACCAAGCTCTCCTTTACGCTCTCTTGGAAGCTCTCCATACTTAATTAACGCGAACTCCTTTATCCAGTTATAGAACGTTCGGTGTGCAAGCTTCATCTTACCTGTATTACTGTAGTCAGGGTATTGGGTAGTAAAGTCGTTCATTAGGTCAGCACCAAGGTAGTCAACGTTGGGTTTCAGTGGGAATGACTTGTCGTCTCCCGTTACCCACTCGAAGAACTCAGGTGATGTCTTAGCGAACAACTGTCTGTTACCAAGGTTCTTAAATCTTGCTTCCTTCAATCCCTTCTGCATGAACAGCTGTAAGTTAGACAGCATAAAGCTATCGAACCGCGACCATTCGTCAGCGTCCCAGTCATCGAAGAGTCTTCTTCCTAGCTCGTCTTTAGGCGTGTACGTCTTCTTGTAGTACTGATGAAACTCCACCTCCCATCTACGTCTGTCGTGCGAGTTACCTCCACCACGGATAGCCCAGTTGGTAGTGATAATCATCTTAGGTACATACTCAAACGGGATGAAGATCTCCTTACTGTTCTTGATCTCTATAGACATTCCGTCCGTGATCATGGAGAACAGTGTCTGAAAATGAAACCCCTTGTCTGCGTCATTGAAGCAGATCATTTGAGTATCAGGAGATACACGTTGGTAAGTAAACCTTCCCTTCAGGTCTATCTTCTGTGCATCAAGTATGACAGCATGTCTGATCTTCGATATGGAGTTCACAAATAATCCCTTACCTGTACCACCTTCAGGCTTGTCTGTTATCGACTCGTCGTTAAGGATGACCACTGGATTGTATGCTGGGTCGTTATAACGGTGTAGCATGTATCCTAGCGTTGTTCTCATCGTAAGGAATCGGTCGTCCTGCTGTCCTGCAATGGTGAAGATGAATCGCTCGAAGTCACATCCAGTATGATCTAACGGTCGGTAGTCCCTATCTAAGATCGTCTTCTCCCAAACTAGTCCGTCCAAGTCGTCGTAGTCTATGGTGTATACCTCTCTTGGCGTCACCTTAACTGCACAGTTGCGATAGAAGATGTATGACTCCTTCTCTTTGTCGAACAGGAATCTGTGGTTAATGGACGGAAGGAACGACAGGAAGTCTTCCTTTTGTAACTTAAGGTTGCCAACATACGCATTGTAGATCGACTTGTCATCCAGCTCAAAAAGCCACTCACACACAAAGTCCTTAATGTGGTCGTCCAGGACTTCCCTAATGATATTCTTCCGTAAGTGAACAAATACAAACGTACCTTCCTTTGATGCATAGTACTTGAAGAATCCGTTCTCAGTAAGGAACTCTCGGTACTTGTGGTTGATAAAGTCAACAGCTCCAGTCTTTGGATTCTTCATCCAGAACTCAACCTCGCTAACCTCTATCTCCTCAATTACTTCAGGAGTTACCTGTGGGACGATCCTCTTTATTTCCTCTGCTGGCACACCTTGAGCCTTCATCTCAGTTACCTTCTGTACGGCTGACTGATCTTCCCACTGCTTGGTACCATGCACGTCCGTTCGTTCGTATGCAGACTGAACCGTTCTTGATATCTCTGCTTCAGTAAAGTCTGACTGTACGAACTGAAGGCAGGTCTGAAGTGCTTCCTGTTGTTGTATACCGTACTCATTTAAGGCAGACGCAAGCACATACATATTATGGTTACGCTGTCCTGACACAAGTCCGTAGTTCTTATTCCACCATGACAGTATTCCGACTACTATCTTATTCGTATCGTTGGTTGGTATCAATACCTTTCTTTGCTCTCTCTCAGGCTCAACGAACATCTCTGTCCATACTGACGCCTGATCGTTGGTGAAGACATACGGATCGTATGACTCATAGGTTATACGGCTGATGTCACTGCACGCCTTATCGAACTCTTCACAATCATAGTAACGTTCGATCGCCTTGAAGTACTGCTTGTATTGCTTATGGTCGCACGTTGGTATTCTCACTAGTACCTTCAGACCATCTCCAGACGGTGAGGTAAAGAGTGCGAACGTATAGTCGTCCATCTCAAGCTCAAACCTTTTAGTCTCAAGTGCTGTCTGTGACTCAAAGTTATCGAAGTCGATAGACATAAATCCAGACGACTCTATCAGTCCATCGATCGAACGGCTTGAGAACTTACCGCCAAAACATACGGCTGGCAGTTTCTTCTTTAGTTCGTTACGTTGTGACTTATCAAGTCCGTTACCTCGTATCTGCTCGCAAAGATCTTTTGATTTACCACTCCTTATCCGATCGATAGCACTGACTACCGATATGTAGTGAGGGCTATTAGTCTCATTTAGATTTTTAAATATAGTTACCATAATTTATATCGGATAAAAATACGGCAGGTAGTGCTCGCTACCTGCCTTAATTACTTGACTTTCAACCTATTATCAAAATGGCGGTTCTTCATCCGCTTCTACTGATAATGATGCTGCAGGCTGTGCGGATGGTTGAGGTGTAGATCCTACGTTCTCAATTCTCCATGCGTCAAGTGTGTTGAAGTATCTAACCTCTCCAGTTGGAGAAACCCATTCCCTCCCTCTAAGATTGAACGACACCTCTACCTCTTGTCCCTCCATAAATGCGTTAATAATGTCGCACTTATCCTTTGCAAGCTCGAATAAGATGTCTTGCGGATACATTCCTGATGAGTCAGTTACAACGAATTCACGTTTCTTGAATTTCTCTGATACTTGAACTTCATCCTTGATTACTTTAATTACTCCTGTTAGTTTAAACATACTACTTGTTTTTATTGATTAATTGATTAAAATACTCCTTTGCGTACTTGAGTGCTGCCTGCTCACGTCTCTCGATATGTGTGATGTCAGCGTCCGTAAGTTCGAACTCAATGTACGTCACCCTTAAGTTAGGGTCTAAGTCATCTACATAGTGTAGGTCATCTCCTTCCCATTCAGGAATCAATCCTTCAGGTGTGGACATCAGTACATAACACAGCCTTGCACGTCTCCACTCCTTGCCAGTCATCTTTGACTTCATGTAGCAGTAAAGCTTCAACTGCCACTCGTATGTGCTGTTGCTTATGTCTTTCGGTAGTGCAGGAAACGTGTCCTTCGACCAGGAACACTTGATGTCGGTGATCATCAGATCTATCTCATCCTCAAGGTCTGGGTGTCCAGTAAACGCTCCGTAAGAAAGTGCTGACGTTGACTTCTTAAGATCCAAAAGAAAGAAGGAATTAAGGAAGTCAATCGCGTCGTCCTCTACTGTTGTCCCTTTCTCCGTTTCTTTACTTCCGAATGGCTTCTTGTACTTATAGACGGTCTGCTTTACTAGCGTCTCTACATACGTCTTACCTCCTGCACTCAACTCCACTATTCCGTTCTCAAAGTCCGTCTTTATCTGATGAAGCTTCTCATACTCAGCCTTCATCTTGTCTGTTAACTTCTTCTTTGGATCTGTTACGGATAGTAGTGCGCGCTCTCGGTAGTCGTCGTATGTCTTCTGCTGTGACTCAGACAGACCGTCATCTCCTGCAAACAGTGGCGCTGCACCGCTTGCTCGGAATCTTAAGTCCTCTATCATTTACCGATGGATAGAAGTTCGTTCTTCTGTTCAGGCGTAAGTTTTCTCAGTGCCTCTAACTTCTCGATCGAAGTCTTGCCTGCCTCAACGTTAGCCTTAGCTTTTGCAAACTCTACGTCAGTCATTATCGGAAGCTCCTTCTTCGGTAGCGGACGAGTTGAGAAACGAAGGCAGTCAACCATCTCCTTGTCTGTGGCTGAGAATGTCTTCTCTACTGTAAGTACGACTGGCTTGCCGACATACTCCTCATAATTCTCTGTACCGAATACCTTCTTTAGTCGTTTCATGTTTTCCTTATTCACGACCATTGGCTTCTTATACCCAGCGATGTTAGCGAAGACCTTCATCTCCTTACCTCCTGCGGTGTTATACTCGCCTACATAAAACTTCTCGATCACTACCTCCTTGGGTTCGAATTTGCCGTTTACTTCAAGGTCCCAATGACCTAAGTACGGCTGCTGTCCTGCCTGTTCGAACAGGGTTCTCCAGTTACTCATAATTAATATTTAAGGGTTAATAAATTACTGTTTGTCGGGTGCAAAGATATTCAATCTTTCATTCAATTCCAAGTATCTCTGTAATTTTGTTGATAACTTGCCTTTACGCTCCATCAGTTCGTCCATCCGTATGTCATGCTTCTCGATCGATATCAGGTAGTTAACCTTCTCAAGTCTGTTAATACATACGTCAATACATACCTCATAACATCCAGCAAGCCATCCAAGTTCAGCGAACGTGTTGTACTGATCGTCTGTAACGTTGACATAATGTTCGTCTGACATCTGTGCGTTCTTTACGTCTATACGTCCGGACTCAACGTCTTTACTGATGCGTACTCCGTGATCGATGTAGTAGTACTGTGTGGGTGCCCGTTCGTCACCATACCACCACAGACTAACATTAGGATCACTCTCTAGTTCTTCCCATGCTTTCATGCTTCTACACGTTTTAAAATATTAACTGGTTGCTTACCTACCTCTATTAATTTTAGGTCTACACATTTGGCTGCATCTCTTATGTCTTTACATACCTTGAGCCATTTTAATGATGTGATTGATGCTAGATACATTGTTTCATCATCATATAAATATTCAGACACATACTTATACTGAGTCTTGCCAACTCGTACCTTCTTCTTTTTAAATTTTACTTTTTGATGCTCCATTCTATTGGTCTTACAATTTGATTCATTATTAACTGATCTACTGGTATATTTGTATTCATTATAAATACACCTCCCGGAAGGTCAAATGTTATCCTAGGCATTACTTCATCATACTTTAATTCACACATGTACTTATGAAGTATGCCCCATAATTCTACTCCTACCCTCATTCCTCCGGATTTAAATAATGAATAATATCACCTTTCTTCTTCAGTCTTCTGTTCGTTCGATAAGCCCTGAGACTTGATTCTTTACTGACTCTACTGCGTTTACTACTGACCATGTTTCCTTAAGTATTTCTTGAAATAAATCGTAACTAACTTCCTTTAATGACTGATTGCTTACAGATATATTTATGTCTGTAATTTCATCTACAATATCAACTTGGTTTAAGTTCTTCTGCTGTGATCGTCCTAGTGTCATTTCTAACTGAATTTATTGATTGACTGACTCCATTATACACAATAAGTACATTTGATTTGATAGTTAAAATTTTATAGTGAACATATGGATCATATCTTATATTGCTTAACGATTTATACAGAGGAAGAAGTTTATGACTACCTATCTTCATATCACCAATAATTAAAAATAAAATAAGCCGTTCCAAATACCACAATAGATCCGATTGGAATAAGTATAAATAATAAGCAGCTAATCCAAAACAATTCTCTGTCATTTTTCCATTTTTCAAGCATTGAAAAGAATATTAGTACTAAGAACAAACCTAGCGCTAACCATCTACCGTATCCTTCCATCATCTTAAACTGTTAGCCATGTTTAAATACCACTCAGCCTTCTCAAGATCACGTTCGACCGGCTGATCAGGCTTCTCTCCTGCACGAAGTTTGTACTTGAATGCACACATCTCGCAGTGCTTTATGTAAGCCTCAACTCCCCATATGTCGATCATCATTTCATACGTCTCCTTCTCGAATTTCTTATAGTGTGACGGGTTGACAAAATCGTATCCTTCCTTCTCCAGCTCAATTACAGTAGGCTGCTCACATACCAATTCACAATCACGCTCG
>Ga0315900_10001826_pt1 | contig 33613 bp, 54 predicted proteins | sample LakEriMetagenome_FD_203521 | JGI IMG/M metagenome (GOLD analysis project Ga0315900, IMG submission 203521) | Freshwater fungal communities from buoy surface, Lake Erie, Ohio, United States - Buoy 12 MA114 | ecosystem: Environmental > Aquatic > Freshwater > Lake > Lake biofilm | place: USA: Lake...
CTTTCAGTTTCTTTCCTGTTCCTCCAAGGGCATTTATTGAATACACTCCCTGTATAACATATTGATAATTACCCTCTGTAATCCTGGGAAGTTTGTATTTGCTTCTACCAATAGAGCAGGGATCTACATAATCACAACATTCAGAAATAGGAACTTCCACCATCTCCAAGCAGGGAATGGTGGTGAACACTGTATCTGTAGCCCAAAGCTTTCTGAGGTTGGTTTCTCTTTTAATTAAAAGAAAAGCGTTATTCTTCACCTCAGACACAATAGCTCTATCTGTTATCATACTATCCGTTGACAACAGCTTGTGCATGCTTCTTACGTCTGATACAAGTTTCCTATACGTAGACATTATAAATATTGTTTGAATATGTTTGTTATTCCATCCTCCAAATCAATCATGAATGCTGTCACTTCTCCTTTGGAGCATGTATATCCATGCTTATCGTCCCATGAGCTCTTTGCATTTGAGAAGGCAGGGATTTGGTAGAATTTAATACCATTGAAATCCTGACTGAGTTCGTGGTGTTTATCTCCTGTAAATATGTAGAAGTTAGTGTGGTCTGACCAATGTTCTCTAAATTCTACTGGGAAAATACCTGCTAGTTTAGCTGGCTTTATAGCATCTCCATGGTTAAACATCATAGCAGAGTTTCCATAGCTGACATACTTTCTGTAGCTGTTTGAAGTTTCAAAACTCACTTGGTCAATGTTTCTGAAATATATCTGGAGCCATTTGATGAGGTGCCAGCCTACATATTCATCGTGATTACCAGCTACATAAATCACCTCCACTTCTTTGGAGAAATCCAACAAGAGGGAAATCATTCTCACCTCATGCTCACAGATTTTCTCAAAAGACTCGTGAAATCCTAATACATTCTTCTGAGGAGTGCCTTTTGTTGTAGTTTCTGTAAACTCGCTGTTAAACTCATCTGACCCTATAATATAAACAATTTTTGCAATATTATTGGAGAGCTTGGCTTGGTGGAGAATAACAGAGAACCTATTCAGAACAGCCCTAAATCTGGCATCCATGGAATTGAATCCATCTACATCATGTTTATTGTAATGGGCATCCTGCTTGTTTATAATTAAACAACCGTCCATTTTCTCTTCATAAGCCAGCGGAGGGTTTATTTTGATTGAGGACGGTTTGTAGGTGGATAGGAAGTCAATGAAAGAATCTTGGAACACCTGATGCTCTTTTTTCTTACTGAGCCACGCTTTCACTTGATAATGAGGTGTTTCTGCATTCCCCCAGTAGTTTTGGACATACTTGGTGATTTCCCATTTGTCCGTATCAATCTTGCACTTTTTGATTAGCTCGTCTAGTGTTCTGATTTCTTCCTTACTGTTAAACACCAGCTCTCCTGTTCCTTTAGAGAGGTCTTCTTCAAACTTAACTATTCTGTCTTCTAAGTCTGCTATGTAGTTTGCTGTCTCAGCAGCTTCTCCTAGTGGAGAGGTTTTTAGCTCTTTTAAGAGCTCGTTCACCTGTTCTTCTGTAATTCCTAGTTTTTCTGCATAAAACTTCTTGCTTTGTTTCCAGCTCAAAAGGTTTTTCAATTGAACCAGAAGGGAGTAATTTTCCTGCATTTAGGGTATTTTAGGTTAAAATTGGAGTAAAGGTACGAAAACTTTCTGCTAACTTCCAAATTATTTTAACCCCTCAGGTTATTGTGAATAACTGGAATTGTTAGAAATAAAAACTCCCAGGGGTGGACACCCCCAGGAGATAGCCCTGAAAACCAATAAACAGGACTTTTTGAATATATTATTAATGTTTCACTATATCAAATATTTACTGGTTTTACCCAGTCAGAACCATTTAAAATATTCAACATTTGAGGATAAGTATATGGTCCTTCCTTAGTAGTTAAACTACCTAAGAATGTAGGAGTAGACCCACTCTCATACTTAATAAAAGTTTTAGTTCCATCTACTGATTTTCTAACGGTAGTAGCATCAGTTTCTTCAACTTGATTAAAGTCTACTTTTGATATTTCACTTACGTTTAGAATTATAAAGATTCTGTTTAATGCTGGTTGTGTTAGCATATTATTTTGTTTTTATAATCCGTATCTTGATTTTAGTGCGTTGTAGTTTTGTGATACCTCTGATGCAGATAGTGCTCTGTTGTACATTATGGCTTGTGCTATCTTGCCATTAAAATATGCAAATGGAGAATTTATCCCATTAACTCCTAATTTAACACCTGATGGAGGTGATGGATATGTATCTAATATAACTGCTTTTGTATTATTTAATTGACCATTTAAATATCCACTAAGGACACTTCCGTTATAAGATATTGAAACATTATACCAAGTACTTGTGTTTATTGTCCCATTAAAAGTCATGTCATATGCTGCCCCATTTCCATGAAAGACTGGTGTACCACTATTCAAATACAATCCAAAAGCACGTCCATCATTATTATCTATACCTCCACCAACAATCCAACCTTGAGTCAAATTTGTAACATTAAACCATACAGAAAAAGATTTTGCTAAGTTTCCACCTGGAAACATATATGGTGTAGCAACAAAATCATTTGTCCCGTCAAACACAATACTTCCACCATTTGCACTACTATAAGTAGGCCCATTAATTAATGTTGCATTATTTCCATTTCCACTAATGTCCGTCCAAGTAATTCCTGTTCCAGGATATGAAAGTGGGTTTCCTGCATCAAGGTTTACTACTAAACCATCAGTAACAATTTGTGAATAAGATGTCCAATATCCATTTGTATTTAGCCATGTTGCGGCAGCACCAGCATTAGCAAATGTTTGTGGAGTTCCTGCTATTCTAGCTACATATTGAGCTATGTCTATAAAAGAAGCGTCTGTTTTAGCTGTAGATCTCCAGAATCCTACAGAGGCTGTTGTAGGTGCTGCTGTAAAACTTCTAACAGCACGAACTCCTAAATTACTAGTTTTAGCATCTGTTGATTGTCCTCCATTTGTCATTCTTGTATAAGTTGCAAGTGTTGAACTATTTTGTGAAGATGTCCAATAATCAAGAGCGGGAAAGCTACCGAGGAAACTTCTATTGATATATAATTTAGCCATTTCATCTGTACTAGGTAAAAACCAATCACTAAAACCTCCACCGTTATGTGCAGCTGCAATTGATGCTGCTATTGGTCTAGTAACACATCCTGCTAATATATTTGTTGTATTAGTAACTCCACCACCCAAAGCAGTACTTGTACTAATGCTGGTACCACTGCAACCCCATCCTGCAAAATCTGATTGATCTGATGTTGCAGCAATCAATCCCTTCTGAACATTAGCATCATATCCAGGATCTCCAGGTTGTAGTATATATGCTACTATTCCTCCTAAAGCAGATTGACCAATTGTATAACTTGTTGATACAGGTGTTGGCTGGTTGTTAGCAGGCACCTCTGTAGCAATAACATAACCAAGCTCTTCATCAGGTCCATTCCACCAGGGAAGCCCTGTAGCAGCAAATCCTGCTGTTGGTATTCCTACAGCTAGATTTCCCACCTGTTCTGTACCAGCTATAGCTGCTCCTGTGTTTCTAGCAAAAGGTCTTGCTGTTGGCATAACTTATTAATTAACAAGTGACAAGAACATTGGTTGTCCATGTAGAATCGTCTCCTGTTGAATTTATATTGAAATAGTAGTTTATCTTATTTAAAATGAATCCATAAGGGTTTGCTTGTCCACAATATGTTGTATAGTTTCCTGCAGGAGGAACAGCAAATCCTACACCAAATTGAAGGTTTTGTAATGTGGATGCTCTCACTACATAAATCTCAATAAAATCTCCAACCACTGCTCCAAGGTTGCTGTTAGGTATGTCCCCTGGACTATTGTATTGAAGGGGATATACACCACCTACAAAAAATGTTCCTGCAGGTGCACCTGTGGATGTAAATGTAGTCCATGCTCCTCCATTCTTTCTAAATATAAATCTTATGTCTCCTTGAGCACCAGGATTTATTCTAGTTCTACATATTGCAAAGAAAGAACCAAGTGTTGATAGAGTGGTGGTAGTAGTTGTGGAAGAACTGGTTGATGTTGTAGATGTAGTGCTTGTAGAAGATGTAGAGGTGGTGGTAGTGAGAGAATTAAGCTGGTTTTGAAGAAGTACCAATGTACTCTGCAAACTACACACCTTTGCCTCAGCTTTCTGAAAAGCCTCTGTGACAGTGTCACAGGTTTCTATTGTTGTGCATACCAAGTTGGGTCCTACGTAGTTTACACTATCAGAGGAATATTGTGGTTGACCGCAAGGATCAGTTGATGTACAAGACATTTGTATTTGATTTTAAACTAAGGAGAGGTTGTTGTTGTTGTGGTTGTGGAAGATGGAATTACATTATTTATTTCCTGTTGAAGATTGTAGATTTCTGTAGTGAGTTCACACAGCTTCTGTTCAATCTTTTGAATTCCCACAGTGGCAATCTCCCCTTTATCTATTCCTGTGCAGGGAAGATTTGGACCTTTGTATATAAGATTATCAGTGGCGATGGACATGAGTTAGGTTTAAGGAATGTACATAATGTAATAGCATCCAAGACCAGGCTGGAAGTTATTGTGACCAAGTCCACCTCCTGTATTAGCTACATTCACACTTGTGCTCACTGTTACACCAGTGACAGAGCTACTGGTTGGTTGTGTACTTCCTCCTCCTACACCAAATCCTCCAGATCCGCCACTTTCATTTTTAGGTACATATGACCAAGTGTGAGTGTGACCTGGGTCTGTAACAGTGCTTATTGCTGTAGCAGTGTGAGTGTGTGAAGGAATTTGATTTACAGAGAGTACCACTTGGTTAGCGCCTGCTGTTCCAAGGAAGGTGTATGAGGGATTACCTGCAACAGTTGGGTCTACAGCTGCATTCATTGCTCCTCCACCCATGCCACTTGTTACACCAACACCAACACGTCCTCTTTTATCAGGTGTGCCATTGTTTCCATTACAGAGATAGATTTTCTCCCAATCACCAATTCCTGCACCTGTAACATCAAATCTACCTGACAGTGGGCCATAATATTCTACAACAGTGAAAGGCACCATTCTGTTGTAGTATTTTGTACCTGTACCAAGGCTAGCCAAATAGGTGGCTATGTAGGAATTGATTTCAGAAATCTTTACATAGTTGGCATTAACATTTGTAGAAAGAGCTGTTAATGCTACATCTACAGAACAAAGCTTTGTTATTGTGGCTTGTAGAATGTCATGTGTGTCTGAGGAAGCAGTGACACCAGTGAGACAGTCAATTGTATAATTAGCATTGAGAATGGTTATATCATTCTGAACTTGTGTCACTTTCTGGTCTACCTCACAAATTGCTCTCAGAAGAGCATTGATTACATTAGGGAGATTGAGAGTTTCACAATCCACCAGGTATTTATCCACAATCTCACAAATCACATTAGGGCTAATATTAAGAATAATACCCTCTCCGTCAAGCACGGATGTAATGAAACCAATCAAAGATTGTTCCACATATGAGAGAGAATCTCCGTTCTTAATTCCAAGAACTGGTACATCCACTCCTGTATATTTAACGCATTTGTCAGAAACTATTTCTGTACATCCATTATAGCAATTAGAACAAGACATTTATTTATATTTTAAGGTTTTCACTCTGCTCGCAATCATATTCACCGTATATGATGGCAGATAACTTGGGTTAAAATACTTAGAGGTGAGTATTTTTTTGTATTGAATTAAATCATACAAGGCTTCTGTAGGCACAGGTTGATTTAACATATACACAACATTATTGTACATATTGCTTCCAAGCTCTGCTATTCTGCAGTCTATTTCCTTCAGAAGCGCAGGGATGCTTGAACACTCTGGACAATTTGTTAGTCTAGGTGATAACATTTTAATTAGATTTGGTGACGCATGCTGAACAAAGACCGTTAACCAATTGACAGCCACATCCTACATTAGCGCCACAGTTTCTACAAGATGCCATGATTAATAGAAGTTTACAAGGTAATTGTTTCCAGTGCAACCACAATTATTCTTAACAAAGTTATCCAACATCATGTTTGCCTGATTATAGAGTTTTGTAGCCTCTGTTTCTGCGCAGTTGTTACCAGCAGCAATGGCTCCCTGTATGAAGAAACTAATGGATGTTAGATTCACCTTAGCTTGGGTTCTTATAGCTCTATCACATTCCATCATATCCAGCTTCATAAAGGCTTCATCAAATTTCTCTTGCAGCTGCTCAATACGCATAATTGATTTCTCAACATAATTCTCGTACGCAGGAGCTACAGAATATTTCAAACGATAGATGCCATCAGGAAGAGGTTGTTGGCTTCCTACAGGAACCAGCCCAAGATTGGACATTGTAAAGACATTAAAATCCTGTACGCTGAATGGTTTAAGTATTGTACCAAATCCAGGGACAGTGACTTCAATTGTAGCACTAGAAACAGAAGGGGGATCTGTTGGGTAGGTGGAAGCATCAGCAACCCCAAGCGTATATTTACTATACGTTGGAATAACCAACAAATCTAGTTTTAATTCTGCCATGTTACTTTAAATAAAATAAGCCAGAGGATTTGAGAATTAATCCTCTCACCCTCTGGCTTATAGGTTATCAAATTGTTTCTCTTCTCCTAGCTATTATGGAATTCTAGTTGAAGTGGTGCTGGTTGAAGGCCATATGGTGGTGGTTGTAGACGTTGTAGTCACACAAGCTCCATTGATAGCGCTTACAGTGCCAAGACCAGCATTAAGAACAGTTTCAAGGGCAGTTTCAAAAGCACCTCCAGCAAGAACAGCAATTATTACCATGGAGTCTTGATATACATAGTCTCCCCATTGATAAGCTGAACGATCAAAATCGTTAAACTTAATGTAATATGTGCTGTAAGTGGAACCGCTATTTACATAGCTCTCAAAGTTCTCATTGTAGCCACCCATTCTGTAGAGATGCTTCAAATATCCAGCTTGATAGCTGTAGAAGTTTTTCTCCAGTTGAGCAATCTCGTCAGAAGTACCAGTGGCGTAAGAAGAACGCTGCTGAACAGTGGCAGTTGCTACAATGTTACAGCTGTCAGGCACAATAAAATCTGCTGTGGTGGCTGGACCGCTGTACACAAATGTACGGAACCACATACGATCATACTCGTAAGGGAAGGCAGCCACATCACAAGGTTGACCATACTTGGTCAAAGGCTTAGCAGTGATGCGAAGAATAGCACTTGCGTTGTTACCCAGACGCTGGAATTGATAGAACTGATTCAAGTTAATGTCATCAGGATTGATTCCAGGAGCTTGTCTTTGCAGAGCAATAATCAGTTTGTCAATCAGACCAGGAACATCCACGTTTGTACAAGGGTTAGCACCACAGTCACAACAAGGAGCTTCAACAGTTACGGAACGAGTGAAACCATTGAAATACAGAGTGTCCAGATAGCTGGAATGTGCACGAAGAGTGAGAGTTACGATTTCTCCACATTTTACGTTAAAACCACTAACGTCAGTGATTTGAACCAGAGGAGTGGCGCAACCAGTCACTTTGTACCATTCAGTTACATTTGAAGTAACACCTGTACCGCCTTTAATCTTATCTGAACGCTTAGAGCCTTGCAAATAAGTGTTTTGACGGCCCTGCGCAATGTAAAAATAGGGAGCTGCAGCAATGTTACCTGCTGTAGCAAGGGAGTAGTCATTCCTAAAAACACCTAGTGTTCCAGGAGCGAGGTCTTGCGTAGATCCAGAACTAGGGAGCGCAGTTTGCCCTACTGGTACTACGAAGAGCGTAGTCAATGAAAAATCAGCCATTTTGCTTTATTTTAATTGTTATGAAAAAATTTATTCGTTAGTTTGTATTCTTAACTGAGCACTCTGAACAGCAGAAGCATTCTCTGTATACATTGCCAGGTTTTGCACTGTCAAGTCTACCAATTCATCTTCAAGGTAGAGTTCTAGTTCGCAATCTTGGTTGATAGAATCTTCACCATCAAACTTTACATATCCTTCTTTATCAATAAATATTGGATAGCGCATGTAAGAAATGCATATAGTTTTTGGGGTGAACGTGCCATCAGTGAAGATGGATATTTCATCTGAAGACAGAAAGTTGAAAGTTTCCTGATATTCAAAGGAAGGTTTGTAATGGCTGTTGTTCAATAAAAATTGAAGGTCACCATGCTTAGTCATATCCCTGTTAATCCAAATCTTTCTATCCTTACAAGGCCCTTTATCAGCTAAAACATATGAATCCAAATAGAACATATATTTTGGAACAAGCTGATGAAGACCTGCTTTCCATTGATTTAACTCTGGATTCAGAATTGTTAGTTCTAAAGGTTGGTTGTTGTAAGTGACCACTAAGCTTTGTAGGTCTTCATAGCGCTTCTTAAACGCATCAAGTCCCATACCACTTATTACACTAAATCCATCAACCTTTTGTTTTATCAGCTTGATTTGAGCCTCGTTCAGAGCGAGGATTTTATCTTCCAAGTTAATCTGCTGGTGTACATTAGTTGACAGTTTATTTAGTTTCTGGTCTATCTTATATAATAAACTGTCTACAGGAATCATACGGCAGCTAGTTTCTTGCTTTTAAGCTTTCCTTCGAGTGTCAGAAGCATGTCCTGATTATCATCGTCAGAGAGCAATTTAATTAAATCATCTTCGTCTTTAGCCACTTCAAACTCACCCTCATACACCTTACCGTTAGGTCTAATTCTGTATATGGAATGTGCTACGGCTTGTTTAACCAAGTCTTTAATATGGAGCAAGTTTTCCTTCATATCAGCGAAGCGACTGAACACTTCTACAGGACTTAGGCCTTGATACTTACCACCCTTAAACTCTGTCTGTTTGAGGACATTATCTACAAGGTTGTATACAGCTTCTTCTTTTGTATCTTCTGTTACAGGAAGTCCCAAGAGTCTTGCCACCTTTCTTTTCTTTTCAGGTGTCATGCTATCAAACTTAATGATGGCTTTATTGATGAGCTGTTTCTTTTTGAACAGAACAGCATTTTCAATTTCATCATCAGCTACATAGAATTGCACATCAGCAGGGTATTCACCACGCTCCCAAGCCTGATAGCTGGAAGCAATTGTAGGATGAACACGCAACCAAGAGAATGCAAGTTCCTGTAGAGGCACTGTAAGGTCGAAGAAATTATCTCCGTCCATCAGTTTAACAGGTTGTACATGCAGAGAATCGTTTGCAGAAGTGGAGAGTCCGTAGTTCCAGAAAGAAGCACGAGGTCCAAGGTCTATATCACCAAGTGCAGACTCAAGCCTTTCTTTTAACTTTTTAACACGCTCAGTTTCCATTTCTCTTTCCAGAGGATCTTGGATTCTGCGGATGTAAGCAGCTTCAGGATCAAGTCCTGTTCTATATCTGCCATCAAGTTCTTTGTAAGGATATTTGAACACCCCTGTTCCAGGGATTCTCGTAAGTCCTTTTAAAGAAAGTCCTCCTTGCATAGTTTGAATCTGGGAGTTTTGATACTCCTTTTTAATCGTTGAGATTTTGCCTAGCTTGCCCATATTGTAGTTGATTTGGTTTTAATTAGCAGAGTGGTTCCCATCGAAGGGTCAGCAAATGAAACATAGTATTTCACCTCAACACTCTGTATGTAAGAAGAGCTCCCCCATTCTGAAAATGGGGGGCATTCTCTTCTTGATATAAGGGGTCCAAGGATGCTATCCTTAGAGGGGTTCCTTAGAACTGTGGAATCTCTTCAATCAACACTGTACGAGACAGGTCTTCAATAAAGATGTCACAACGGTCTTTCATCCAGATTTCATATCCAGGGAATTTGTTAGCAGAACTCATACCCTGAGATTTAGCAAAACCTAAGTGGTGACGAGTACCGTCAATATATCCCCAAGTCATAGAAGGAGCACCTTTCATGCGCACTTCACGGATGTTGTTCACCAAGGAACCATCAGACATAGGAGATACATCAAACACCATGAATACAGGGGTTGATTTCTTATTCTGACCAAATTCCAGGTTAGTTTGAGGCAGGTCAAGTTCCTTCAGGTGAATCAGTTCAACACGACCAGTCTCACGAGTAACCATTGCATCGAATGCAAAGTTGTAAGTGATGTGTTGTCCTTCTCCCTGGAGGTAACGATTACCACTGTCAGCCATGAAGGTGAGTCCGCTATTCAAAGCGTCAGCCTTCAGAGCTTGTTGGAACACGTCAAAACCAGCTTCATTTGTGTACATTTTAACACGACGGTCTTTAACATCCACACGACGATAGAACAGGTCACCAAATACGCTACGAATTAAGTTTGCACTAAATTCACCACGATTGTATTGAACCAAGTTACCGTTGTTACGCATACGATGGTAAACACCAGCAGAGGTACGCTTCAGCTCCTGCTTAGAACCATTGCTCTTCACAGTGCCTGGACGAGACCAAATCATACGCTTCACCTTCAGTTCCAGCATAGATTTACGCATCCAGAATTCAATAAACGGCTCCCATTTAACATCATTGCGTGTGAGAGGCAGTTGATTACGACGCTGAGGAGCATACACCAGAATGTCCAAAGGACGACCAGCAGCATCACGCATCATTTTGTCATCAGCCCACTCAGTGATTTTGTGTTCAAAACCATATGCAGAACCCAGAGATTCAAACATAGTGATTTGCTCACCCAAACGAGGAAGACCCAGCAAATCTTGGTCAAACTCACCAATAGCAGCATCAACCAGTTCCAGTTCAATACCCACTTGCAAGAAGGTAGAGCTTACGAAATCCACTGTAGGATTATCAGTAACCAGAGTGAAGCTGTACAGGAAGCCCATGTTCCAAGGAACGGGATCTTTAATAACGTAGAAACGAGGACCATACTGGCGAGAACCTACAGAAACGATGGCGTTCTTAGAGAACTCGTTTGTGTCTAACACCAATTGGAACTCTTGACCATCAATACCAGGCTTACTTAAATCAGTAGTGGCGGTTGGAATGTTGATGATTTTGGGGAATTTGTACGGAACAGCCACTTGCCATTTCCAAGCATCACTGTTATTATCAATGTAATAAGGTGTGCTCTTGTTAATCATGTCAAGAAAGTCGTTGCTGTACAGAGAGCTCTGTGTATAGAGGCTGATGATTTTCTTATCGTAATCAGCAGGCTCTGTAGAGTGGAAGCTCTCCAGGTGGTTAGCGTCTGTCAGCTTTCCCACAGCTCGTTTGTCCATAGAAGCGACACGAGCGTACGTAAAACCAGTAAGACCTGGGATTGTTTGAATTGCCATTTTTAGATTGTTTTATTATTAAAAATTTATAAGGACCAAGAACTTTGAGGTTTTGCTGTAGAACTTCCTGTCTTAACTTTAGTCACTTGTCTAGCCACTTCTCCAAACAGTTGGTCAGATTTTTTCGTAACACCTGTTTTTTGAATGGTGGAGAGAGTGGGATCTTTTTCTAGGATTTTTAACAGCAAAGCCACCTTCACCTTTGTAGAATGATTCTCAGGCCTCTTCAATTCCAAAATGGTTTTGTCGAAATCCGTAAGGGTTTCACCGCTTGCTGTTTTATACTTATCCACCAGCAGGAAGTCTTGTAGTTCGTTTGCCAATTTTGGATTGATGGGAATACCATCAAATTCTTTTGTTTTAATCTTTTCTTGGAGAACTTGTTGTACGTTCTGAATGTATTGGTTTTTAACCATTTGCTTTTGCTGTAATTCCAGCTCAGCATTTTTTTCGATTTCCTGAAGCTTTTGAGCTTCTTTTCTAACCAACACCTTGTGGTGCTTTGTAGCTACAGTTTCTAAATCACCGTAGTTTCTAAGTCTTTCCACTTCTGTATCAATGTCCTCCTGGTCAAAACCTTGATCTGCAAGTGCTTGTCTAATGACAGTCACTTGATTACCTTCCTGTGCAAGATCCATCTCAGCAAAACTTGCGACATTATTATATGTCTGGAAGTATTCCTTGGGACTAGCTCCCTTTACAAATATTGCTTCAAATGCACGTTGATAGTCTTCGCCAAACTGACCGATGAAGTTGTTCACCATTTCTACAGCTCCTTTCTTTTTTTCATTCTGGAAGCGTTCCAGAAATTCCTCTGGAGTGGAAATGTTTACATCTTCTTCGTCTTCATCTTTTGAAAATACACCTAGCTTTAATAGGTCTTTAGAAAGAGCTGTGAACTGATTCACATCTTCTTCTTCTTCCCCAGGTTGCTGTTCTTGAGGAGCAACTTGTTTTTTAACAGGGGTTGTAGATTCTTCTTCCTCTTCTTCCTCCTCACCTGTATTATCTCCTAGGAAATTAGAAATAAGGTCTTGTCCAGTTGGTTCTTTACCATCCTCTTTAGGCACTATTTCTTTTCCCTTGGGTACGTCAGGTTTGGCAGCTGGAGCAGGGGGTTCTGCAGTTTTAACAATCTCTTCAATTTTGTCAGGATTGGCTGTAGAAGTTTCTGGGGAAAACAGGTCGTTTAACAACTCTGCACCTCCAGGGCCCATCTCCATAGTAGTTTCAATACTAAAGTTTCCAAATGATTGGGGCGTATCAAGATTTTGATCCATATGTAGTTTTTATTTGGTTTGATGTAAAAGTAAATGAAGGATGTTGAATAGCAAAGAGTTATGAGCCTTTATTGCTATTTTTTGCAAATAATATAGCATTACGCTAATTTGCTCTAATCAAGTTTGTTTACCACTGTGTCATTAATTAGCCTAAAAGAGCGTATAGGAGCCAAGTCTGTAAGTGTCACCTGATGGATTTCCACTCCCCATTTCTTAGCTTCCACTCTGGCTTTCTTGCTCAAGGTGTTGTCTATTTCTGTATCAATACACTCATCTAAAGTTTTGTCCATGATGATGTTTTTGATGATGGACTGTGTCATGTCTGACAAAGCATCCTGGGCATCATACACCTCCAGAAGGAAGATTTTCACATCCACTATTCTGTATTTCACTAGTCCCTTCACCACAATGTTCTGCCTATCCTTTGTATACAATGATTGGGGAGGAAGACTGAGGGTGGTGACAACAACGTGTTGATTAATCACCTCATCGAAGAAGGGGATTTTGAAATACACTCCAGGGGACACAACACATTTATATTTGCCCCATCTCATTAACACTCCCATTTCATAATGCCTGATTATGAATACAGGCAGGAGCTGCTCTATCCAATTGGACAGGAGCTCAATTAGTTTGTCAAACATTATTTAGGTTTTTTAGATGCCCTGTTCTTAGCATTAAGTTTTGCTATCTCCAGGTCATTCTTTTGGTTTTCTCTAGCCACTTGCAACTTCTCTCTTTCTAGCTGCATCTTCTGAGCATTTTCTCTAGACTTAGATTGAAGCTCTCTCATCTTTGATTCATAATCCCTAGCTGCTTTTGATTGTTCATTGGCTAACTTGCTGATTTCCAATACATCTGGAACTTTGTTTTCATCAACATCCACCATTGAACCAGCTTTAGCTTCAGCTGCAATCAAAGCTATTTCTTTCTTATTAATTCTATCCAGCTCATTCTGATAGTTTTCATTTTCTATATCCTGTTGTTTCTGAAGCTGAGCTTGTTCCATTTGAGCAGCAGCAATCTCTTTTTGTTGATCAATTTGCTGTTGTTGCTGTTGCATTTGCTGATCTTGCATTTGTAACTGCCTGTCTCTCAAGTCTTTAAACACCTTCTTCATTTCTCTCATAGACTTGGTGCTGTACAGCTCTATTACATCATACAATGTACCTCCATTTTGTATAACTGCCTGAGAAAGCTGACGAAGTTCATTAAACATTTGTGTATCTTCAGGACGATTTGTGAGAAACACTTTCAAATCACGAAACTTCAAATCTGTACCGTTTACAGATACAAATGCACTTTCTCCCTCACTGGTTATATATGATAGGGTTGATTCTGACTTCTTACTTTCTACATACAGGGAAGCATCAATAATGGCCTGGTAGAGTTGTCCAAGGACATATTCATGGGCTACAAACAAAGGTTCTGTTTGAGCGTAGCTTTGTTGAACAGCTGTATTAACTCCTGTGGCAGATTCACTTGATGTAACAGACCCCATTCTTTGCCTGCTCATACCTATCAACTCCCAGCATTCATTCTTTAATTGCATAGCTAGCTGGTAACGAGATTGTATTTCCTGCGTACGTGTGAGGTCAATATCCCTAAACTGATTAAATGAACTTGGGGATTTTAGGTTTTCAGGACTGTCGTCAATAAACACTATTCCTCTGTTACGAGCTTCCATTTCCCATTGGTCTAATGCATCCTGGGCATCCCCATCTTTTGGAATAGGAACGTGTCTAATAGATGTTAGATACACTTTACCCACTTCCTTCTCAAGAAGTTTATAAAGCTGGTTCATACAAACATTGTACAGCACCTGAAAAGGCTTCATTAGGTCAACCAGGGATTTAGCCTCTGTGTTCTTCACTTCAAATGTTGTACCAATAATGGGACAATAATTGAGAAGTCTAAATGGTTTTATATGATAGATGTCAGGTCCAACCTTGATTCCCTGATACCATTCATTAATCCATCCCCATTCAAGGCTCTGTTGTGTGGGAATAGCTCCAGATTTGTAGTTTTCGTCTACAAGAAGAGATTGTTCATTCCCCATTTCGTCAATATAAATCACCTTTCCAATCTTCCTCTTACTAATCCAATAAGCTCTCACCACTACATATTTATATCCAAATGAAGACACATTTGATGTAAGTCCCAAAAAGTCTTTAAGCCCGTCATTGTTTTCTTTCATCTCTGATTCAATAACCATACGAGTTTGAAGAACCAATGGGTCATAAGTGTCATATGTAACTGAATCAATACCAGGAGCTACATTAGGGTTGCCTAGGTTGGACTCACGAACATTTATCAATCCATAATCTTGCAGAGAGCTTCTGAGGTGGTCTATTTCTTCTTTGGTAAGGTCTGGTATGCTTTCAATAATCTCAGAAAGCTCCATCACTTGCACTGTACCAGCAGCATATGCTCCTTGGGCCCTACCTGTTGGGTCACTAATCCATTTCCTATCTGGGGTGGTAAGGAACCAAACATTCTTTGGGTTGGCCACCTCAATATTAAATCCAAGCTTGGAGTTGTCTTCATATATATGATAGAACTCTCTGGCTGAAATTAATAGGTCACGAAAAGCATCTTCACTCTTCTCCTTTAAATTAAATTCAGCTTTCTCACATGTCAATACGTGATTAGCCCATTTCTCTGCTACAGATGTATAAGAGTCAAGGCTTTCTTTCACCTCTTCCATTGTCATCTTCTGAACATCTTCTTCAGAAACTTCTTCTCCAGAAATGGAAAGTTTTTGCAATATCTTTTCCCTGGCGTTAGCTATTACATAATCTTGTAATATCTGTGTCTTAAACTCAAGTTCTTCAGACTTACTGTCATCATCAAATGCTTTCACCCTAAATGTATCAGGACGTTTGGATATTTCACCAACCAGTTCGTTAATAGGAGTGGTGATGATGGAATACATTTTTACATAAGCTGGAAGTTCCAAATCAGCTGTCACTACATCTGTAAAACTCCTCACCTGAGGCTCCTGGTAGAAATCTTCCATTCTCAGGATGCCCTTCAGAAGGTCATAGTTTTTTACAAAGGTGTCACGATTTTTAACAAATTCTGCATATGCCTTGTTTGCAAAATAGTCCATTGTGTTCTTAATCCAACTCTCATCCTTCTTCTCCTTCTCAGTTTTAAACTGGTCAGGGAATATGTTCAAATAGGCATACCTGATGGTAGCGTCTTTTGTATATCTAATAATAGCCATTATGAAAACAGTTTATTTTTTCTTTTAGTGAATAAGCCTCTTGACTCTGTGAATAGCTGGTTTTTCTTGTTTGGTTTAAACAATGCTGCCACCCTTGGATCACCGCTTCCCCCCACCTTTCCAATAATGGGGTCCATCTTAACTGCTTGAGCTATAGCTAGTTCTGCAGCAATGACACGGTCAAAGTTACCATCATCGTTATATTGTATAATCTCTTCTAAAAGTACAGGGTCAAATATTTTACTCACCCCTGTCACCTCTCTTATAATATTACCATCCTCGTCTTTTTCCTGATAGACAATCTGCTCCATATACTTCTTCAGACAGTTGTGCAGATAGTCTCTAATCTTTTCTGCTGAACGATGCACCCCATATTCACGATTCACTGTTGTTCCAGGTACCACCTCTTTCAACCAAGGGGGTTGTTTTTCCAGGTAGTGAGCATCTCCTTTGGATTTCATATATTCAATAAATGATATATCATCATTCTCACACAATGTACGAGCATTGTAATATTTGATGAGAAGGCGAGCTTGTTCTTCCCAGGTTTCTTTTCTATCAGGACGTGCACAATACGAAGCTACGAACATATCTTGATATTTCTCCCCTGTAATATCATGCATTCTTTTATAAATGTAGACAGATCCCAGGGAAGTGGAATATGCAGCTTTTCCTTGTCTGTAGGGGTCCACTCCAGCTACATACAGTCCATAAGGAGGACTTTCTATAGGAAACTCGTATATGACAACAGGAGCATCTTTTGAATCTGTGTTTTTCAGAGGGAAGTTGCTAATAGGCTGTTTATCTGTAAACTCGTGACTTATCTTCTCACCATCATTAAAAAGCACTACAGGTGTACCTGTACGTTCAGCATTTAGAATTCTGGCTTTCTGACGTTTAGCTGCCTCAATATCAAATATGTTTGTGTCCTCATTGAGGAATATGTCATCCACCTCAATAGGGTAGTACATCTTTTCCTTCAGATAGGCAATTCTGTCTCCAGCTTTTTTAAGACGCTCCAGGTTTGAATTGGTGATTTCCAAGGCTTTATCCTCATTGCTCACCATCATTGGAACATCGTGTAGAGGGCTACCCTTTGGCTGATTTAGGAATTTTCCAAGGGAACTGTCCTCTTTGGCTTCCATTCTATATTTGTAAGAAATGAAAAGTCCATGGAAGCGCCTTTCGTCTTTTTCATTCTGATAGGACAGGAAGTTGAAATTGTCAGCATCAAACATCAGGCTTTTGGCATCCATGAATTTCTTCATATCGCCACCTGTACCTGTAAGAATAGGAGAGCAACCCCATCCATAAGGAGTGGTGAAACCTGGCACAGCTGCCTGAAATCCTCTGAGAAAATTACCCTTACCAATCTCATCTATAATTAGTTTACGTGGTTTGGTACCAGCAATAGCTTCTTCATTATTACCCTCATCCAGGTTACGAATGAGAATTTGGGAAAACGGAATACGTTCCCCCTTTCTGGTTTTTACACCAAGTGTCACCTGTTTAGCCCAGTTGTCTTCCACCTTCTGCCATCTCCAGGCTTCAGGCAGGAAGTTGAGCCCCTTGTCCAGCTTATCTGTAATCAGTTTTATATCTGGGGCATTCAGCCCAGCAATAACATTCTGTGAGTTTTGGTCAAATGTAGCTCCCCATCCAATGTAAGAAGCCTCAAGAACAGACTTGGCAAAACGTCTGATTCCCAATATCACAAGTCCCTTTTTCTCATTCTGGGCCTTGTCTATTTCATTTGTAACAATCCATTCATTATCCCTCAGAAGGGGATTGGCGTAGCTCTGATGGATTCTTCCACGCTCATCTATAACGTCCACCTCTGTATGCCAGACGTTTAAATGCCAATACAAAAAGGGGTTGATGTACACCCCATTCATCATAAATCCATCTAAGCAGAGCTGTTTATGGAAGTCAAAAAAAGCTTTATGTTCCGCTGACTCCTTATCTGGAACTCTCTTTTGGTTGATGAACCAGTCTTTGTAGTCTATGGAAATTAGTTCACTCATTGTCTGTTTTTAAGGAAATCCTCTGCCATTGCTCCCAGCTCCCCTCCACCTCTCACCTCTATTTTAGACTCTTCTTTCTCACGTAGTTTATCCACCACTTCCAGAAGAGACAGATAGTTTTTCATGGTGTCCTGTACAAATTTCCCTTGGGCCTCAATAGAAGCAATCACCATAGGAAGCATTCCTCCTTTAGATGTAGGTTTCCATTCAATCCTGTCTTTCAACTGATGCAAAGGATTGGCATCTACATAAGCCTTCCAACTAGCCAGCTGTTGTTCAGCCCAATCTAGCTCTGTATTAATATATGTAGTTTTAGAACTCTTCGCCATCATTATCATCTTTTAATATGTTCCCAAGATCTATTCCTTCCTTTACAATCTCATCTACATCATCTGTATGGGGAACGTCCATTTCAAGCTCTGTTGCATATTTCTCAATAGCAAAATGTAATTCTTTATCTGACACCCCCCACAAATCTCCATATTCATAGAATACAGCTGCTAAATGTCTCCCTAAATTGTGTGTGGGATGGGAAGAATGTAATTTTTGAAGGAGCCTTAGGCTTTTGTTATAAAAATCAGCCATCTATTAAATCATTAAAGGTGATGTCATCATTTTCATTTTTTTCTTCTTCTTCTTCAATTTCTATTTTATATTCTTCTTCATTAATAGCGTTAAAATATTCAGCATTCACCTTTATTAAGATGTTATCCTGAACAGCATCTGGCACACCAATAATATCTACAAAATCTGCCCCTCTTTCCCAAATATCCGTTAGAATATCAAGAAGCATCCTTACAGGAATCTTTTGTAGAGAAACTGTATTCTCATTGTTATTTTCCATATTCTATGTTCATTTCTTTTTCCTGTGTTTCTGTAATTACAGCTTTCCATTGTTCCAGGGGACAGCTGCATGAAAGGCATTTTGTCTTGGCTGAGAGCGTACATCCACATTCAACACAATGTTCATCCACCCTAAGCGTAACATAATTTGGCTTATTCAGGGAATTGTGAGGACATGCTCTGCAAATCTCCATCCTCTGTTTGCTCACCCTTGCTATCTCCGCTTTCAACTTCTTGGGAGGCAGCAGATTGTTTCTCCAACCCTCGTAAATCTGTCCTATTTTCATAAACCCTTGGTTTTAAATCTTTTATATATTCTAAAGTGGATTGCAACTTCAAATAATAATTCCTCCTTTTAGTTTCAGAAAGCTCCTGTGTGTCCAGGGCATTTTGGAAAAAATCTCTCTTTGAATAGTTTTTCATAAGCTTCTTTAAAGCTTTCTTTTCATTAAAGAAGAACTTCCCAAACCCAGAAATCTCTATGCTTTTGTTGTGCTTCAATGCCTCATTAGCTGAGCTAAATTGGTGATTTACAACGCTTTCTATAACCTTCTCTGACACCCTTAGCTTTACAGCCATCTTTCTAATCAAATAATCCTTGACAGAAAGACTAACAGGTTTATCTACGAAGAAGTCTGATTTCAAGAACAATGCCATCTTCAAAATTTAAAACGATTTGGGGGGCCACTTTAATCTTTCCTCCATCCTTAATAAGCAACCCCGTTTTCTTAAGCTTGGAAATAATATTATTGATTGAGGGATTGGTGGTTCCATATTTATCACAAAACTCCTTTCTAATATTAGCATAAGAAATATTTCCCCTAACAGCTGTAAAAGCCACAAGCTGCACCTCCCTAGGTGTAAGAGAAATATTATTCACCCCAGCTAACAACGTATAATACATCTCAGCCAAAGAATAAACATCTCCTTCTATTCTCTTAATTTTCTGTAACACCATATATTCAACAATGTAATTATTTTACAAAATTACCCTTTTCCTAACACATTCAAACACAATATTTTACACTTATGCTATATTATCCCTACATTTTATTTTCCTTTCCTGAAACATCCTTCCCCACCCACCACCCCAAAGGTAGAGGTGAAACAATATACCATCCAAAAAAAACTTTTCCACATACACCCGTAAGGGTGTAATACACCCATAAACACCCCCATATATACCCGTAAGGGGTTAAAAATGCCCCCCTATAATTTTCCACGTGGAAACAAGCCCCCTTCCCAGACATACTGAAAATTTTTTATATGCATGGGGGGAGAGGGTACTTCCAACAGAAACCCCTCAACATTTTAGGCAGGTGGGGGAGCCCCCCTTTGATTCAACTGTCGTTTAAAATTTATGTTATGTCAAAAAAAAGCATCGGCCTTCGTGAAGCCGCTAAAATCACAGAAATCTCTCATTTGCAGAATCGTCCTTATGATGTAGACGCAGAGCATCCATTTTATGGTCGTTCTTACAATGCGTACAGTTATTTAAACACAACTTTCACAGTTCCTTCAGACAGTCGTTTTGCCAAATGGTTCAACGACGGTATTCTGCACACTGTAGAATTCCAAGTGGGAACCCGAAAGGCTGTTGACAGAGACACCAAGGAAGAAATTGATGTGGAATCTCTGCAAGTTGTGTCTTGTCTTTCCACCAAGCAGCACAAAGAGATTTTGGAGAGCGAAATGCAAGACGAAAAGGCTGCATTCCAAAAGCGTGCTTATCGTGAAATGGCTGCCACCAAAGTTATGGACACTCAGTTGCTTAACGAATTAGCGAACGATTAGAATTGTAAATGAAAGGGGAGTAGAAATACTTCCCTTTCATATATAAGGGTGGGAAACGACCTTAGCCTGCGAAGTGTCTTGTTTGGGTGGGGAATAAATGTCCAATTTTGTTGCTAAAATGTTGCATAACTCGTTGATAATCAAGGAGATGTATAACCCCTTCACGCTTTCAATGTGTTCTTTTCAATTCACCAATTTAATTCATTCATTGCTATACATATAGCATTAAAAAGTCTGTATACAGGCAACCTATTGTTATGGAAAAGTATTTAGTATTACTATGGCATAAGACAGGGTTCATGGAGTTCTCTGTTATATCAGATAGATATCCTATGTATAGTGAGATAGTTAGTGTTTCTGGTATTAGTGATAATGATATTATTAACTATGAGATACATTATTAAGAACCCTTAATTGGGTTCTTTTCTTTACTAGCAGGTGTTAGGGCTAGTGCGTAGAAAGCTATGTACATACATAGTGAGTAAGGTCACCAAATTGTATTTTATGACACTTGATTACTTACAGCCTCTTATGGCTCAATCTGTGGTTAAAGAAACACCACGTGGTACTCGTAGGTATTTTCCCATCCAAGCTAAACAAAAACGTGGGTGGAAATGGTTATACCAAGCATTCTTTATCATCTATGGTAGAGAAGCCAAAGACAATGCTCAAGTGGGATATGCCATCTTAGAGAGCATTACTAACCTGCATAGAGCAATTTGCAACAGTGTTTCTGTTATGTAATATTAAAAACTACATTTTTGGTGAAGAGAGTCTGGGGATTGCTATATGGCGTTCCTAGGCTCTTCCCAATAACACACACAAAAACATAAAATTATGAAAGTAATAACATTTGAACTTGATGTTCAACTTCCTGATGGTGAATCACAATACATAACAGTTGATTATGATTGGAAACCTGATTGTGCCGCTAAATCAAAAATTTCAGATGGAAAGAACAAAGAGTATAGAAAAAGAGGGAAGCTTGGTAGAATTCTTCGCAGTTTTAACTTCAAAAACAAATAACATTTCTTTAACCAAATAAAAACACACACAAATGAAAGTTACAATTTCAAGAAATCCAAAACCATTAAAGCTTAATGGATTTGCAAGAAGAAATGCCTATATGGGCATCAACAAAATGATTGAGAACAGAAAAGATCTGAAATCCACTTTTATGTACAAACTTAAAAAGATGGAGACTTTTTCTGACCAAGAACTTCTTAAGTTGTCCACTGAAGTGGCTGAAGTAGTTAATCCACAGATGTTCAGAGACTAAATTCGGTTTTGGTGAAGAAGGGAATAGGGCTTTTTAAGCCCTTTCCTTTCACACCATTTGATTTTTAAACACAAACACACACAAACAATGAAAAAATCATTTCGCACACTCAAATTCAAAAACTATTTCCAATTTAGGACTTGGTGGTCTCACATTGCAAAATCTTTTAATGTTTCTCTAAAGGAACTAAAGAGAAAATGGCATTCAAGTGAACTAATTGTAACTATTTCTTACACATTAAAACCTTCTTTAAGATGAAACACGTATTACAAATTTTAATAATGACATTAGCATTTGTGCTATGTATCATTCTGGAGGTGCTCCAAAAGATGGTTATATGGGATAGCACCCTGAAGGAAAACCTGAAATACACCTATCGTGACTACAAGGCAACATTAGCTTCTTATTCTAAGAAGATATATTGGCCTGAGGTGATCGGAGTGTTTGCTGGAATATTTGCTGTTATAGCAGTTTATTATAGTGTTGTTGATAATCTTACAAAGACAGTGATTTCAGCAATTATGTCTGTAGTTGTTATTTCTTGGGCATTATTACTTGACACACGCCCTACATATCAGGTGACAGGGAAGAACAAATGGTCTATATATGTATTATTTCTGTTATTTGTTATGATTGTATTATTTAGTTCTTGCAGCCAGGGACAATGTCCAACAACTAATAAGAAGTATTTCTATAAGGGTGTTCCAAGGCCCAAACCTCTCTATAAGGGATATGGGTCTCAAAAGGGATATGTTGTTCCATATAAATACAGAAGAAATGTTCCTAATTACGGGAAAACAAAACTATTTGGCAAGGGTTGATGTAAGCAAATGGGGAAGAGTTATAAATTCTTCCCCTATTTTTAACACACGCACATTTTTCAACTCTTAAAAATATTAGGTTTGTGTGTGTGTTTGTTTAATGAACAGAGAGGGGTTGTAAAAAACCTCTCTCTGTTATTTTTTATTATAAAAATCATTTAATAAATGCAAAACATTATTGCTGAATTAGTTGTGAAGAGTTATATGCCACGTTTTTTAGAGCCAGGTATGTATTTCGTAAATAAAAACTATTATTCAAAAGGAGAAGTTATAGATGTCTGGCAGTTACAAAATATACCACAAGAACCTATTGAATCTTTTATAGCTACAAATGGTGCTCCTGTTGAATTATGTGTTATATTTGAGAATGAAGAGTATTTTGGTGTATTAGCTACTCACGAACAAATTGGTTGGTGGGATGAAGGAGAACATACAGATGAACTAAGAGACATTGAACTGAAAGATATTAACTTTATTCTTAATGAATGCGATGGGTTTATTGCTATTGCATTTGAAGAAAATGATGAAGAAGAAGAAACACATCCTATGCTTTATGAAAATAAAGTGGTCCTATCATCACCTTTCACTTATAACGATGATGATGATGATGATGAAGAGGACGAAGATGAATTTTATAACGAAAACAATGAAGATGACACAGATTAAAGAATTCTTATTTGGAAGGAGAACTTCTAAAATAGAAAGTTTCAAACCAGGTTATCACACTGTACACCCTCCTCAGCGTATTGATAAATACAAATGGATGAAGGAGTTTAAAGTGGGAATGTTGCACGACAGAAAGGCTATTCACTTAAATTAAATACAAAAACACAATTAAAGCACATGAAAAATACTTACTTACAATCAGTCATTTTAAATGAAGATAGAAAAAACAAAAAGGAAGCAAGAAACTTCCTTTTTTCTTTTTTTGAAAATCGTAACTTAAAAAGAATTGTAGGGCTCGCAGGCCCTAACATTCAAGATTATCTATCTTATTGTAAATCAAGGGGTTTTAAAGACTTTGTCATCTATGAAAATCATCCTATTACAGCAATACTTCAACTTTCTTCTATTAAAGAACCTGTTTCTTTAAAGTTGATGGATGTTATTAACGCAGATGCAGATGAACCTTGTACGCTTTATGATTTGGATTTTTGTGTAACAGTGAGGAATTTAAAAGAGCACATAGCAAAGTTTAAAAATAGATTCATTATGACATTTTGTTGTAGAGTTTCTATTGAAGAAACTATTGAAACTTTTTTCAAATCAAGAAGCGAGCAGTTGATTACAACTTATTCAAGGAAAACTCCTATTAAACACACAATTTTTAGAACAACAATGGGCAAATATGTATTTTTAACATATAAAGATACAGTTCCAATGTGTTGTATAGCAAAAATTTCTTAACTATTAAAACAAAAAAAATGAAAAAAAACTTTTTTTACACCGCTGAAGAAACCAAAAAAATGAAAGAGTTGCTTAAAATGGAAGAACCTATTGCAAGAATAGCTAAAAGACATCACAAGCAATTCAATGTTTCTTTGGGTGCATTTACAGTTAAGCTGTATTCTGTTGCTAAAACTTTACCAGGGAGAGTGAATTCACCGCGTTCTTCTAATACGAAAATGACTTTAAATGTACCAAATGGTACTTCTTTTGAAGGAGTTGCTAAAAAGGTACGTTTATATAGTGATCATTTTCGTGTTTATTTCTAACCAAAACTTACACACATACATATGCCAACCCTTGTCTATCGCTCTTGCTGGAGCAAAATTCAACCACTTCATTATTCCGATGACACCATTGATCCGTTTGTAAACAAACTGGTTGATAAAATCTTTAAAATCAAGTCGAATAGAATTATTGTCTATCCGAATGGTAAAAAGTATTATCAGCCTTCAGAAGAATACAAAAGGTATGTCATTTCTATTAAAAGGAATGTGTTAAGAAGGTTATAACAAACTATTCCCCTCTTTGTGTATATTTGCATAAAGAGGGGAATTTTAAAACTAAAGACAATGAAAGACTATTTAATTATTGATCGCTCTAAATGGCGCAGTGGTGATTGGAGCTTTAATACAACAGGAGAAGGAGGTACATATTTACTAAATAAACAGGGATATATGTGTTGCCTTGGTTTTAGATGTCACCAAATGGGCATTCCTAAAGAAGATTTACTTGATAGAGGGGGTCCTTGGGAATTATCTTTTAAATGGAACATTCCTGATTTGCTGGATGAAGATGTCAGTTATAAAAATTCAGATTTCACTGATGAAGCAATTGACATTAACGATGATGTCTTACTAACACCAGCAGAAAGAGAAATAGCCATTAAAAACCATTTCAAAAAGATTGGTGTAATAGTGGAGTTTACAGGAAAATATAAATAAACCCTTAAAAACAAACATTATGAATTGGTACAAACTTTTTTATTGGATGACAGTTGCAGATAATGCACATCTATTCTTTAAAGTGTTCGCTGGAATTTTTACAGTTATTGCTGTAATTGTTACAATTTGGTTTTTGTTAGATGAAACTGATAGTAGAAAAGAACTTAAAAAATGGATTTTTTGGTCATATCCTTTTACTATTTTTTTCTGGGCTTTTCTAATCTTCACTCCCAATAAGCGTGATGCTTTATTAATTGTAGCAGGTGGCGGTACAATGAACTTCCTTACATCTGATTCTACAGCTAAACAAATTCCTCATGAACTATCAAACTTTGTTGTAACAGAGTTAAAGAACATGGGTGTTGAAGCTAAAGTGGATTTAGGAATAGCAAGTCAGAAGAATAGAATACTGGATGAAGCAAAGAAAATGACCACCACTGAGCTTTTAGAAAAGATGAGAGTGGATTCAAACTTTGCTAAGATAGTCACTGACAGATAAAGTATGAAAAAATATAAGATAACAGATTATTGGGGGTTAATAAGTTCTTTATTGTTGTTATCATTATCTATAATAGCAGGAATTTATTTTTTGATAAAGCGGTGAAATATTAACGAGGGTTAATGAAATCCCTGAAACTGTTCACACGTATGGGTTGTGAGAGAGCATCGTAACGTATGTACCTGGTGAAATATTCCGTGGGAAGACAACGTAGGATGGTGTATAAAAATGGAGTCCTGTCTGTTCAGCTCGTAAGAGTTATCAGCAAAATACTCTCTTACAGTTTCAAAAACCTATCAGTAATGGTAGGCGTGTTGTTCCCTTGAGAAAGGAGGCATGGAGTAGTAATCAAGATTCATCTACTACAACACGAACAAGTTCTCAGCAAGTGGTTAAGTTCTCTTGGATGATTAAATCCTTAAGCTAAACGTAATGGTGAGCTGAATCCTATGAATGAAGTAACTACGTGACCCTACTCTTGGGTATATATCTATACATAGTATGGTAGATTGGTTACAAGACAAGAGGGTGCTAATTATTTAAAAACAAAATACGTTATGTATGTTTAAAAAGTGTAAAGTGGTTATGCTTCCCACTAAAGAAAAAGCAAATATTATAAAACATGATTTAGGTCATATCTTTTATAGTAAAGAAGCATTAAATAAAGAAACTGTTTCAATGTTAAGTAATCAACATCTCTATTTCCTATCAGATGAAGAAGAAATTAAAGAGGGTGATTGGTGTTATGATAAAGTATTGAATGTTATATTTCAAACTGATGAACACACAGATTTCAAATATATTAATCAAACAGATATGGTTTTTGTTTTTAATAATGTATTAAAAATCATTGCCACTACTGATGATTCTTTAGCTATTCCTTACGATGGTAAAACACCAATCAGTGAAAATTGGGGAGGATATAAATTACCTCAACCCTCTCAATCATTCATTGAAAAATATGTAGAAGAATATAACAATGGAAATGTTATTACAGAGGTGAGAGTTGAGTATGAATTTGGTGGTATTGAAGAGTCTTATTTTGATGGCAACAATGAGAAATTACCTTTAAGATTAAAAGTCAATCCCAAAGACAACACCATCACTATTCGTAAGGTGAAGGATAGTTGGAGTAGAGATGAACTGATTATACTTCTCAACAAGTTTGGTTCTAAAGTGTATGGTGAATATACAAGAAACGAAACAATGGAAGATTTTACTGATAAATGGATAGAACAAAACCTTTAAAAACACATAAACTATGAACGTAGATGAATTTCCAATAGAAATAAGACATTTAATGTTGTATAGACAGCAAGAGCAACAGGGAAAAAGAGATTGGTCTGTATTTCAAAATCTAAAAATAAGTGGATTCACTTGGGATCAAACACCAGAAAAAGAAGACTTTTGGTGGAATGTTATAAGTAATGAAAAGTTTGATGTATTCTATGCTAAATATCCAAAGGTGGACTATCCCAAAGACATGCCTGAAGAAATTAAAATGTTAGTTCTTGATAGAAGAGTGGAACAAGAATGGCCAAAAAATTGTCGCTTAGGGTTTCATTGGAGTGTAGCTCCAGAAAATTTTGATTTTTGGAATAAAATTCATGGAGGAAAATACTCAGTCTACTACGAGAAATATGGACATCCTACTAAAACTAATACTTCTACACCTTCTTATAAAGGAGATATAAAAGATTTCCCTCCTGAAGTGGTAGAACTAATGCTTCAAAGACAGTTTGAACAAACAGGTAAACGTGATGTATCTTTGTTTGAAAAAGATAGAACAATAGGTAAAGGAGTCGGTGGATTCACTTGGGACGAGACAATAGAAGATTGGGTTTTTTGGCATAATGTTATTGAAGATAAAAAGTTTCAGGTATTCTTTGAAAAATACCCTAAACAGTCTCTTATTAATTCACATATAAAAACAAAACAAAATGACAAAGAAAGTACAACCAGCAGCACAGGGATCAAAGTATTTAAACCTGTTGCAACAATCTCAAACGGAGAAAAACGAACAGGAACAAGAATTTCAGGCAGAAGCAGCAAAACAACAATTGGAAGCGGACATATTAGCTACCAAGCGGTCATTGGCTATTAGTAGACAAGACCTGTTGAAAGCTAAATCAGCACAGCCATTCAATGCCCAAAGAATCATTGATGTACAAATCCACATTGAAGGATTGGAAGATGGCTTAGACAGATTGCTTAATCTGATGGAAGAATTGTTCTAAAAAACTGAAAAACTGCTGATTAACACTGAACAGTAACTCAAAAGTAATAGAGGAGCGACAGTAATGCACGTTACTATTATGTTACAACACAGTTCTAAGATGTGTTTAGTTTAGGTTAAGTGTATATCAGGTAATGTACGTTGGAGAACCAACGGAGGATAGTCCTGCTCTATTATCCACTTAGAAGGACAGCAGTTTTTCTTTTATTTGTCCTGACTACTAAAAATTAAACAACGTGACTGTAAAAGAAGCAGAACTTACAAAAAACATAGTAGAGAATAAATTACTACTGATGAACAAATTAAATGACGTAGGTAAACACCAAAACGCTTTAATGAAGAGGATGAGTAAAGAGAGATGTGATGACATCCATTCTGTTTTAAGAAGTAAAGATTATGCTAATAGCATTATCGAATTGGAAGCCAAAAAAGAATTATTGATTGACTTGCTAAGTAAAGTAAAATAAACATAGTCAGGTGGCGGAATTGGTAGACGCTAACAGCGGGGGAAGATGGTAGGATTTGAATTAACCACAAAAGATAATTAGATGCAGAAAGTTGAAAATATAGACGAAACCCCCGCTTTTGCAAATCACGTGTTACCTGCCGTTTATTGGTTGGTAGCTTGGTTAGGTTGTTGCCTTATTTTAGGCTCAATATTTTATTCAAATATTCAACATAAAAAAAGGATTGATAAAATATTTGATGATTATTATAAGGAGATGTCTGTTATAAATGGCAGGTAACACATAAATACACGCTATAAGCATTCAAATTGTCCTGACTACTAAAACACAAAACATATGATGTTATTTTTTATTGTATCAGCCTTTATTCTAATAGCATTGGCTGTAGATGTTATTAAACAAGCAAACAAATACAAAAACATAGACAAATGAAAGAATTTATACCATATCAAGAAGCATTAGCTCTTAAAGAACTAGGATTCGATGAACCATGTTTTGGATTTTATAATAATCATGAACCTAAACGAGGTCCAAGAGGTTTAGTAATAAGTGGTTATCAAGACCATAATGAAGAAACTGAAGGAGATGATTTAATTTGTTCAGCACCAACCTATTCCCAAGCATTTCGTTTCTTTAGGGAGAAGTATGGGTTACATCAATACATCAAACAATATTATGGGGAGAAGTTCTATTTTCAAATTGAAGACATGGTTCACCCCAGAAGATGGGATGAATACACGGTAGAGATGCTTAGATCATTTAATGAATCCACTTCACAAGAAGAATCAGAACTTGCTTGTCTGAAGAAATTAATTGAACTTGTTAAAAACAAAGAAAAATGAGAAAATTATTATTTATGGGGCTTTTGAGCCTTATGTATTGTGCTACATATAGCCAATACACATTTTCCTTCTATGGAAGCAATAATAGAAGCATTGGAGCTGAGCTTAGGAAACAGAAAAAGAAAGAAATCTATGGAATGGGCATTACAACATTCTCTAATAGAGGGGCTAAGGGTATAGATTATACAGGATTTGTCAATCCATCTACAGCCTATGAGAGGGTTACAGCCTATAATGGCTCTCTTTATGGTGTATATGGCATTCAATATCCCTATTTGTCTGTAACAGCCAGAATAGGAGCTGGAGCAAGAAAGTATTTCTACAATGGTAGATTTGCCTCAGGACAAGAGTGGTATGTTGTTCAGGATGGTGGCACCTATCTCTTATATGGAATCATGCTATCCACATCTATTGACAATGTAGCATTTTCTTTTGTGTACGACAACATAAATAACATCTCTTTAGGAATAGGTCTCTCATTTAATGAACCTAAAACAAAAACAAAATGACAATAGAAGTTCCTTCAGAAGCAGAATTACAGTTTTATTACTACATGCGTGGTACATGTGGCAGTGGGACTAAAGCCCTAATTACAGCTATATTTGCTCTTGATGTAGAGAATAGAGAGAGAATAGCCAAGGGATTCCCTGAACTTGTGTCTATATGTAACAGATATAACACAGAATCAGGGTTTTATGACAACCTATTAAAGAAAATTGATAACTATTACAACTCATTTGAATAATATGGAACAAATAAACTACATGGCTGTCCCAGGCTTAAAGCTTGATAAGAATGTTGGTAGGGAAAAAACTGTTGAATGCATTATAGACACTGTCTGCACTTATTTTCAAGTGCCCAAAAAACTAGTTATACATAGTAAGACAAGAAGAAGAAATGTTGTTAGAGCAAGACATCTCTGTAGATGGTATATTCTAAAAAACACTCATATGACACTCAAAGAAGTGGGAGATATATGGGGAGGAGCTGATCACACCACTATTTTACACAGTAAAAACTATGTAAGAGAGCAAACACAAGCCAAACACCCCAACGAGTTCAAAATATTTGTAGAACAACTTGATAAACAATTATAACATGAACCACATTGTAATGACAACAGGTAAAAAAGGAATGTACTTATTCCTTGTTGACAGAAGAAAAATTAATAACAGATGGTGGTCTACAGATTGGAGTGATGCAATGCAATTTCAAAAAGAGTCTGCTGCAATTATTCAGTCTAAAAAATTAAAGTATAAGTCACCTGAAGTTATATCAATAAACACCGCTATAAAGCTATCAAAAGAAAACGACAATAACTTTGATTATGAATCCTTAGAACATCCTTTTTCATTAGATGCTCTTGGACAAGATTAAAAACATAAACAATTATAACATGAAACTAACACCACAACAAAGACTATTAGTCTATGAAGCTTTATTGAAAGTAGTGTGCAAAGACTCATCGGTAGTAAATGGCATGTGTTTCTATCTAGACTTCTTGTTAGATGAAAGCAAAAAAGTGCCTTATATATGGAAACGGATGAGAGGGTGTGACAAAATGGAGCTTTTAGATGAGCTAAAAAGAAAAGCACCTCGTCCTCAACCTGTTTATTGGGCCCCTCGTACAAAGAAGGGTTGGGAAACACGCATCCATTGGATAGAACAATCTATTATTGAAGTTAAAAAGAAAATCAAATGACAGTAGAACAACACATAGAACAAGAGGCTAACGAACAAATAGAAGACATAAAAAGAATGTTTCCTGACATGGGAGAACAAGAATTAAAATACATATCCCTTTGTTTAAAACAATGTTATGTCAAAGGGGCTAAGAAAGCCCTCTCACTTGCTGCATCTAAAACTGAAATCAAATGAATAAAATACGCACTATATTAACATCACTGCTCATACTCTTTATGTTCATTGTTGCTGCCAACTTGTTAACAATACTCCTTTATAAAGCATATTTACATGTACCCTTCATATTCTATGTTGTATCAGCAGTGATGTGTTTCTTCTTATTTTGCATTATTGTAGCAATAGTGGATGATTATAGTTAAAAAACAAACACAATGACACATATAAGAAAATATTGGCTAGGCTATTTTAGTGGTTTAGTAATCTTAATTGTTATTGTTCTTTACCACTACACTGAAACATACACAGTTGATGGTATTGTATTAGAACATAATGTTACCTCTACTAAAAGTGGAGACAGGATATATTCCACTCTTATAAAATGTAATGATGGATATATTAGAGAGAAGATAGGACTAGATCATTACGTAATACCAGTCGGCAATACTACTACAATAGAACTAACAAGACTAAACTTTAATAAGTAAATCATGACACACATAGAAAAACTACATTTAGAAGCTATACAAAACGACAAATCAGTTAGAAAGCAACTTTGTGTAAATGATTTTGGAACATCCAAATTAGAAATGATTGTTGCAGAGAAATCAGCAGAAATAACAGAGCAGATTGCTATTGAGTTTGCTCAATGGGTAGATAGAAACAAATTTAATATTTTTAATCTTTCATTTAAAGAACTATTCCAAGAATACCTAAAATCAAAAGAAAATGAGCAAAAGAAAGAGGGGTAATTACGAAATAGGTCAAACGGTTTTATACAATTCAGAGCCAAGAACCATAGTTGATAAAATAATGGGGGGCAAAACAAAAAAGCCGAATATACAAGGTGGCATAGTTACGGGCTACAAGTCAAAGCCTCCTGTTTATAAATTGGATAACGGACTATTATTACGGGGCAATAAATTAAGAAAATCAACAGAAAATGAAATACAAATTAATTAATAAGACAACAGGTGAGGAACACATCTGCTACATGGTAGTAATAGATGGATGGCATTATTATATAAGTGGTAATGAAGTTCAAGTAGGTGACATTGTAGTAGAATTATATGTAGATGGTACAATAGGATTAGAGCAAATTGACACACTAAATGATATAGACTCATCACTACAGAAAAAAGTAATAGCAACCAACAACCCAAACATTGATATTCTACAAGTGGTGGATGAGGTTGAAATATTGGCTAACCTTTATTGTAAAGAAATGGATAGATTGGCAGAACCTCACGATTTCAATTCTTTCAAATATGCTTACAACAAATCCCAAGAAACACATCCATTTAGTGAGGAAGATGTTAAAGAAATATTTAAAATAGCTCAAATGCAAAAGAATTACGGTGATTATAAGCCTTATACTTTTGAAGAAACTATCCAACTTTGGAAAGAACAAAGACCTAAAACATTGTATTATGAATAACATAAAAAAATATGGTAGTTTGTTTATGTTTATAGTGAACTGCCTCACCTTAATTGGTTACACTATAGCAGTTGTATATAATATGTTTCCAATAGAACCATACAAATGGATAGTAACATCAATATTTGCTATTTTCTTTTTAAAGTCTTTTATTAATTGTCTAAAAAATAAACATGAATAACGAATATGTAATAATCAACAAGACAGAGTGGTTGAAGGTGATGGAAACTAATCAAAAACCAGGATCTCATCACGATGGAATTTATGTAAGTGAGGCTCAAAATGCGAGAGCTGATTTAATAGAAGAAATCTTATCAAAATCAACTCCTTTAATTCCTGTGGTTGAAAATGCTTTTGATGCAGGTGGAGCTTATACACTTGGCAGTCATAAGGAGTTTACACAGACACACCTTAATAGACAAGACTACATCACAAACTTAAAACTTGATATATGACACAAGAAGAAATCTTACAATACAATAAGAGATGTGCTGAATTCTTAGGTTATAAGAATACTACCCCCGATGATAAAGACTTCAATATCTATCAAAGCGAAAAGGGGATGATTATCGGTAATAAGATTTATACCCTTCTTGAAACAATGTCAATGAGATTCCATTCAGATTGGAATTGGATTATGGAAGTGGTTGAAGCTATTGAGAAAAAAGCATGGGTTAACATAAAAGGATGTGCTGTTGATATTTCAACAATAGTAAACTTAAATGCTCCAACAAAAAAAGAAGCAGTAGTTCAAGCAATCAATGAATTCTTAATTTGGTACGAACAAAATAAAACAAAATGACAGAAGAAGAAATAAAGATGGGATTAAATAAACCAGTAGGGTTTCCCACAGCAAAGTTGCTAAAAGAAAAAGAGTTTGATAAATACTGTACTTCAGGATATACTGAAAGTGGAGATGTATATCTACATCAAGGAGGTCAAGAACCAGTTAAAAACGGACATGGTTATCATGAGGGTAGGAATTATAACGGAGGTGAATTTTATTGTTCAGCACCAACCATAGCAGATGTAGTGATGTGGATTTATGAAAAGCATGGGATTTGGATTGAAGTTAGATTTTTTCAAGCTTATAAATTATTTTATTTTGAATTATCAAATGTTAATAATTTAAAAGGTATGACATCTAAAGGAGAAAATCATTTTAAATCACCAACAGAAGCCTACGAAGCAGGTATTGAACATACATTAAACCATATTATATGAGAAGTCCTATAATACAAAGAATAATGGATGAAATGGAAAAAGACTCTTGGTGGGTAAAACTAAAAAGAACAATAAAGATCAAATGGTGGGTATTTAAATGTCTTACAAGGAAATATTGGGATAAAGAGTTTATAAACA
>Ga0315900_10001827_pt1 | contig 33598 bp, 43 predicted proteins | sample LakEriMetagenome_FD_203521 | JGI IMG/M metagenome (GOLD analysis project Ga0315900, IMG submission 203521) | Freshwater fungal communities from buoy surface, Lake Erie, Ohio, United States - Buoy 12 MA114 | ecosystem: Environmental > Aquatic > Freshwater > Lake > Lake biofilm | place: USA: Lake...
TTCCGCAAGTATCTCGCATCGGAATGTCAACTCATCCAACTGCTCACGCAAGTGGTTCACCTCATCGTGGCTGATATGCGGATTATCGTAAGTTGATAAGTTGAAAGAACTCCAGCTCGCATCATCCTTTGCGAATAGTTCCTTGAAGAAAGTCCTGCCGAACTTAGGAGTGCTGAGAATCCACGCATCACCCTTGAAGTCCAGCAGCGTTGCCATGATTGTCTGAGTCCACGCTTCACGGAACTTCTTAGCCTTCTCAGCCTCGTCAATCACGACCCTTGCATACTTGCGACCTCGTCCTGAGTCAGGCTCGTCCATCGACCAGAAGTCGATAATCCCACCAGTGATTAGGCGCATCTGTTTAGTCTGCTCGTTCTTGGTCTCGATGATAGGCTTGAGTGTGTACTTGAGTTCAAGCCACACATCATGCAGGTCCTTGTACGTTGGCGCATAGTACGCACATGGCTTGCCATCGAGGGCAATCTGAGGAAGAAGCTCGTTGACCGCAAGCGTAGTCTTGCCCCACCGCCTGCCAATCTTCAGCACGTTGTACCGGCTGGCTTCCGTCAGCACTTTCTCTTGCCCACTATGCAGTCTCTTGAGCTTGACCTCGATGTCAGTCACGGATTATCCTGATGTTAATCGTGCCGTCATCCGGCTTAATCTCCTGACGGTTCATCTTCGGAGTGATGTACTCAGCAAGAGTAGCCAGCATCTTGAGTCGCTCGCCCGGACTGAGTTCAGCCAAGTCACGCCTCATCTGGTACTCATCGTACTCGTTCAGCACTCGTTCTATCTTTTCTTTCAGCCTCATTTCTTCTTCTTGACTTTAACAGGCAGGTTCTTCATCTGCTTTGGAGATGTCTTCTTGGCGAACTCCTTTGCGACTTTCGGATTCGTTGCGTATAGATACGCTCTTTGCGATTTTGATTTGAATGGCATCGTCTCTTAGGTTTACAAAGATAAAGCTAATCTCTTCGGTTATTTTTTGCTCTTGCTTGATGTCATACCAATCGCTTCCATCAAAATAACCTTGCATCATCTCTTCATTCGCAAGTCTCAAGGTATAGTTTCCTTCATCGACAAGCAGATCATCAAATCGAAACCATGTGTTTCTCACTCAATCTCCCCCTCATCACGAAGCACCCTCTCTGCCCACCTCAGTGCAGGCTCACCGCCCCAGAGCAGGTACGAGATAGTGCCACACGCAGTAGTGTCACGTGGGTCATAGTATTCGGCTGCTCTGCTCAGATACGAGTACATCCGCTTGACCGTCTCAGTAGTGATAGTCTCCCGGTTCGCCAGTTGCTGCGCACGTATCTTGCCCACCTGCGTAGCGCATCGGTTGTTGATCTCAGCGTTCAGCCGTATACCCCTCTCAGCTTCATCGCTGATGGCTTGAGGGTAGTCATCGTATGTTGCCATTACTTTTTGCTTCTGTATTGGTAAAAGTAAAGATAGTCATTCACGAGACAATCGTCCTTGAGCAGTCCTGACTCAGCCAAGCGTATCGAATAGTCACGGTCCTCGCCCATGCTTATAGGCTTGTATCCTATCTCCTTTGCGATACTCGTCATCACCGGGTTCAAGTGATTCAGCGGTCTTGTGTACCTCATCGCTCCATCGTAGCGAACTGGCTTCTCTGAGTACGCAAGTCCTGCCTTGTGGATGAACTCGACCGGGATCTTGCCGTCCATAGTGATGATACCTCTGAACCCTACACCATACGCATCACGCCTCATCCAGTGAACAATCTTGTCCACGTAACTGCCAGCAATGATGTCATCATCGTCAATGAAATTTATATACTTGGTCGTGCAGTTGTCGACTGCGTACTGTCGCTTCTCGCCTATCGAATGCTCACGGTTATCCTTGAGGACCACCACATCAACCTGATGATTGAGCTGAGGGTCGAGTAGTCCACGCAGGCGTTGGAGGTAGTTCTCCCTGCCGTTGATTGTCAGGATGAATATCGTCCAGAGTGGCTTAGATGGGGAAGCCATTGCGTTTGCGATGTTCGAACACTCGTTGCCCATGATCCCACGCTATTTTGGAGTTCTCCTTCTGGTAGGTCCTATCAAGCTTGCTCTTGCCTACCGTATAGTGTCTGTGGTCGAACTCTAAGTTCTTATCGACCCGGTAGAATCCGTGCTTGCGAGCAGTCTCAGCAAGGTCATTGTCTGCGAACATGGAGATGTACGCAGGATGATACAAGTACCCAAGTTTCTCGTATGCGAGTCTGTTCATAATGGGTAGAGTCACGATGTCGCTGCGGATTCCGTCAAAGACCTGCAAGACCACTGGCTCATCGCCATAGGCATCGAAGCGTTCTATGAGTTTAGTGTCCCAACCAAGTGGAGGAAACATATCATCGCTCACCAGCACCAAGATATCGCCCTGACTACGCTCGGCAGCAGCGTTACTTGCCTGCACCATGTTGGTCGAGTCACCGACTATGATAGTCACTGGCTCATTGTCGAAGACCCGGTAGTAGTCATCGGCATCCGGGTCGTTGGAAGATAGGCTGATGATCCACTCGATCTCATCGTAGTTGGTCTCAGCCATGACCCACTGGTGATGACAGAAGACCGCCTGCTCAGACCTTCCGAAGCTGGGGTGGATTATGCTAATTCTCCGGTCCATATCCCTTCAATTAGACAATGCAACCCATCCAAGCACCTTGCTCTTCGTGTATAGCCTTCGCCTGATTCAGCGATGATTCGACCATTGCGAGCGATGATACGCCACCGCCACAGTCCTTGTTTATCCTTGTAGATTTCGTATTTCATTGTGTTTAAGATAAATAAGGGGAGGCAACAACTCCTCCCCTTCAAACAACAAACTAACTATGAACGAATTTCGCTTTACGGAGCGATTTAAGACACTTTCGTGTTAGAATGGTAGGTCACCCCCACCAACGTGCAGAACGTTCGCCTGAACGCTTGTATTGGCGTTATACGGCTTTTTGAAAGCAACCGACAGATATTTCTCACCTACCTTGCTGGTCTTGACCCAAGCACTGAGTTCCATCGGTTCACCGTTGACAACGCACTTGCCAGTGTAGTCCGGGTGGGTTTCTTGTTGTTTCTTCTTGTTGGAGAACAAAGCTCCTGAGTTATCCTTCTGATCCATTTGTTATATTGGTTTGGCGTTAAATATCGTAAACGATTCGATTCCTCCAAGCACTTAATTGAATCTTCATTCAATCTTCATCAGTGAAGGAGATTTAATTTAAATGAAGGAACACAATCACATAAGTGATTGAATAATAATTACTATGAAGGAGTGAAGAAAACTTTTTGAACTTCACGGAAAAAGGGTCTTCCGTAAAATCATATAAAAATAAAAGAAGAAGAGAAAAGCCTATCTTCACTCCTTCACTTTTCAATGTAACTATATTGTTTTTCATTGTGTTAGATAGTGAAGGAGAATTTTTACTTGCTTCATTATGGTGTTTTTTGCTTCACTTTTTTGGGCAAATTCGAACCCAAGTGCCACTGCTTTGATGTTTTTTCTCTAATTCTTGTCCTTGATAGTTGGAAACCTCATTTAACCACTTCGTGAACTGCTTGACCGTAATCTTGGCATGGTCCGGGAACGAAGCCTTGAATTCCTCAGTTTTTTGACTGCATTTGAAGAAATCGTTCAAAGGAATGAAGTCATTGTACCAGTTGATGAACTCCTCCGGTACTATGTTTAGCAGCTTTTTGTAGTTAAGATTGTTCGGCTTTGTCTTAACCAATCCCTCACGCAAGTAATCGTGAACGCAAGACATCATGAAGTTATCGAAGAGTTGCCACTGATACTGATCCCAATCATCGTATAGGTTATGCCCGAAGTGGTCTCGTGGCGTGTACTTGGGCGAGAAGAACTGCTTGAGTTCGATTTCGTGCCTGCGCCTATCGTGGCTTGCTCCTTGACCATTGACAACGTAGTTGCTGGTGATCATGACCTTTGGGGAGTCGGGGTACTCAATCTTGAAGGTGTCTTTATTTTTCTTCTCGACCTCCACGCCTTCGGTGATGATAGAGAAAAGCTTTTCAAAGTTGAATGCCTTGCTGACATCTTCCCATACCATGACCTGAGTTGACAGTTGTATGCGTTGGAATAGGAATGATTTGTTCCATGACCAGTTCTTTCCATCGAAGGTGATGAGGTTCTTGATGTGTGCTATGCCTTTGATGAATACGCCCTTGCCAATGCCACCTTCGGGATTATCGCTGATGACCTCATCTGTCAAGATGATTGCTTTTGGGTTTGATGGGTCTTTGTACGAGTGCAGTATGTAGCCTATGGTATTGCATAGCATTTGGAAGTTGTCGCAGTCTTGCCCAGCGCAGCCGATGAGGTCTATGAATTGAAGGAACTCGTTGTTCTTGAAATCTAAGTCATCGACTGCGTGGAAGTCTCTTGGGATGATTTGGTCATGCCATATACAGTTGGGCAGATTGATGTATTCGATTTCCTTCATGGACTGCCCGGTGATTTCAAGTGCTTTGTTTTGGAAATAGAAGTACGCAGTCCTTCGGTCATCCTTCTGCCAGTTAATGTCGAGATATGGTAGCCAAGCAATCTTCTCAGGCTTGAGGTAGTTGGCATCGAGTTGGTCTTCGATAGCCTGCTGGATGACTGACTTGCGAGTGCCATCGATTTCTTTTGGTAGCTTGTCGAAGTGTTCACGGACTATGTCACGTATGTTGTCGATTGTTATCTCACGGACTATGCCGTTAAGTACCTGGACAATCATCCAGGTTTGGTTATTGAGTTTGTAGCGATGGATGCCGTGCTTCACATAGAAGTCACGAAGCAGTTGTTTGTCAATCTTGAAGTAAGGCTTGCCGTCACGCTTGTACTCAGTCCAGAAGATGTCATCTGCGTTCTTGGAAGCCTCATCGATGATGTGGTTTGCTTTAGCCGGGTTGATGCCGTACTTCTTCTCAAGGTCCTTCTGAATCTCGTACGAAGGCTTGCTTTGGTGTATCTGCGTGCGAGCGTAGTGGATAGGCTCTTTGTCGATCATACGCTTAGTGTCGAACTCATTGGTCCGCTTGTAGGCACTGCGTACTGTTGTTTCGATTTCAGTTATTGTGAAGTCCTTCTCTTGGTACTGGCAACAGAACTGATATGCTTGCGACTCAGGTATGCCGAAGCGATTGAGGTCTGAGGCTAAGAGATGGACAAAGTTATTGCGCCCATCACGGAAATTCGCTGACTTCTCGATGCCCTTCAGGACATAGCGCATAATCCTATCAGGGTCCTCGCAGGTGAAAGCCAGTGATGTGGTCTCTTGTTTCTTGTCAACTATGTGCGTGATGATTGACTTGGTGAGGAAAACCGGAGCGTTTAGGTTGATATAGATGTTCGGGTCATAGGAATCAAAGCAAGCACGGCTAATGTCTTTGGCTTTGATGTCGAGTGTGGGTAGGTCGAAGTAGTCCTTGAGTGATTCGAAGTATTCACCGTGTTCCTCTATGCTTGGAGGTATGCGCACGATGACCTTGTACCCAGTGCCACGTGGTGAGAGGAAGCAGCATAAGATGAACTCAGGCTTGCGCATTATGTTCTCAAGCTTCTCTTCATCGAAGTCAAGGCAGATGAGTCCTGAGTGTTCTTGGATGGATGCTGCGTTGCGTTGGGAGAAGATGCCTGACCATGTATAGACTGGTAGGCGTTTCTTGAGCAAGTCTTGTTGTTTCTTGTCTTTGATGCCTCGTATCTCCTCGATGAGATCACGTTGCTTGGGATTGGTGCGTATGCGCTCAAAGGCATCGAGCATTGATATCTCTTTGCCTACGTTGGTTTGTGTTACGGTTGCGAAGATTGAAAGCTTAGTCATAATGAAAGAACCCAAGCAGGTTCAGAGTAGCCGCTCTTCCCCCACTTGGGTAATAAATGTTTTCAGATGTCTACGAGTACCGGCTATTACTCGCTTCTACAAATATACAACAGTCATCGCCACTTCCATCCCGGTGGCACGAAGGTCGTGGTTTTAGTCTTGGCGATGCGAGTGAGGATGTCTACTGCGGTGGGGATGCCGTTGACCTGACGGCAGCGCAGAAATGAGTGTAGGAGATCGTAGTTGATGTTGATCATAGTGTGTTGATTGGTTGTTGTTGAACCCGATGAGGGAGTCGAACCCTCATACCCCCAGTGGGGATGTTACCAGTTACATCAATCGGGGAGTGTTAGTATCGCTCAAGGAGTCTGTTCAGGTAGTAGCGTGCCTTCTCAAGGTCCTCCTTCGGTCTTCCTTTGTGCTTGTAGCGAGTGACATACTTGATGATATTGCCCTCGCAGAAGTCCAGTGAGTTTGCTTGTATGTACTCGATCGCTTCAATCTTGCCTTGCTTGTAGTGGCTTACAGATACTTCCAGCTCAGGTGATTGAAGATTCCTCCCAATACTGCCGTGATTGCGACTGTGGTCCATAGTCTCTTTGCTTTGGTTTTCTTGTTGAGTTGCTTGTTGAGTTTCATAATGGACTGCTCCTGCTCATCGGTGAGTTGCTCAAGTGCAATGATGTGTTCATCCTTTGCTTTGATCTTAGCATCGAGTCTTCCACGCAGTGACTCTGAGACCTCCAGTGCAGCAGCCTGCTGGTCGTTGAGGTCCTCGCACAGTTGCAGTTGCTCCCGGTCGGAGTCGGCAGTGATGAGGTCCTGCACGAGTAGTGTTACCAGTCGCTTGGGTAGGTAGACGAGAGAGTCCTTACTTGTAGCGTTCTGTGAGTAGCTTGAGAAGCTCGTCAGAACTATACTTACTGATAGCAGCAGTCTTTTCATGGTTGATACGTTTGAGGGTTTTGATACGGTTGCGACTCAGGTCAATCTCTTTGTAGAGAAACTCCAGTGAGTCACGCAGTGAATGAATTTGCAAGTCATAGGACTGGCTGAGTTGTTCGTACTGCTCTATGCGAGCAATGAGTGAGTCATTGCTGGGTGCTGGAGCGTACTCGATTCGTGGTGGCTTTAGTGCCAGCCATACGCAGAGGAGTGCAAGGACTCCGATTGCGATGTAGGTGAGTTTAGTTTTCATAGGTTTATGTTTAACAATGTTATACCCTATTAGGTACAATTAATGTCGAATTTATTATTTTATACCCATATAGGTATAGTAACACTCATTCACTTGATGTTCTTATAGTCTTCCACGAATTGTTCCCAAGTCCGTGCAACCAAGTAGACACCGCCTGCTGCTTCGTATTCGGCTTTGATTTTGAGCTGGTCCTCTGAGAGTCTATCCTTGCCCCACTTGACCTCTATTGCTACTGGCACTGCGAAGATGCGGTCATCGTACTGGACTTTCTTCGTAGCCATGATGTCTGCTATGCCTTTTCGAGTTCCTGACTTTCGCCACTTGCCAGTCTTGGAGTCATAGATTCCGGTATTGTTGATTCGGTCTGCGTAGCCTCCGGTCACTCGTATGTAGGCTTCTATGCAACGAGTGAGTGAGTTGGCTGAGTTAGCCACGAACGGAATTGTGGGAAAGTAATGAGGAATCTTGGCTGCGTGCGGATACTTAGCCATCTTGAGGTCGTGGACTGCTTGGGTGAGTTCGCTTAGTGTCATCTATTGCTTTGAAGATTGTGTATACCAGTTGAGGGACTACTGCGTTGCCATAAGCCATTATAGATTGTTGTCTCCACTTAGAAAAGGTAATTCCGTCCAGTCGGTGGGAAAGCCCATCATCTCCGCTACAAATTGGGGATTGAGTTGGGAAGTTTTGCCATTGGTTTTTGCATTCCACATTGCTAAATCTTCTTGCCTTTTCCCTATTCGATTGTCCCAATACTTTTCGCTGTGTCCGTGTTTGATTATTTGCGCTAATGGTGTCGGTAGCATCCCCATCGCTGCAAAGTTCTCCAGATACATTCCCCTGACCGTGCCTCCGTACTTCTCCTGCCGTGCTTGTGTCTGCTCCACCGTTGCACTGCGATTCATTGCAGTCGGTGTCGGGAGCATCCCCAAGGATGCCTTGCCCGATAACATATTCGAAGTCCCGTCCAATCTCAGTTGCCCCTTCCAGTCTCCCGCAATTGGTGTCGGGAGCATCCCCCTGATTGCCATCTGATCTAATGGCATGGTGAATGGCTTGTGTCCTTTCGCAATTATTCGTTCCATTCTCGCGTTGTAAGCTTCCGTGTTTACTTGTTCGAATGCTTGAGCCATTGGCGTAGGCAACAAACCAGACTCGCATTCGGTGGTGGGGCGCACCGATGCCCGAAGCTGGCAGTAGTACCGGTTGTACTGCGTACCCAAGAGTCTCCAAGTCAGCACACACTTCTTCGAACACCACGCCTCCGTTCCAATTAGTGAGTCCATAAACGTTTTCGCCCACAATGTAGGTTGGCTTAATCTCTTGAATGACTCTAAGCATCTCCGGGAAGAGATGTCGCTCGTCATCTTTCCCAAGTCTTTTTCCTGCACTTGAGTAGGGTTGACATGGGAATCCTCCTGTGAGGATGATGTCATCATCTCGCCAGTCAGGTCCATAGCGAGCTGATAGTTCTCTGTTGATGATTTCATAGGTTAGTGTTTTAACATCCGTGTGTGTGTAGCAATCAGGCCAATAGTGCTTGCGTACACGATTTCCAAACTCATTGATGTCGCAAGATACATAGTTGCGCCATCCCATCCATTCGGCTGCAAGTTCGAAGCCTCCGATTCCGCTAAAAAGAGATATGTGTATCATACTGGGTCGCTGAGTTGCTGATAGATGCTTGGTAGATTACTTGGTACTGGGCAGATCTCATCATCAAGCTTACGCAGCTTCGAAGATATGACATCGAGTTCAGCTTCCAAAAGCTGGATGAAGTCTCTCTTGTGTCTACCGTAGTCATACGTACGGTTATACAAGTGCTGGGTCTTGAATTGGTACTTGCCATTGCGCCAGTCCTCGATGCGCTGGTAGAGGTCGAGATACCTATCGAAGAGGTCATTCCGGTAGTGTATCAGTGATTGCTTGAGTTGATTCATCGCTTATCTGTATGTTACCGTTTATGAATTCTACCATGCCTGCGTAGAGCAGTTGTTTTTTTTCAAGTGGCAGTTCGAACATGAGTTTGAGCAGGTCACCCCAGACTGCTGAGTGTTCGGATAGTTCGTCCATGTCATAGAGGTCCTTGATGTGATTGTTAAGTGACCTTGCACCGTTCAGATATCGGTTGAGAATCATCTTGGACTCCATCTTGAGATTGTCCTTGAGGAAGTACGCCCAGCCTTCGGCTTGTTGAGATAGAGTGATGAACATGAATAGTGCAAACTGGCGATTGGTGATATTGTCGAAAGTTACTTTTTCCATGATATTGCGTAGGTTGAAGTGCTGCGTTTGATAGGTGCGTGGATTGTGATAATCTCGCCAGTGGACTGGTCGACTATGGTCATCGGCTCTTTGATGCTTCGAAGGAACTTCTCCCTTTCCTTCATCTTCTCCTTGAGGAACGCCAGTGTCTCGTTGAACTCGTTCCACGTAGGGTCTCCGCAGCCTGAATAGTCATAGCTGACTCCGGCTTCCTTCAGGGCGAATGTAGCACCGTGCTTCGTGCATTCCTCACCTTTGGCGTACTTGTGCAACTCATCGCAGACAAGCTCACGTATGCGCTCCTTTGTAGCCTCAAGCACCTCAGTCAGGTACTTGGCTTGGATTGCGATAGATATGGCATCTGTGTGACCGTTGTCGATGAGTTCGAGGAGTTGGTCTGCGTGTTGCTGAATCAATTGCTTGGTGATGTCATAAGACCCAAGCATTATTTGGTCACGGATATCAAGTGGGTGTTGCATATCAGTCATTGGTCACCTCCTTCATTTGTGCTGGTGTGAGCTTGTACTTACTGGTGACCTGGTTGATGTCACCGCCACCTTGAATGAACTTCTTAACTTCTGGAATCTTGGAGTCAGGCAGTGGAATCAGCACCGACCCGGTAGAGCTTGCGCCATCGTCATCGTCCTCTGCGTTGATGCAAAGTAGTGCTGATATGCAGTACCTCTTGAGGTACGTGAGTCCTCCTCCTGCGTTTTGGAGGTTGTTCGTATTGTTTCCAGTCATCGGCACGAATGCGACCTTACTGGCGATGAACTGCCCCGATTCATGGGTCAGCATCGTCACGACCTCACCCCCTGCAAGATACTGGTGGAGGACAAGTCCGCAGTCGGTCAAGACTGGCTTTATCTTGCTCAGGATCTCGTCAAGTGTGGTGTAGCTGCGTGTTCTGTTGCCTCCTACCGGAACTGTTCTGTCCTTGCTGATACGCAACTCAGACTTATGGAACTTCAAGAGTGCAGGAATCATCTTGTCCTGCTTCTCGGACTGCCATAGCGAGTCCGTGTGCCACATGATGCCAGTGGCTTGGCTTGTTGTTGTTGTCATAGTTAGTGGGTTGTTTATCTGAATTTTAAATCCTTCGTCATTTCATCGCACAGCTCGTAGAGTTCCAGAGCAGCAGCGAGGTCAATCAGTTCATCTGCGTAGTCATCGTCTTGGGTCACATCGAACTCCGTCCGGATGATGCTGGCAAGCATACCAAGATGCTTAGAGGTCAAAACTAAAGAGGAGTGTTCCATTGGCAGTTACGTGCATAGAGGTTTTACAATCTTCGAGCAGTTCACACCAGCGCAGGTACTGGCTGAATGAGTTGGTGACGAGCATCCTAATCATCTGACTTGCGATATAAAGGTTTAATGACACTTTTAAGGTACTGGATTCTCTCTGCACGTTGTTGGATAAGTTTCTGTGCGTGTGCGATGACCATTTTGGCAGTATCGGTCATGGCAGTTCCTCGCAGAGCAGCCTGCACGGTGGCGGTGCTACACCCCACCTCGTTGGCGATTGTTGTTACATCGCCAAACTTGAGGTCAGACCTCAATTGTTTCAATTCGTGTTGCTTCATACGTTTTCGATTTTCCAAAAGTTAGGACGAGCATCGACTGCTCGTTTAAATACTTTTTGAACCACCCCAATTTCACCAGTCCGTCCTTTGAAGAACTCATACCCCTCAGGAGTGACGGAGGCATATATCATCGGATTCTCCTCCTCTATCTTTTTTTGTTCTTCAGCTCTTTTAAGAGCTGCCAAATCTTCAGCTTGCTGGTAGTAGATGACATCTATGGAATAGATATCATTGCGACAAGATAAATCCTTACCACCGTTTTCTGAGCCTATAAGGACAAGTTCAGTTTGTTGAGGTACATAATCAATTATGTCACCAGAATCAGTGACCAACTGATTATCCACCATTCGGACAAGTACTCGCCCATCTTTGGGCATAATTAATCTGTAACCCCACGGACTATTTGGGTCATGCCCTTTGTCAATAGCATACTCGTGGACATTATTGTCCCACAAATGGGACAAATTTGAATAATTGTAACTGACGGTTTTTTTCATAGTTGTTGTTGTTTGATGAAGCAAATATACAACGACTTTCGTAATTAGCAAGTATGAAAAGCACGAAAGCACAACTATTTTGCTAAATGATTGAATATCAGTAGCAATATTTTCACCTGACCTGCGGTCAGAATACCTTGCCGTTGGTGATGATGCGGTTCTGCAGCCAGAACTCACCTGATTCCTCTACCTGACAACGTGCGAATCCGTGCAGCCATCGGTTGTAAGGCATATAGGTCGCATTTAACTGGCAAAGACACCCGGTGCTATAAGTCACGTAGATCCTGCCGTCAAGCGTTTTCTCATAGTGCGTGGAAGGTTGATGACAGTCTCCTTGCAGAGCAGAGGTCATGGCTCTGGTCCACAGACCACGTGCCGGGTTCACTGGCGATGACATACCTCTGCGGAACTCGTGACCATGCAGGACATTCAAGTTGCCAATCTTTACTATGCGCTTGTCCTTGACTATCGAGAGTCCGTCCTCCACTCGCTTGAGTATGCAGGCTTGCAGTTCAAACTCTGGGATGCCTTTCATCTCGCCAGCTCTCTTCAGTATGTAGTTGTCAAATCGCTCCTCGTGATTGCCGAACTTCAGCACGATCTCAACACCGAACACATCCTGAAGCATCTTGAGCAGATCACAACCACCATCAAGCTCGTCCTTGACACGCATGAGTCGAGGGTCCTTCATGTAGTCACTGGCTTGATAGAAGTCAAACCAATCGCCATTGATGAATATCTTGTCGAGATTCTTGTACTGTTGCTTGGCGTACTTGACTGCTATGCGAAAGGCATCTTTATCATAGTAGGGAAACTGCAAATCTGATAGTATCAGTATGTCTTTGCCCTTGATGACATACGGTGAATTATCTATCTCGACTCGTGGTGAATTGTCCTGAATTGTCTTGTCAAAATGTGACAAGTCTATCTCTTTAGGTCTATTGATGACACCACGCAAGCAACCACGCACCTCTTCCAAATCATTAAACAGATGTCCGACTTCTGATTCTAATATGATACGAGCCATATTGCGGACAGTTTTGATTTTGTCCTTGTTCGGATAGTTCCTTAAAAAGTCACGGATGACCTCTGTCTTTGTGATTTTTTTCATTAATTATTCAACGATTGAAAGAAGTATCTACGAGTGTCATTCTGCCAAGCCTGCCATTGGTCTGAGATGATATCAAGCTTCTCGTCTGAAATCAGTATCTCGCCATCCATCAGGACCAGTTCAATCGTTTTCTTATCTACCCCTTCGCAGATGTATCCTATCGATTCAAAAGGCACTACGGCTCGCCTGCGATAGGTCTTCTCTTGCCCGGTCAATTCGTCCTCATCGGTGATGAGTATTGTGAGGTGTAGTAGCTGGTCCATCCTACTACTAAATTACAACCTCTCATCGCCCAATGATGATATTTTCTGCATTGAAATACAGCACTTTCCATCCACTGCATAGCTTGCGAATAGCTTGGTCATTGCCATCATGCTCGATACACCAGCAACGAACACTGGTCAGTATTGGGAATAACCCTAAGAACAACTCAACGCTGCCTCCCTCTACATCAATAGAGACAAAGTCGAACTCAGTGCCGATGGTCTCAAGCATCTTCTCGTAGTGAGTTGTTCTCCGTTGTATCGTTGTGAATGGTGTCTCCTTCTCCCACTTACGCACGTTCTCAAGATTCATCGTAGCAGTCGCTTGCAGATTATCGTAGAATACCACATCAGCATCGTTGTCCGTGCTGACTAATAGATTCAGCTTGGTGATATCATTGCTTGGTATGTTCTCGCAGAGCAGTTCGTACACACTCGGAGAACCCTCAACCATGACTCCTGTCCATCCACGTTGAACGAGTGCATAGGTATTGCTGAGTGCCTTTCCATCGTATGCGCCTATGTCAAGGAAGCGACCTACCTTGCCTTTAAAATACTCAAGGATGTACTTCTCCTCTTGATTCTGACTGTACATATCTATCTTTTGGTTGAGACTTGTGTGCTATCCATGCACACGCAGGAACAATGCTGATGAGAGCTGGAATCAAGATGACGAGTATCACGATTGTGGTAGATTATCGTCAGGCATATCGCCAGTATCAGTAGGAGTAGTTCTACCTTCATCTTTCGTGAAATTAGTCAAGAATTTACCTACTACACCACTCCCAAGACATAGCATGGCGATATCCTTTTGTCCTTCCATGATGCCATAGCTTGAAGCAAGCGTACCAACACCAAGCAGCGTGTCACCAACTGCTCGCATAGTCTTGGTTGTAGGCTTCCAATAGTTACTCCACTTGATCATAGTAGTTGAATTTGCATCGTTGTAGGTGCTGGGCATTGCCCTCCGTAGTATGGCATCAGGTTGTATCCGAATGATGGCTTCTTGGAATACATCATGTATGCAGACTTATCGTTCAACTTGTACTCGATTACACCAGTCACCGGGTCATAGTTGATAGATACTTGATTCATGACTTCGACATATGCCCAAGCAAAGCCTTTGATGTATCGCTTGCCGTCCTCATAGGTGTACATGGCGAGGCGTATCTTGTTATCGACCGCCTTCCATCCTATTCGGATGCTATTGCTATGATGCCATCCGTAAGACCAGCCGAAGAGCTTGTTAAAATCCCCATCACACTCAAATACTCCCGGCAGTTCCAAGCACGATGCGCTGAACTTGACCATGTAGCTCATAGAAGTCCTGCCCCAGTGAGTATTGCCAAGACTCCATCCGGTTGAGTAGTGAGAGTTCTGAGGGATGATGATAATCATTTTACGCTAACGCCTTGCAGGTATTGTTTCTGTCCGTTTGTATCGTATCCGTTGATGCTCATGTTGATGGGCAACACACTTACCCATCGAGAAGCATCAGTGATCAGGAACGTAGCAGGCGGATTGATGAACTGCCAGCGACCTGCGGTATTGATGTTGTTGAACTTAGTGCCAGAAGTCAAGTAAGGGATTGTATCGACAATCATCTTGCCGTAGGCACTTGCATCGAAGCTTATGAGCGTACAATCGTACTGTGAGTAGATGCCACCCACGTGAGCGTATCCGTCCTTCAGTCGCACATGGAACGCTGCGATGCTTGGCTGCTGCTCTACGTGATTGCCGTAGATGAATACCTCCTTGACTACGTTGCTGGCATTGTCATCGAAGAAAACCTCGTACTGAGGACCTGCTTGAACTCCTTCAAAGATGTTGTGGAGTATCTGCAAGCCACTCACTGCAATGGCACGAATGGCTGCGAACTGCCCTGCCGAATGTCTGAACTTGCACTCGGTGACTTTTGAATGATTGCACTGGCTTGCTGAGTTGCTCCCTCCGGTGAACCGAGCATAGTCGAAGTCGATGCTGATATTGTTCTCCCAGAAGTAGCACTGATGAACAAGCGTACCCATCATCCAACCGCACTTGATGGCAGTGGCAAAGTTGTAGAATCTGCATCCTTCAAATGAAGAGCCATAGTTTGCCTGCACGTTGATGGCATTCGATGCTCTTCCTGATCCTAAGAAAGTCACGTTCTTGAAACGCAGTTGACAGTCTATCCCTGCATTGGCTTCCGATAGGCTATTGTAGGACCTGAAGAATCCGTTGGCTACGTTGGTTGGAATCGTCAGCGTAAAGCCATGACCATCGAGTTCAAGAATCTGGTTGTACGCAGCAGGTATGGTCAGAGTGTCTTGCATTGTTATGTTCGCTGCAAGATGAATGCTACGCACACTGCCAAGTGATTGCCACGCAGACTGCAATTCAGACCACGTAGTGACATATCTCACCCCTCCTATACTACCTACCCCACCACCACTACCAGCAGGACCCTGAGGACCCATAGGACCAGCAGGACCTTGAGGGCCGACTGCGCCCTTCAACGGATTCGTGACCTTAACCCATCCGGTTGGTTGCCATACGTAGCTATCGCCATTGTCGAGTATCAGCAAGTCACGATTCGTGATGAGGCTATCAGGCTTCGTTGCAGGTAGCGTGTCACGGTAGAACAACCGTGCTTGGTCGAGATTAAACTCCATAACTGTCTTCTATTTTTATTTGGAAATGCATAAGGTCTACTGGACTCTTCCAGTCTGCTCCGCAGTCCACATATTGCCTACTGGCTTTGATGAACTTTTCACTGAACGGCTTGAGACCTTTGTCAATAGCCTGCTGGCGTGTATGCTTGAAGGGATTGTGGCTGGCGTTGAAATCAATCGCCATACCAAACGAATGGATGCTGAGTGTGCTTCCTCCTCGTTTCTTCCTTACAACCCAGCACCCATCGTAGGTACGTATCTCTTGAATCAAATCCGCAAATGTTAGAGCCGTAAACCATACATCCACCACCTGCACGAACTTGCGGTGCATATAGATTATATTAGGCAGGAATGGGTTCTTCTCTTTGATGAAACCCGGCACTCGGTAGTAGGTCATGTTCTTGTGTTCCCAATCCTGCGTATTCACAGTCGGGTCACCATAGAGTTGTATCAGCTTTGAGCTACTTACGAGCATAGAACTTCCCTTCTATGTTGTTGATTCGCCTATCGTGTTCTTGTATCTTCTCGGTGTGCGTGATGACCTTATCTCTGGTCTGCTTGAAGTCTCGGTACATATCGCCCAGCAAGAGCGCAATGACCGGGAGAAATATCAATGTAAACCATTGGTGCAGGTTGGTGACTACTGCTTGCTTCTGTTGTGGTGACATAGTTCAAATAAATGGGGAGGTGTTACCCTCCCCAAATATAATTCATTACGGAACGATTGGCACGTAGCACTGGTCAAATATGCCGTCAGGAGTATCGTAAGGACATGGCAGGCTTGAGTTCTGCCATTTGACTTGCACCTCATAAGTCAACACCGCCTTCAGGTCATCAGCAACCGGAAGTTTCGGAGTGATAGTCACTGGTGCGCCTGCACCCCAAATCTTGCTGGAAGTCCTGAACCATACTGTGTAGTCAGATGAATTCTTAATTGCGTTGTAGAAGTTACAGTTTGTAGTAGAGTTCGGGTCCTTGTAAGTCAGGATATGCGTAGCACCTCCGTTCTGAGTCTCAGCATCTCCGAAACCAACAAGCTCCTCTATAGTCGAACCATCATACGTTCCGCTGGTTGCCCAGATAACGATTATATCACCGTTAGCAAGACCAGTATTCCACTCAGTAGGGTCGCTTGGGTCTGTGAAGCTGAAGGTGTTCTTGACGAACGAAATCGAACGTATTCTTGAAAATTCGAATTCAGGGCATGGGTTACATGAGTATTGCGGAATTGCCCCTCCTCCGCAATTACTGGCAGGATAATATACTGACATTGTTTTTTAGTTTTAACAGTTAGAACAATCGTTGATGCACGTGATATCGTAATCGGTCGTAATCGTGTAGTCAATCGCAAAATAAAGATGATCCGGATGAACCGGGTATCTACTCGCAGCAATCTTGTATTCGTTAGTAAAGATACCAACGCCATCATAGTTTGTTGTGTTAGCCTCTATCACGCATCCAAACAGACCTGCATAATTGCTGATTTGCGAGTATGCAAGTTGTTGTTGTACGCCACTGGTCAGCAGGAAGCTCATCTGCTGAGGTTGTACTTGTAGTTTTTTCCTTTGTCCGAAGACCACCATACGCATCTCGGCAATCTCACGTGCGGTGTTCAGTCCATCTCCGAAAAGCACTGCGCCCTCCTCGATGGAGGTACTGATGCAGCGGTGATAGATTACTATGTCGAACTTATCATCGAATCCGCTGAACATGGTGCTTCCGAAGTTGGTGACCAATGCAGGGATTGTGTCTTGTGCGTTGTTGAAATTACGAGGCAGCAGTTCTGAAATACCGAAGAGCTTGCGGTTGTAAGTCTTGAGCTTACCAGTTGCAAGAGTATCATTCACTATGTCTACTATCTCGTTTAGGTATGGCATTACTTTAGTGTGTTTGTGATGAACTCCGCAGCGACATCTTCAATCTTCTGAAATTCCTCATCAGTAGGTTCGAAGATAATACCATATTTCGCTTCTGCATAGTTTGCCTTGTCGAAATTCAATGTATTACTATAACCAAGACCATAGGCATTATCGCCTACTGGTAATATTTTAAAATCTCTCTGCATCTCACCACCGAAAAACAATATGACTTTCGGGTCTGAAGGTGGGTCTCCTTTTCCTTGTTTTATACGGAATTGAAGGTATGAATCTGCATACCTACCTATCTGCGTACCATCTGACTTGAGTCCTTTTTCGTGAATCCTATCACTCATATCAGCAAGTAGTGAGCCTGCTATCTCACGCAACAATGAATCAGTCTCCTCCAAGCTGAGCAGAGAATCCGTCAGGTCTTTGAGTTCCTTGATATCAATCGTGTAGGTGGTACTCATTTCTTGCCCCCACGCCTACCGCCTTTGCATCCGCATTTGTTTCTCATATCAATAGAATTGTGTTGCTTCACGCAGTTGAACTGATTCGTTACACTCGATGCAGCAATCGCAGGAGAGTTTCAATCCCGATGCTGCCTGCTCCAATGATTTGTTGTACTCGACTTGGTACTCTGCTCTGAGGTCATTCAATCGTTGCAAGTTGACCGTTGTGAACTGGTTCAGCTTGCTGCTATACAACTGCTCAGTCAGGACTTCGATGCCCAGCAAGTACCAATATGCACGGCTGAACAATGTCTTATTCTGACATATCATCGCATCCCAGTTGCAGACGATGCTAAAGATACCGCTGACTCCGTAAGTGTTGTTGCCGAAATTATTTGCTCCATCATACGTAAAGCCCTGCACCCTTACATCGCAACAAGACATCATAGAACGATTGTATGGCAGATTCATGTCAAACATTAATCCAGTCAATGCTTGAGCATCTACCACAACTGCAAGTCTCCACGAAGGACTGATGTATAGATTGTGGAATGTTTGATTGACTTCGATTATATTTTCTCCTTCAACTATATCAACAGTCTTGGTCCATTTAACTTTTCCTTGACCCGGTGTCGGTATGTCTAAATCCCATATCTCAAACAAAACTCCATTCACATCATCGTCACAGTAGAACTTAATCTGCTGCACGTGAATACTCGCAAACGGAGAAGGCACGAACTCATAATTCTGGTCTATCAACTCAATCGTGAATCCAGCATAAGGTGCAGTCAAACTCGTTGCAAGACTCCCCACATCATTGCCCACATTGATGCCCTGCATTAGTGTGTTGAGCTTGTAGTGCTTTCCCATCTCCTGCCTGACATCAAGACTGAACCTCTGCTGCGCACGAGTCTGCACCATAGTCCAGATATCTGAGTAGGTAGGCTCGTCAGTATTGGTCAGCGTGACCAAGTTCTCCAAGCTCATTCCCGGCAGGTCGTTGACATACAATCCCGATGGGGGTGTGGTGCTACCGCAGCCACGCAATCCTATGTAGTTGTCTAAGCAGTGAGCCATAGTTGGGATTTAAGATTGCTTGAAGGGGGAGATACGGTCAAGCACTCCCCCACTCAAACAACATCACAAATTAGGAATTTGTCATAGCATAACGCAGAGTTCCGTTGCTACCAGCAAGACGGTCACCGCCATCGTAAGCATCTGTCGGAGTCACGAACAAGCCGTAACGCTTCTTTATGTACAGAGCATAACCACGACCGGTCAAGGACTCAGTATTAGCGTAGCCAGAAGGCAGGCTGCTTGCATCTTCGGGGCAATCAACATATTTCACCTGAAGGTCGAAGCTGATATTGCCCAGACCATTCGGAGTCCAGCACTGAGTGCGAGGATCCACGATTGTAGTGAAGAATGAAGTACCACGTGCGCCAGCGAAGCTACCTACGTTATCGAGACGCTCAACCAGGTGAACGCTGCCAGGAGCGAACATACCTACGTGCTGCGCACCCCAAGTAGAACCAGTCTGACCGCTGGGGAAGAACTGGAAGTTAGCTGCAAGAGCAGAGGGGTCGAATCCGATTGCTTGCGCAAGAGCGTTTTGGTTCTTCTGAATGCTATATGCATGCATCAAACTACCCAATGCCCCCACAAATGCGGGGGTCCCGCAGAACTCGTTAGAAGCAGCATCAGTCAGAAGTTTAGTCAGACCAGTTCCCAGATCGTTGAGGTTGCCGTCCTGCTCGATATTCACGGTCACCGCAGTAGCAGAACCAGTAGCAACGTGCTTACCGAATGAAGAAGCCATCTGAGTGGTCAGTACGTTCTCCATCTTTTGGTAGATACCGTTCATGGCGTGAAGGATTCCACGGAGGTGTTCAGTCATCATCTGAGTAGCAGGCTGACCAACCGCAACAGTGCGTGAAGCCTCTTCGCAATACTGACGAACAGTGTCATCAGCAATCCAAAGACCAGTCTGAGCCACGTTGTTCACGCTCACGCTCGTCTCTTTGTAGGCAGGCTGCAGGTCGATACCGCAGGAGTCAGTAGTAGACACCTGAGCAGCCACCGTGCGTGGCATATATTTAACATTCACCGTGCGATAGTGACCACCAGTGAAGCCTTCCTGAATAGGAGAAGGACGATCAGGTGAAGTCACCAACATATTCAAGAAACCCGGTACAGTTACCTTTTGTCCGGGATAGTTTTGCCCTGCAATAGACTCGAGATGGAGTAGCAGAGCTTCGCAATATCCGTTTGCCATTTTATTTGAGGATAATTTGAAGTTTAATTTTTAGTTCACTCTTGTGTTGGCTTGCGCCCTGCTTTGTTGTCTCTCGACCTTTGTAATTTTTGGCTATTGCCCTATCACGACTACGATTGTTTTTATTGAGACCCTGCACGGAAGTCTGCCAGTGCCTTGCTGATTTGATTCTTAGCAGCAGGAGATACTGGTTTGTTCGGCAGTGGTGTCGGTGTCGGTACTCCGGCAGGCGTGGGCGTAGGTGCTTGGTTATTCACCTTTAGCAGCTTCGCCTCAGCCAGCACGGACTCCGTAAATGTCTTTATGTCTATCTGCTTGTTGTCGATTGTGAATGGCAGGTCAGGTGCTTCTGCGTTGACGAGTTTCAATCCGTCAGCAGTGTATTGGTACTTGCCTCCCTTCTCTCTTAGCTTCTTCTCCCAAAGGTTGCGTGCAGTTGCAATGGTCACCTCCTTGTCCAGGTCGAGTGCATAGTTGTAACTACCGAACATACCTTGCAGTTCCTTGTCGGTCAACTGAGATTGCCACTGTGAGTTGACGCTCTCAACATCCTTCTTGCGAGCTTCTTTCTCTGCATTGTAGAGTGAAGTGAGTTCGTTGATTTTGTCAACCAACGCTTTCTTCTCGCCTCCAGTCGCAGTGATCGCTCTCTCTCTTGCATCCGATATTGCTTTCGCCAGTAACGGTATACGGTTGTAAGTAGATTGCTCGCCAAGAATTGCTGACTTGGTTTCGTCATCGAACTCATACGATTCAAGTACGTCTTTGATTTTGGTGTCAATGGTCGACAAAGCAGTAGCCGTGAAGTGTTTCTTCACTACTGGATTGTACTTGGCTTCGTCCTCTGTCATGAGTTTGCTCTGCATAGCAGAGGCAATAGTAGACGGAACTTGCACGCTTGATAGCGCAGGATTTGTGACCACTGACTTCAATGATTCGTCAGCGTTGTCGATACCTACACGGTCAGCAATTGATTGGATAAATTCAGCTAAATTCATATTGTTTTTTCCGATTTGCTCGGCTTGGTTTTACTCATATCAATCACAGTCTCCTTGATGACTTTGACCTCAGAATTGACTGGCAGGATGTCGCAGACACCATCGATGCCTTGCTTCATCAACATTATCCTGACTTCATTCTCATTTGATGCAGGGAATTGAAACCACTCCTTGCCGTCACGCATTACTTTACAGAATTTCTGATCCATACTTTACAAATATACATTACAAATTAGCGAATTCGTCACGCAGTTTCTTAGGCACTACCGCTGCGCTGACCGGGTACAGTGCATGATTGCAGTTGTAACCTCCTCGATTGATGCGGAAATTAGCAGCGTTCGTGCCGGGAATCATCCCTTGTGGCAGTCCAGTCTTCTCATAGATTGGCACTCGCTCCCCACATACATAGCCATTCACAATGTCCTCAAGCTGGCTGCGGTGGATGTACTCCATGCACCCGGAACGCTTTGCTTGTATAAGCGCATCGCAGAGGGGTCGGCTGGTTTCCTGAAGGCTGCCATCGTACTTGTACCAAACCAATCCAAGATCATCCGTCAGGACTGCGTTATAGTTGGCTGAATATTGGTTCAGCGAGTCGGTGACAATCTGCTTGGTATACTTGACAAGCTTCCCATCTCCAGCATCGGTATCGAGCATGAACTCCCTGACTTGCTCGATGAACTCTGCACGGCTACCACCAGTTGTCACGTTCTTCACAAGTATGTCTTTGACCGGGTCCACGAAGTTCACTCCAATGGCATCCTGACCAAGCTGCTCGACTACGGCTTCCTTTGCCAGCGACTGAATCTGCTCCATCACGGTCGGCACTTTGAACTTGCCCACCGTAGCAGTGAAGTATTGGTTCTGAAGCTTGGTGAGTTCATCATAGTCATCCAACAATAGGTCAAGGTCCTCTTGGTACTTCTTGTCGAAGATGACTCTGTTCAGCTCATCCTTAATACGTGCAATTGTTCTGATGTTCTTGGCAGTCGGCTTGATCTTGCCGTCAGCATCGGTATCGAGGTCTGCGGTGAGGTTCAGCACAACATCATAGGACTGCCGTTGAATCGTAGGCATACGCTCTGCCCACTGAGAGACACGCATCTCAATGAGTTCAGTGATTTTCTCTATGATTTGTGCTTGGGTAGCCATTACAATCCAGCATCAGCAGGAGTCGGGGCAGGAGGAGGCAATGCCCTTCGCTCCTGAGCATATCGCAGCATGACCGCCATCTGGTCAGCGTAGCTGAGATTAGCGAAGTCCTGCACCTCTTCCAAAGCTCTGGTCACGAATTTATTGATGTTAGCGTGTATGATGAGGTCGTTCTGGTCGATAGCGTTATACATCCTTTGCAGACTGATGTTCTCCTCCGGCACTCCTGCAAATGGGTCAAGCTTCAGCTTGAGTACCACCAAGTCCTTCACCTCTGAATCGTTGAACTTCTTGCCTGCAAGTTCTATCTGAGCAGCGTTGATGATTGCCGGGTCAACCTTTGCATTGACCATAGATGTAAGCTCGTCCACCAACACCTTGCCCGATAGCATATCGAACCTTTCAGGCACTGGTATGTATGGCAGCAGCGCACGGATATCGCTCGTCACTCCTGAATATCTCCACGCACAGATATCGTAGATGATCTCGTCCATGATACGCACGATGTCCTCAGCAATGCTATGCACGAATGAGTACAATTCTTCACGATCTACCTGCTTGGCAACCCCTGACTGACTCAGCGGTGTCTCAGCAAGGAACTCCATGTTTATAGCACTGAGAGCATCATAGATATGCTGGCGAATGCGTTCCTCCTGAAGCTTGGCGATATCTGTCTGCTTCTGTACATAGCCGATGGGAGGCGTAGGTATTGCAGGCTCTCCAGCTCTTGGTGCAGGTAGAACAAGATGCTCAAATGGATTGAGTGGCAATAGACCCTTGCCTGAGCAAGACGGACACTTTATAGGTGCTGAGTTCTCCTTTGGTATCTCTCCAAGACCTTTGCATCGACCACACTGCTGAGGCTGCATAGACCACATGGTCGAGTGTATGTGCTGCACGATTTCAGCTTGCAAGTCACTGTACTCACGCAGAGCCTCGTTCATCTTAGGAACGATACCACTGATACGAGACTCGTACAACGCACGGTCTTTGTAGTTCTCGATGGTCATGCCGTATAGATGACGCACTGGGATGTACCCCAAAGCATTCGGCATCTGAAACACCTCACGCACTGCGTAGTCCTTAACCTCAAATATCTGAATGATGTCAGGCTGAATCACCCAATATTTGTCCTCATCATGTTCCTTCAGCACGTAGTACAAGCCTTCCTTGTAGTCAAGCACATCCTCTGAATTGAAGATCATAGGGTACGGCTCGTAGTATTGATTGTCTTGCTTCTCCCAATTGGTAGGAAGAGTCAACACCGCAGCATTCGCATCGATGAGATACTGCTTGAAACACACGCTGAACATCCAGTTGGTTATACTGCCGTTGCGTGGCATCTTGTACATGAGATACTTCTCAGGACTCTCGTCTTCAGCAATCACGGCAGGCAGTTCAGCAGGGAATTGAACCATCCAATCTTGACTCTTGCGAATCTTCATCAGCGAGTTGTAGACCTTCGTGAAGACTGGCTTCGTGATAGGCACAAAGATCTTCTTGCGGTAGTGCTTAATCTCGTCACTCTCGGCAGGTCTGCGCTGGTCAATCAGCTCACCGGGATACTCTCCATCTGCATGAGTCTCCAGCTCTTCGTACATTTCAACGGCATCTTCGTAGTCTTCATGACGAAGACCTTGCATCAGGTACGGTTCGAGGAACGATGGGGAAACTGCTGGCATTAGATAACGGTTCTTTCTGGTAAGGAATTCATCTTATGTGTTACCTTGAAGGTCGGCATATTCATCCGGTAGGATGCATTCTTGCAGAACTCGTCATAGATGACTTGTTGCTGCTTTGGTATCATTCGTCCTCCGACTGAGAAGGCGAGGTATTGCTTCTTAATCTCAACCGCAGACATGAACTTCTTGACCGCAGGTTGCCAGTACGTTGGCTGGTATGGCATCAAGTGAGGCTGATGCCCGACACTATTGAGTGCAAGATTGAAGAATGGCTCATCAGGTTTGTCACCTGCGAAGCTGCGAGTGGTTAGCTTGCCTTCATCGTAGTATTGCCTTGCTCTTACAAATATACTATCAGATAGGTCGGATTTCTTCCAGCAAATCCATTCGCTCGATAGGTCCACCCACTGCGTGATATCATCGTAGGCTTCCTTCAGCTTGTCTGCGTTCACCCACTCTGAGATGCCCTTGTCAGGGTCATTCTCCCCTCTGTTCGCCATCGTCCACTCCACGCCTTGCATCTGCTCCCAGAACTCGCTGAACTTAGCCAATGGGCTGAATATCATGTCTGCATCCACGAACAATGTCTGCTCGTATGGTGTCAGCTCGTTGAGATAGAACTTGCAAACCAGTGGCACGGTCTTGCCGTCTCGTATATAGCACTCGGCAGGAGGCTTGATGATCTTATCGAATATCATGCGCTGACCTTCGTGCAGATGGCTGATACCGACATCATCGGCAATCACGCACACCTGCTGCGTAGGGTCGGCTGACTTGATGCTCAGAGCAAGGTTGTAGGCGTATCTGCCGTACAACGGATGCTTCAGAGCCATTGTTATAATTCCTTTCAGCACGATTTGTTATATAGTGTTGGTTCGTTCACATCAATCAAATTCACTCGACTCTGTGCAAGATTGTATCGTCCGTTCTGACCCCACTCAGGCTCGTAGTCCTCTGCCACGCAGAAGTATTGTGAGCCATTGATTGTAAGGTCATCGCAGAGAATCTGCAAGCGAATCACATCGTGAGTGAGTTCATCCACATAGTCGAACCATGCAGTGCGAATCTTGCTGCTCTGAGCGAAACTCCTGCTGCGTCCTCCGTTGCTGAAGAGATACTCCTCGCTCGCTGCCGGGTAGACTGGGTTGAACTGAAGCACTCGCAGGCGTTGGACGAGTTTGAAGGTAGTGGCAGTGCTTGGGTCACTGAAAAAGAATCCGAAGGCGAAGCCATCGTTATTGCCCTCCACCCAGAACGAGCAATCCCATCCAGTAGTCGAGTAGTTTATGAAGTTCGTGCTGACGGTTTGTTCCGATGTACAACAGTCCGTGACACGCAGATAATAGCATCCATCCTCGATGACCAATGGATACCCATCAGGGTCGATGAGATCATCAAGGCTGAACTTCCATATCAGTCTATCTTGGTAGTACGTGATGGGATGAGTCAGGTCGCTTGAATCGTATGCTTGGCTAATTACATTCAGATTATTGTCAAGCACTTCAAAGGTGTGTGCATAGCACATCTCCTCGATAACTATATCATAGATGATGCCATCGAATAGTGAATTGCAGGTGAAGTTGAGAGGACCAGTCGCTACGTTGTGCGTATAGTAGACAGTGTAGTCTCCGTTGCCGTTAGCCGTGTAGAAAGTGCCTGCTGAGTTGTTGACATACACCTCTCCATCAGTGGAGTTCATGATGCTGAAGGTGATCTTGTAGTGGTTATTGAGTACTACTGATTGTGATGTTGTGATGTTGTTGTTGGAAGCATCGTAAGACTTCAACTGAAAGCCATTCACAGACTCAACATACTGCCAATATCTACCCGATGAGATTGCGGTATTCGGTACGAAGCATTGACCATTGGCGGTCAAGTTGTACGCCTGCACGTCGTTGATGATAAAGTCCGATGTTCCTGCAAAGCCGTATATGACAAGATTCAACCCAACTGCACTACCAACCAAGACTGTGTACCTGCCGTCTATATTTTGATTGATGTTGACACCAGTAACTGTGACTACGTTATAGCTTGGTGTAGTGAGGTCAGAGAATCCTATGTATATCGGATTGACAACGATGTCAGCCGTGAAGCTTATCATGAACACATCACCAGCAGTTCCCGGTAGCAATTGGTAGATGCCATTGTTGGCTATTGGTGGGTTCTGCGCTCCGTTGGCTGACTGACTCCACGTGACGATAGCTCCTACTGGTACGCCAGTGCTAACTACAAATTCATCCCAATTGCCTGCGGTCAGTAAGTTTGCCAAGTCACCATCAACTACATCATCTGTGTATGAACTCCAGTCGCAACCCAAGAACGTACTGCACGCAGTGTTAATCAACTGCACCTGCATCTCATCGCTGCCTTGCATCAATGGTGCGTAGGCACGCTGGTCGTTGTTCAAGCATCCGCTCAACTGAGAGACACTATTGACCGTGAATTGTATAGGTTGATTGGGTATATTAACTGCCCCCATTTTGTGTCGCTTTTGAGGTTGATACGATGAATTCTGCTACGCCATTTGTGTGGTTGTATTTCAGTTCCTTAATCCACCCGAATCTTGGTGACTGACCTTCCATATTGAATTGAATCCTGCCTATAGGATTGGCTAAGATAGTGTCAAATTGTGACTGACTCATAGGGTAGTTGAACCGATGTAGTTGCACCTTGATGTCATTCGGGTCTGCATCGAGGAACACGCCTCCAGTGATAGTTGTGTCTACGCATTGCATGAATGTGTTTGATGCTCCTGAGAGAACACTATATACTTGTCCACCAAATATTGGTTGACCCGGTCCATTAGAATTGGGCCATGAAAGTATTCTCATTCTAAGATAATCTCCAGCAGTCATTGTGATTGCCGTATTGTTTAATGTTTTAACGACAACAGAACCCGGTGAAGGTCCCAATCTTAAATATCCCACGCCATTGAATATGAGATTGGAATTATGTATATCATACGCGTTAATCAAAACATTCGATGCATCGTAATGTTCAAGTAGCATTCTGAAAAGATTACCTATTATTGAACCAGTTCCTGCTCCGCATAGCAATGTCACTTGCGCCTTGAATGTATACACCCCAGTAATCGCTGCCGTATACGTTCTCGTCACTGTGTCATAGTAGTTCCCAAAGTCATAGGACTCGACATCGATGAACTGCTGGAAGTCCTCGTTATTAGTTAAGACAGTATGCGCTAACGCACCACTCAAGTAGGCATACATCTGCCCCTCCTGACTGTTGATGTAGTAACTCGCTATGCTATTTGCAATATCCGGAAGGTATCGCTGGCTGATGTTATCGTTGTTTAACCTTGCATTGTAGTGATATCGTGCAGGCACTGAATTCAAGAAATTGTCATTGGTAGTCCTTCCATTGAAGTCATCGGTGTAGATGCTATCGATGATGAACAGATTGCTATCGTAGTCCTGCACACCAGTCTGAGCGCAGCGTTGTATGATATTGGTACTAACCACCCAATCGCTCGACAAGTCAAGGGTGAGGTCAAGGTTGCAGTTGCCAAGCACGTGGAACTCCTCCGACTTATATCCAAAATAGTCGATGTCATCAGGGAAGTCACTGAAAGTATCATCCGTAGGACTGCCGAACTTAACGATGGCGTAAAGCTTGTCATTGTCGTATGAAGTCACTACCTCATAGACATCCGATGCCGTAAAGACCGTTGTATTGTCATACAGATAGTCGATCGTCTCAATCCTGACTACTGGAGTGGTGAACGGATTCTCGACAAGCAGGATGATGGGGATGCGGTTGTTGATCTCGTTGAAGAGTTCAATGAAGCTAAACTGCACCCATCTGCCGGTAGTGAAGTTCGGCACTACCCCACGCAACCTCTCACCAGTAGTGATGCACAGACCCTCCCAAGTACCTCCCGCACCGAAGCTCGTAGAGGTGAATCCTACCGTATTGTCGGTCATGAAGTCCACCATGTACCTAAATGCTTCCTCCACTCGGCAGGTAGGCACGGTGCGTATCAACGTAGTTCCGTCACTCACCCGGTACACATCAAGGTCATACTGCTCAGTCACCGTGATAGCTTCCTTGTTCTTGGTGTATGCACCTTCAAGGGAGGTCTTGATGCTCTTGTTGTTGTTTATCTTACTGAAGAAGCTCTTGTCATTGACCTTGCAATTCACCGTGCAGGCTCTCTCGTTGAACTCGCAATCGCTCAGGAATATGAATCCATCGAAGATGAGACTCCACTGCTGATTGCACTCGACCTCAATGGTTACTGATACCTGCGTGCAGAAGCTATCGTTGACGCTCAGATTGGATAGATACGCATGACCACTATCAGCGAACTCCAGATTGTACTCCTGATAGAGCAGGAAGAGGTTGACATTAGGGTCACGCTTGATGGTAGTATTGACCTCCTCCCAGTTCTTGGGAGAGTCAACAATATTTCCATCTAACTTGAATCTCATCATACTACCTGCCTCCTATTGTATCCCCTTGCAAGCTCACTGGCGATGGCTTTGCCTACCGTCTGTGCGTTCTCTATCTGCACGGATTTGTTCTTGCTCAAGGCACGGCTCAGTCCGTATGTATCAACGCTTGCTACGACCGTGTCACGCCCGATGCCTGACTTCCCTGCAAGACGATTCAGCACGTATGAATTAATCTCAGCAGGACTGATTTGCTTGTTGTAGATAGCCTCAAGAGTCGGATGGTAGGACTTGTTGCGGTCAGCCGGGATGATTGCCTCACCTCTGTGGACTATTGCATGCATACCACCGTCAGCATCGAGGTTGCCTCCTCCGATGTTCAACGAACCTTCCTTGAACTTAGGTAGTGGCGTAGCGATAATCTTTGCGAGGTTGAGACCACCAACCGCAGCAGCAAGCACTAAGGCAGCAGGAGGATTCTTGGTAGTCAAAGCCTTGACCAATGCTTCAGCAAAGGCAACGCTGGCAGCGAATATCGCAAGTTCTTTTTCTCTCTTCGCAGCAGCTATTTGAATCTGCTTGAGTTTCTCTTGATACTTCTCTTCACTGATGATGCCTTGTTCCTTCTGTTTATCAAGGTCTTCAATCTGTTTTTGAGTAGCATTCTGACTCAACTGAGTAATAAAGTCGAATGACTCTTGTGCAAGACCAAAGGAAATATCCCTGCTCTTTTCTGCTTGTGCCTCTACTCTTGCAAATAATTCTTTATTTAATTCAGCGGATGTCTTAGCTATCGTCCTGCCTACTGGAGCAGTGTTTGCAAGTTCATTATTGATTTTTAATATAGCCTCTTTTACATTAAACGCATCAGCCTCTACAATTCTAAACACATCTTGCAGTCTTGCGAATCCTTCATCACTCAATTGCAATACCAATTCATTAGCCTTTGCGGATTCAAGTCCTAAAGATTTCATCTCTTCAATCCCTGCTTGCAATCTCTTCTTCTTTTCATCCAATATTGTTTTTGTCAACTGAGCCTCTAACACTTGTCTTCTCCTTGTGGATGCCTCTTGCTCCTCTATCAATTTATCTTCATCCTGCGTCCTTGTTTTTGCAGTTCTAATCGCAGCATCTAAAGCTCTATTGATTGCCTTCTCTTTTTCAATTTCTAATTGCAATAATTCTTTCGCAGTTGCTCCTTCTGCTTTTCTCAAATCAATAGTGAATTGCAGTTTTGTGATTTGCTTTTGCAATGCTTTATCAAACGTTTCATAAAACAAAGTCTGCGCTGCCTCTCTATCCTTCTCTGCTCTTGCATATCGCTTTGTCGCTTCTTCAGCATCAATGATTGATTGCTCTACCGCAATCCACGCACCCACGAGCGCACCAAGAGCCACCACGATAGCACCGATACCAGTGGCAGTCAATGCAACACTGAAGGCTCTCGTAGCAAGCGTTGCACCCTCTGTCGCTGCCGTTCCTGCAACCGTTGTAGTGGTCAACGCAGCCTGCGCAGTAGTTGTCAATCCAAGCACTACCTTGATATCTTCATAGGCTTCCTTCAATCCAATAATTGACTGAACTCCCTGCACCAAGTTCAACGCACCTTGCAACTTCTGTGCGATGCGTTGAACCTCTTCACTTTCACCACCGAATGCCTGCACTGCTCCAGTCGCTATACTGAACGCACCAACTACACCTTGACCAAGATTCGTGAATGCTTTGATCTTATCTTCCGGGTTGAGCAATCCAACCTGACGATTCAAGTCAGCCATCTGGTCAGCGAGTTCGCCTGCACGTTGTCTTGCTATATTGGCTTCCTTGCTGAACGGTCCGAACCTATCTTCTGCCTGCTGGAGTGCCTCCTTCGCTTCACGCACTCTTGTCTTCAGACTAACAAATCCTTTCTCGACTTGCTTGTTTGAATTCTCAAGGTCCTTGAACTTCTTGTTGACATCGCCAGCTATCGCACCAGTAGCCTCCAATTCATCGTTGGTCTTCTGAAGCTCGGTACTATCCGAACTAATCAAGACTTTTATTTCAGCCGTTTGCGCCATTATCCCTGACCTTTGTACCGCTTGCGGTAGTTCTTACTTGACCTGAGCGCACTGCTGCGCTTCTTCGAATGTATTCCGGGTCGCTTCCGGCTCGGCTTACGCCTAAAGACTGCTGCTTGGGATTGCTTCGGCTTTGCCATAGAGTTCTTGAATCTGCTTGTTCTTATCCTGCATCATCTTCTGCAAGTCCTGAATCTGCAATTGCAACTGCTCAATATGAGCGAGTATGTCATAAACCTCAGCCTTCAAATCCTTAATCTTGTCGTTCATATCAGTATCAAATTTAACTCATTTATCACGTAATCGAATATGATTGTATCATCTTCTCCCCACTGGTTCACAAGTTCCCAAGTGAGCTGGATGTTGCCATCAACATAGGTAGGCTTGTTGATTACCGTGATTGGATTGCCGTCATAGTCAGTCTGCGGAAGCTCCTCATATCCGCATAGGCAATAGTGAACCATACCGGGATTCATGAGAAAGTCGTACTGAAGATAGTTGTCTATGCGCAGCAAAGTCATAGTCTTGACCTCACCATTCACCCAAGTCTGAATTGGTTGTATTTCTCTTTCGTTGTCTTGTAGTGTCATTATGCTAATAGTCCTGAATTACGTAATGCACGCACAACTTTTGCGAGTGTATAGCCATCAAAAGTGTCCGTGTCTGTTAGTGTAGTACCACCACCACCTACTCTCGTTGCTGCTGCCACGCCTGTGTTAGGTTGAACAATTGGTGTTGCATTCCAGAAGCCAATCTTCTGAGCAGTTGTAGTACCAATCTTCGTCCCGGTTGTAGTATTGAAAACCATGTTGACGGCATCTGCCCATGTGGTGTCACCTCCATCAGCAATCGTCCACTTGGCAGAGCCATTATCCCTTGCAACGAAAATGTCATAGGCTGCATCTGAATTGTCAGCCATCAGTGCGCAGTTCGCAAATGTCGGGTCGGTAGTGTTGAGTCCAAAGTACCCACCGCAGGAGACTGAACCTACTCCAGTATCGTTGCGAGTGATACCGACTACGCCTAAGTATTTAGCACCAGTCTTCTGGTTGACAATTGCTGACAAGCCAGTTCTTCCTACAAGTCCGATGCTTATGTTTCCAAATCTTGTGAATCCTGCTGCTCCGTAGTTTGCTCCAGCCGTGTTTCCAATCGAAGCATACAATACACCATGATTGCCCAATGGATTACCACCTACAACTATCCCAGTATCTGTTCCAACAGTTGCATTTGTTGCTACCATTGCAGCCGTTGTTGTCGCTCCAGTATAGCCTGCACCAAGTGTGCATTGCAATCCCCTCTGCGGAAAGCTTGCATTTGTCTGTGAACCTGCTGATGTAATGTCGAAGAATACACCAATAGGCAGATACGCATACGTTGTCGGCATCGTTGCCGTCACGTGCAATCCGTAGTTCTTGGTAGTCTGTGCTAACGTACCAGAAATCACGTGCAACTTGCTCTGGGGTGCTGCCGTACCAATGCCGAGCGTATTGTTAGAATCATTAAAGAACAACTGAGCGTTGTCTTGAGTCAGCACTCCACTCGTTCCTGCAAACAACACACTGCCAGCAGTCATAGTGCTGAACGTGGGTGCAGAGCTGAATGTCTTAGCACCTGCAAAGGTCTGCGTTCCGGTAGTCACCAATCCACGATTGGTACTGTTAGCATCAGGAATGTTGAAGGTATGAGTAGTTCCTGCACTACTGATATTGAAGTTCGTTCCAGTAGTACCTACCGCAAAAGTCTGCGTTGCCCCAGTCAGAGCGTTCAGCGAAGTGATACCTCCACCACCTCCACCCGGTGCTGCCCACGTACCATCTGCCCTCAAGAAGTTTGTAGTACCTCCACCACTTGCAGGAGCAAGACCCTTCAATGAGCTTGTGAAGACATCAAGCATCGCAGTTGTCTGCGCAGTGGTCAAAGCAATCGGTGTCGCTGGTGAGCCAGTATTGTTGCCGATGATGCTGTTGGCAGCAAGGTTCGACATCGATGCCAGAGAGACATTGCTCGCAGTCCATAGCGTGCCATTGTACGTAAGTACGTTGTTCGCTACCGGAGGCGTAGTGATGAGGTCAACATCATGAATCTCGTCCATCTCGTAGCCGTTCTGCACACGAACATATATCTGACCGTTGCCTGCGTTGGCTCGCTCAACGATTCCTATGTAGACGAAGTGATTCGGTGCATACGGCTTGACATTCGTGTAGGATCCTGCCGTGTTTCCCAAGTATAGCGTATCTCCTGCGGTGAACATGGATGTATTCAATCCATCAATCACACCTTGACAGATGACCATGCCGTTCTGCCCTGCACCTATGTCCTCCGCAGCAAGTCCGAAGGTCTTGGCACTGGTAGCATCGCTCGTGTTGTTGGCAAGCTTGACGCTCGCCTTGTTTCCCGATGCACTGAACAAGTAGACCGCCTGACCCTTCGTGATAGTCACCGCCTCGCCATTATGCACGTAGGCGTGCATGGTCTGCCCTATGTTGCAGATTACATTGGAGTTGTTCAGCAGGTATGCCAACGCACCAGTGTTCCCTTGATAGGCAATCTGACCTGCACCCGGTGCTGCTACTGGTGTCAAGTCGAAGCTCACGAAATCCGTGATGAGACCATTCGCACCCAAGTCTACGTTGGTAGTCGCACCTACATAAGGAACAAAGCCTCCTCCACTTGGGACTGCGTAGTTGTTCAGGATAGCATCAACGGCAGTCTTCAAAGCCGAAGCACTTGCAGCTACCGGGTTCGTGCAATCGTTGTAATCAATTGCCCACTGCTGCCTAAAGTAGTTCTGCTCAACCTGATGAGCATAGAAGTACAAGTAGTCACCGAAGACCTCAGTCGAGCAGTAGGCTTTCTTGTACACATACTCATCCAAGTCCACCGTCAGCTTGACGGTAGTGGAGGAGAAGTCAACTATGGTGTATGTTGGCATCAGGGAATATAGGCTGCTACATCAGCAGCGACTTGATCAATCAATTCGTATAAATCACCGTAAGCACTACCATTCGGATCTCTCCATTCTGCATACTCATCGGTCACTTGAAGTTTATTGTGGTTGAACATCATCTCTCCGAAAGTACCTCCTCTGCTATAGTGAAGAGCAGCAAACTTACGAGCATCGAATACGTAGTACAGATTATTCAGAATCCCATTGTCATCTTCAATTATGAAATTAGATACAATGATTCTCGCACCAAGCAAGTTCCCAGTTGATACGTATTGAATATACTTAGCCATCATGCAGAGTATTGAGATATATCACCTATCACGTAATCAGCAAGAGCCTTTGCATCAGCTACTGG
>Ga0315900_10001828_pt1 | contig 33588 bp, 20 predicted proteins | sample LakEriMetagenome_FD_203521 | JGI IMG/M metagenome (GOLD analysis project Ga0315900, IMG submission 203521) | Freshwater fungal communities from buoy surface, Lake Erie, Ohio, United States - Buoy 12 MA114 | ecosystem: Environmental > Aquatic > Freshwater > Lake > Lake biofilm | place: USA: Lake...
GTTTGTAATATCTCCGGTAAATGTTTTGGTGCCGGTACTGCCTGTTGTAGATAAACTAAAAGATAATATACCGCTTGAAGCGATTAGTGTATTTCCGCTTACATTTAAGTTCCTTGCCCCGGAACCACTACCTAAAGAAAAAGTGCCACTTGTAACCGTCAAATTGTTGGTAACATTGGTGTTTCCGGTTTGGATTATAGCGCTACCTGAAGATTTATTAATCTCTAGTTCGTAGTATGTGCCTGTTTCGATAGTTTGGGCGCCTAATGTTCCGGAATAAATCGATTTAGAACCAACATTATTAAAGTTTAAAGTACCACTAAATGTGGCGGCACTACCTTCAAATATGGCGGTTCTGTTGGCAGCAAGAGTAGCGGTTCCGCTACCAGCGAAGGAACCTTTAATGGTGATTGGATTTGGGCAATCTAATGTTAAACTAGCGCCAGAATTAATATTAAGGCCTCCTACATTTGGGTTTGCAGAAGAACCTGAAATGGTAGAAGTCCCGTTAAACGTATAAATGGCTGCAGAACCGGTGGTAATTAGTCCATTAATGGTAAGGTTCTTTTCAAAAGTAAAGCCTTCATTTATAATGTTGTTCCAGTTTCCGGTAGAGGAAATGGTTACATCATTTTTAAAAGTTTTGGTACCTGCAGTAGAGAATATCCATCTAATGGAGCCATTAACACTAGTAGTTCCATTAACCGTTAAGGTACCACAACCAAAAGCATTAGAGGTTCCGGCGTTAACAATTAAATTACCATTAATAATATTCGTATGATTAGAGGCACTACCTGCGGTATCTGCAAAGGCACCTCCGTTTAAAATCAGATTACCATTAATTGTGCTAGTGCCGGTATTATTGGTAAAATACGAACCCAATGGATTAACGGTAATGTTATTGTTAAAAGTATAACTAACATTGGATAGGTTGCTTACTAAAAAACCGGATAAGTTGGTTTGGCCGGTAACAGTCATGTTACTGCAACTGAGTGTTAAACGGGCATTGGTGTTAAGGGTTAAATTATTGTTGATAGTAACATTACCTCCACTAGGAATGGTAACTACATTGCTGGTTGAGGTACTGGCTACAATTAAATTATAAAAACTTCTAAAATTAACAGGCATTGTATAGGATGAAGAGTTGTTGGTGCGAAAGGTGCCCGTTCCCGCAATTAAACTGGCGCTGGTGGTGGTGCCGCTGATGTTATTGAATATTAAAGTCCCGCCCGAAGTCATATCTATAGTAGATGTTCCGCCTGAGTTGAATGTGATATCACCACCAACGGTAAGCTGAGTAGTATTGTTAAATAATAGTGTTCCTCCTGTTGTTGCATTGCCAATTGTAAGTGTTAGACAAGAATACGTGTTGTCAACTATTATGGTGTTACCGTTTATAATTGATGCCTGATCGTTGTTATCCGGAATACCATCTTCATCGGTTCCGGAACTTAGAGTCCACGAAGAAGCTACTCCCCAGTTACCCGAGTTTGTGTTGGAGATAAATGTGGTGATTGCCGCTTGTTTAGACCCTATTGCATAAAAACCTATCGTTTGTCCGGCAGGGGAAGTTATTATTCCGGATGCAACGGTTTGCGGGGAACCACACGTTGCATAGATTCCTGCTTGGGTGTTGTTAGATTTTGCAATTTCATGAGTGCCATTGGTCATACCAGTTTCTGTTATCTCCAAGGTAGCGGAGGTAAACGATCCACTGATTTGTTCAATTCTCCAGTTTCGTCCGCCTAATAAAGATAGGAGAGTAGATCCGTCAATAGTAGTTGCACCCGATTCACTGACTGTAACTCTTACAACAGGAGTGGCGGCCACTACACTTCTTAACGTTATTGGTCGGTAATTACTGGTATTTCCACCTATAGGGTAAAAATAATTTTGTCCGTTTACCATAGACCGATTTAAAGGACCATTAATGTAGGAAGATGCACTTCCGCCCGAAATAGCTGCGCTTGCAGAATTGGTAATGGTTAAAGTATTGGTAGCGGAGGTGGTTATTATTCCACTGGTTAGGGTAAGAGAAGTACCAACAGTAACCGCGTTGCCTAATGTTACTGTTCCTGATGAAGTTCGATTAAGCGTAAGTGTTGCCAGATTATTAGTTGTGCCATTAGTTGTTTGATCAAAGAACAAAGTGCCCAAAGAACCAGTACCGCCGATAGTTAGATTTGAACTTGAAGAACCTGTAAGGCTATTGGTTGCAGACATAGAAGCAATAGTGCCGTTTAAAGTAAGCGTATTTGCTCCGATGGCAAGTTTTCCGCTTGATAGCGTGAGCGCACCATTTACTTCTTTACCGGTACTTAAAGTTACCCCAGCACTGTTGTTTACGGTTACATTATTAATAACACCACCAGAAGTTGGCCATGCCGAACCGATACCGGGAGTGCCGTTAGTTCCATTAACGGTTGTTTGAGCAGAGGAACCGTGACTATAAACTTCGTTTAATGTTGTTACCCCGTTTATATAAAATCTGTTTGGTACCGCACCGGTAAGCGTACCCCCCGACCAAGTGAACGTTTGTGTGGTTCCATCAAAATAAAGACCGGTTGATCCACCAGTTGCAGTTTGTGTTCTGGCAATAGAACCTCCCGAAACCGTTAGATTTCCGGATAGGTATAATCTACCTGCCGCATTAGAAGTAGTTTGATTACAAAGATTAAAAGTTCCTGAACTAACATCTAAATTTCCATTTAAATCCAATATATGCACAACATTAGCTGTATTTGTGGTTATATTAAAAGTGCCACCATTAATGATAAGACCACCTGAAATTGTTTGAGTGCTGGCAAATGAACCGGTAATTGCATTGAAAGTGCCACCACTAACAGTAACAGCACCTGTAATTGTTGATCCGCCTGTATTAGAAGTTCCATTATAGGTTCCACCACTCACATTTACCGCCCCTGTAAGTCCAGATGTAAAAGTGCTGGTACTTCCATTAAAAGTACCTCCGGCAATATTAAGTGTGTTAATATTAACGGTGGTGTTTGCAGTACTTGCGATGGTTATACTACCACCGTTAGTAATAGGCATCGAAAGAATATTTCTAACCCCAAACGAAGAGTTATTGATTAATAAAGCGCCGCCTGTGCTGTTGAAGGTAAAATTCCAGAAGCTTTGTCCGATATTGGTAAGATTATCACTGCCGGTTGCGCCAGTTATAGAACATAATGAACCATCTGCCCAAGTTGCAGTAGGTATTGCAAGTGTTGTGCTAATGTTGTGGTCATAAATACCACCATTGTCAACCGTTGTGCCGATAAATGTAACTAGTGATGTTCCGCTTCTTCTGAATGTTCCGCTAATCGTAAAATCAGAAGAAGTAGAAGTATTATCTGTAACTATGAAGGTTCCTCCTGAGTTCACAAATGTTTTGCCCGATGCAATAGAACAAGTTCCAGTAGCAGTAGTTTGATTTATAGAAAATGCAATAGTATTTGTTCGACCGGTACTTTCAATAGTTTGTGCACCTGTACCATTAATTCTAATTATGCAATCAAGTGAGGTTCCAGTCTCAGTTATTGTACCACCTGTGTGTATGAAGTTTCCACCGATATTTATTTCTCCTATCCCAGCACTAGAAGACCATGAGCTCAAATCAAGTGTTCCTGAACTTATAGTTACATTACCATTTACATTTAGAGCAATATCATCCCAATATTCTGTCAAAGTAAAATTAGAATTAGTGCCTGAGTTAGAGAGTTCAAAATTACCTTTTACTATAAATGTTCTTGTAACATTTGTAGCATTTCCACCAATTAGTAATTGCGATGAACCTGTATTTCTAACTATTAAATTACCTTCTAAAGTAAATGTTGACCAGGTTGAACCACTTGATGCAAAATTTATTTCACCAGATTGGTTAGGGCAGTTCCATTCAAAATTACCAAACATATTGGTTTGAGCACCTGAGTTGGTAATACCCGCTGGTAATGCATTAGTAGCTCCAGTAATTCTACAAGTAGAAGTTGCTGCCCAAGTAGCTTGTGGTACAGTTCCACCAGGGCAATTATGTTCATAAGTACCTAATACAGTGGAAGTTCCTAATGAAGTTACTGATGCATTTTGATTTCTAAGTGTAGAATTTTGTGATATATCTGTTGCTACAGATGAATATGTAGATCCTGATGGAATAGTATATTGTAGTGTATTTGTCCCATCACCAACTACTACTTTTGAACCTGTGCCTGATACTGTCCAATTAGCTGAGATGGTCGGTGAGGCATTATTTCTAATATTATAAGTAATACCATTTGCTGTAAAATTGAGTGGTGATGCTCCACTACCATCTGTTTTAGAACCCCAAGTGGCAAGTAATTGTAAATTCCCGGTCGATTTAGAATAGTAATTATTAGTTGGTACAATTTCACCAGAACTTAACTGAATTGCGGCCCCGTATCCAGTAAAGGTGATTTTATCCAATTGAGCCTGTGTGAGCCCAGTAGCATCTGATCCAATAAATATTTTTGGACCGGTTCCGGTTTGCCCAGGTGTTCCCGTCCAATTATTAATTGTAACTGTTGTTGCGTTCCAAGTTTGAGAATTAGATGCCTTGAAATAATAAGTCATTGTACCACTAGATCCAAGATTAACTATTGTGTTTACATCGAAATCTAAAGAACCTGCAGAGGTTGAAGTTGATGTGCCTGAACCTAAGTTAAAAAGAGGCAAATTGAAAATTGGTGTACCCCCAGCGAATTGTATTAAACCAGCTGAAGATGATATAGGTAGTGTATTTGTGGCACTTAATGTTAAAGTTCCTGAATTTATAGTTATTGTCCCACTAAAGGTGTTAGATTGATTAAGTGTTAAACTACCTGTGCCGCTATAAGTCAAACCACCACTACCACTCCAAACTCCGGTTTGAATAACATTTCCATTACCATTAAATGTTGGTGTGAACCCCCCATTAGAAACCGCACCAAGACTAAGTTGTGTTGTACCAGCAGTGGGATTAGTAACTCCAAATGTAGAGGATCCTGTTAATGTAACCGAACCAAAGGTTATACCCGCAGTTCCACTACTTACATTAGAACCACCTGTAATTGTCAGTGTTTGTGAACCAATTGAAAGTGTACCGAGTGTATGTGTAACACCTGATCCTGATGTTAAGACATCTGATGTTATGGTGGAGTTACCACTCACGGTTGTATTTCGACCAAAGTTTAAACCAGATGAATTAGCTAGTTGTAATGTTCCACCTTGAAGAATAAGGTTTCCTACACCAAGTGAAGATGCATTTGTTGTTGCTCTTAAAGTGCCACTACTTATGGTGGTGGTTCCTGAATAGGAGTTGGCACCAGAAAGAGTTAGTATGCCGGCTCCCGATCCATCTTTTGTGAGGTTTCTTGAGGATCCACTTATTATAGAACTTATGGTTATACCACCAGAACCGTCGATATTTATTTTATTGTCAGTAGCATTACCTAAGGTAATATTCATTACTTTTCCTGTGCCTGTTTCATTATCTTGAAGTGTAACTAGCGAATTGCTTGCATTTCTTAAAATGGTGTTGGTACTGGAATTAACTATTTGGCCATTTAAAGTTAATGTACCACTTGTTGGAGATGAATTGCCTATGGTAAGTGTTCTTGTTCTACTAGAGGTAACTTCAATAGCGCCAATAGAAAGAGATGAAGTTCCCATATTTATTCCAGCTGTTGTTGCTGTTCCTGTATTATTAAATTGAGATATATGACAAGTTTGCCACCCACTACTTGCAACATTTGGTGACCAGTTTGCTGAGGTATACCAAGCAGAAGCACTTGTGCCATCATTCCAAGCAATAGTTGTATTAGCACCATTAACTGCAACACTACCAGAAGTCGCGTTTAACGAGCTACAAGTTATGTTTCCACTGGATGGACTGTTGGCAGATGCTGCAAGTCTAACCCAAACGGTTGTTTGTGAAATGGTACCTGCTGCACCTAAAGTTACACTTGATGAAAAAGTACTGTTATTTAGAGAGACTTCGAAACCAGTTGGTGCGGTTACTGTAATAGCTCCTTGCATATTAGTTCCAGAGATAGTAAAAGATTGAGATGCACTAGCCGATGTTGAACAAGAAGAAGTTAAAAACGGAGTCATGGTACTAGTAGTAGTGATGATTGGAGTTGTAAAGGTGTACATTGTACCATTTGCTGGTATAGTAGAAGCAATTGATACTGTAGAAGTAGATGCCGTATTATTACTTGTTTGTACAGAATAAAAATTTAGACTATTGGCACCTCCTAATCCAACAGAGGTTGTAGAAGTTGACCAGGTGCTTGAACCTGGTTTTACAAGAAAAACAATTTCAATTACATTAGTTGTTTCATATAATCTAATTTGAAATGAGGTGGATTTACCATTGGAGCAATCTAAATTATGTCGAATATAATAGTCAATTACAAAAACTCTATTAGGTGCAGCGGCGCTTGTTAATCCGTGTCTTATATAACCAGTATTACCAGTTATAAATCCAGAAGAAACATCATTAAATCCAGCTGCTATAATTGGACCATTGCTTGTCAAACCAGATAAGGCAGCTCCAATTGATGAAGCACCAAACTTGAAAACACCATTGAAATTATAAGAAAATTGAGTATAACTCACACCTTCATATATAAAGGTAAATGGCAAAGTGCCAGTAAAAGACCCATCATCACAATTAGCTGAGGTTGCGGTATTGGTTGTCCATGAAGCGGAATTCAAAGCTCCTGCTCCAGTTGATGTAGAAAACGAGTAAGTATTGGCTGTTTGTCCAAAACCAATATGGTTACTTACCAACCCCAAAAACAACAAAAGAAACATCGCCCTGTTTTTTTGGCGGTTTAGGACAGAAATCGGGTTTATTTTAGCACTTGATTTCATGGTTTGAAATTTATTAAGTTGCACTAAAAACCAGCAAGTAAAGAATAATAAGATTTAATTATTACATACCTTTTACTTTTTATACGCACTTAAAAAATTAAAGTTTCAAAAAGATTGTGCTAATTGTAATTAAAGGCTATAGTAGATAAGAAAAATTAGCTTTTCCGAATTTGATTGTAATCCTCCAGGTACTGATAATATTCTTTGCCGTATTTTCTAATCAGCGGTTCCTTTAAGAATTTAAAAACCGAAACTTGAAGTTTTTCGCCCAACCTACAGGCGTCTTTACAAATATTCCAAACATGGTAATTGAGTAAATCGTATTCGGGTGTACGGGTAATACGTATCGGGTATAAATGGCAGGAAATGGGTTTTTGATACTTAATTTTTCCTTCTAAATAGGCCTTTTCAATGGCACATTGGGCGGTTTTCGTTTCATCAAAAAAAACATAGGCACACCTTTCGTTTTTAGCAATTAAGGGGGTTACATAATCTCCATCGCTGTCAATAACCCATTTACCCTGTTTTTCAATAGCTTCAATACCCTCGGCTGGTATATAGGGTTTCACTTGCTCATAAATGTTTTCTAAAATTTCGGTTTCTTCCTTGTCTAGTGGTGCTCCCGAGTCGCCCGAAATACAGCATTGTCCTTTGCAGGAATTTAAATCACACACAAATTTTTTTTCAAAAATATCGTCAGCAATAAGAGTATTTTCTATCATTATCATAACATAACAAAATTACAATTACTTTTGCGGCATGGCAAACAACGAAGACTTATTTAAGAACATTATCTCCCACAGTAAGGAGTATGGGTTTATTTTTCAAAGCAGTGAAATTTATGATGGTTTAAGTGCTGTTTACGACTACGGACAAGCAGGTGCGGAGTTAAAAAAGAATATTCGTGAATATTGGTGGAAAGCCATGGTGCAAATGCATGAAAATATTGTAGGTATAGATGCCGCCATTTTTATGCATCCCACTACCTGGAAGGCTTCTGGGCATGTAGATGCCTTTAATGATCCGCTTATCGATAATAAGGATAGTAAAAAACGCTACCGTGCCGATGTGTTAATTGAAGAACACGTGGCTAAAATGGAGGCTAAAATTGATAAAGAGGTTGAAAAAGCAGCCAAACGTTTCGAAAATTTTGATGCTGCTATGTTCCGAGCTACCAATGCCCGGGTTTTAGAATATCAAAATAAAATTGATGAAATAAACAATCGTTTTAAAAGCGCCATGAATGATGGTGATTTAGCGGAAGTAAAAAAAATAATTGAAGATTGCGAAATTGTTTGTCCGGTAAGCGGCAGTCGCAACTGGACCGACGTTCGGCAGTTTAATTTAATGTTTTCCACACAATTGGGATCCGTAAGCGAAGAGAGCAGCACCATCTATTTAAGGCCGGAAACCGCACAGGGTATTTTTGTTAATTTTTTAAATGTTCAAAAAACGGGCAGGATGAAAATTCCTTTTGGCATTGCGCAAACCGGTAAAGCCTTTAGAAATGAAATTGTTGCCCGTCAGTTTATTTTTCGGATGCGCGAGTTCGAACAAATGGAAATGCAATTTTTTGTTCGCCCGGGCACCGAAATGGAGTGGTACAATTACTGGAAAGAAGCCCGTTTAAAATGGCATAAATCTTTTGGTTTTAATCAGGCAAACTATAAATACCACGATCACTTAAAGCTGGCACATTATGCAAATGCGGCCTGCGATATAGAATTTAATTTTCCGTTTGGATTTAAAGAATTAGAAGGCATCCACAGCCGAACCGATTTCGATTTAAAAAGCCATGAACAGTTTAGTGGAAAAAAACAACAATATTTCGACCCTGAACTAAACCAAAATTATATACCCTATGTGGTGGAAACATCTGTTGGTTTGGATCGCTTGTTTTTAGCTACGCTTTCTGCATCCTATAAAGAAGAAAAACTGGAGGATGGAAGTGAACGAATTGTACTGAGCTTACCTCCGTTTTTAGCACCTATTAAAGCAGCTGTATTACCGTTAGTAAACAAAGATGGATTGCCCGAGAAAGCAGAAGAGATTATGAGCCTCCTTAAGTACGATCATAGTTGTACTTCCGAGGTTAAAGATACGATAGGAAAGCGTTACCGCAGGCAGGATGCTATTGGCACTCCTTATTGCATAACGGTAGATCATGATACTTTAAATGATAATAGCGTAACCATTCGCGATCGCGACACCATGAAACAAGAGCGTGTTTCTATTGATAAATTACCTGAAATTATTGATCAGAAAGTAAGTATGAAACAGGCTTTACGAAGAGTTTAAAAGTTTTGAGTTAGTATAAGTAGATTAAGTTTCTAACCTTATTTTTTTTGTACTAAAAACTATAAACTCAAAACTACAAACTATCTTTTCTGCCATTTTCATCTGCACATGGCACTGGCATAATGCTTGCCTAGGTAATATCGATTCCTGTAATTTTATTTGAATTTCAGGGTATTAGAAGTACAATCACTTCTTGAATTTTAGATTTTATTATTAACCGATTTATATTCTGTCATTATGGCTGATTTTTTGAATGATTTGTTAACTTCCTCAGATCTTGAATTGCGTAACGATATAACCGAAGATACCGAGTTTATACCTCTTTTAACCACAGAGGATGAAGAGTTTATGAATAATGAGCAATTACCCGATTTGCTCTCCATTCTTCCTTTACGCAATACTGTTTTATTTCCGGGTGTTGTAATACCTATTACGGTTGGAAGAGATAAATCAATCAAGTTAATAAAGGAGGCTTATACGGGCACAAAAATTATTGGTGTAGTTGCTCAAAAAGATGATAAAATAGAGGACCCATCTGTTCAGGATTTAAATAATATTGGCACTGTTGCGTATATCTTAAAAATGCTTCGTATGCCGGATGGTAATACTACCGTAATTATCCAAGGTAAGCGCAGATTTGAAGTGGAGGAAGTAGTGGAGATTGAACCATTCTTTAAAGCGCGTGTTAAAGCGCACAGCGATATTAAACCAAAAACTAATGATAAAGAATTTGCAGCCTTAATTTCATCAGTTAAGGATATTGCCATTAACATTATCAAGTCTTCTCCCAATATTCCTACAGAAGCTTCAATGGCAATTAAAAACATTGAAAGCCCTTCTTTTCTGGTAAATTTTGTGAGCTCCAATATGAATGCGCCAGTAGCTGAAAAACAAAAGATTTTAGAGTTGGCCAGCATATCCGAACGCGCAACCAAAGTTTTGGAAATACTTACCAAGGAATTGCAAATGCTCGAATTAAAAAATCAAATACAGAGTAAAGTAAAAATCGATTTAGATAAACAGCAACGGGATTATTTTTTAAATCAGCAATTAAAAACCATTCAGGAAGAATTGGGCGGAAATCCTCAGGAGCAAGAGGTAAATGATTTAAAAGATCAGGCTTCAAAAAAATTATGGAGCGAAGAAACTGCTAAGCATTTTAAGAAGGAGCTGGATAAATTGCAACGAATGAATCCTAATGCTGCTGAATATTCGGTGCAGATGAATTATCTGGAAACTCTATTGGAATTGCCATGGGGTGTTTATACAGAAGATAATTTCGATTTAAAAAAAGCTGAAAAAGTATTAGAGAAAGATCATTATGGTTTAGAAAAAGTAAAGGAGAGAATATTAGAACATTTGGCCGTTTTAAAGTTAAAAGGAGATTTAAAGGCTCCAATCCTTTGTTTATATGGTCCGCCCGGTGTAGGAAAAACGAGTTTGGGAAAATCCATCGCTGAAAGTTTGGGTAGAAAATTTGTTCGCATGAGTTTAGGTGGTTTAAAAGACGAAAGCGAAATCAGAGGGCACAGGAAAACCTATATTGGCGCTATGCCGGGTAGAATTATGCAAAGTTTAAAAAAGGCGGGTTCTGCTAATCCTGTTTTTATTTTGGATGAGATTGATAAAATCGGAAATGATTTTCATGGCGATCCATCCAGTGCTTTATTGGAAGTTTTGGATCCGGAACAAAACCATGCTTTTTATGACAATTACCTGGAGCAGGATTTCGATTTGTCTAAAGTTATGTTTATTGCTACAGCTAATTCTTTACAAACCATTCAGCCCGCATTACGCGATCGCCTTGAGATTATTGAAATTAATGGCTATACACTCGAAGAAAAAGTAGAAATAGCCAAAAGACATTTAATTCCTAAAATTGCATCAGACCATGGCGTTAAAACTAGTCAGTTTGGTTTAACTAAAGAAGCTATTCAAAAAGTAATTGAAGGTTATACCCGCGAATCGGGTGTTCGTAATTTGGGTAAACGGGTAGCTAAGCTTGTTAGAAGCACTGCAAAAGATATTGCATTGAACAAAAGAGTTAAAAAAACGCTTACGGATAAGGAAGTAATTAAAATTTTGGGTCCTGAATTCTTTTCTAATGATCGATATCAGGATAATTCGGTTGCAGGGGTTGTAACGGGCTTAGCGTGGACGCCGGTAGGTGGTGATATATTATTTGTAGAGACCAGTATAAGTAAAGGAAAGGGAAAACTTACATTAACCGGAAATTTGGGCGATGTGATGAAAGAATCGGCAGTTCTTGCATTAGAGTATTTGAAAACACATAATGAGTCCTATAAAATTGATAATCGTGTTTTTACAAACTACGATATACATGTACATGTTCCGGAAGGTGCAACTCCAAAGGATGGCCCAAGTGCAGGTATAACCATGCTTACAGCTCTCGCCTCTATTTATACTCAACGTAAAGTTAAATCCAGATTAGCTATGACGGGAGAGATTACGTTAAGGGGTAAAGTACTTCCCGTAGGTGGTATTAAGGAGAAGATACTTGCCGCAAAGCGTGCCGGAATTAAAGATGTAGTAATGTGTGCGGATAATAAGAAAGATGTAGATGAAATAAAAAAAGAATATCTGGGTGACCTCCGTTTTACTTACGTGAATGATATGGCCGAAGTTTTAAAATTTGCCTTGTTACAGGAAAGAGTAACTAACCCGATTGATTTTAAAAAACAATTAGATTGATTTAGAGGGTAATTAATTTTTCAATCTTATTTTTTTTTTTTTTTGATTTAATTGAAATTATAGCTGTTTCGGTTTTAACGAATTAAAGAGAATGAATTATTATACTCGTGAACATTGTTGGTTATCTGGTCGCGAAATATTACTTTATAAATATAAACATCTATAGGTGCTTCTTTTCCTGAGTTTTTAATATTTCCATTCCAGCCTTTAAAACTTTCCTTTTCTGAGTATATTTCTTCACCCCAGCGGTTAAAAATAAGCATCTGATACGATTTCATATCTATGCCTATACCCTTGCCCAGAAATAAATCGTTTATTCCATCTTCATTCGGACTAAACGCATTGGGAATATAAAAAACCCATTCAGGTCCTACATAAACGTTTTTGATTATAGTGTCTGAACATCCAAAACTTGTTGTTGCTATTTGCATAATCGCGTAAGTACCGGTATCGGCATATTGATAATAATAAGGCGCACCTGCAATTAAACCGGTAAATTCATCTCCCCAAAAAGGCTGATAATAGATACTATCTGCTCTTTCGCTTCTGTCAATTAATTCCACTATGCTATTAAATACTGTTGCTTGTTGTGGGGTATAATCAAAGTTTGCTTTTGGTGTTGGGTGTGCGGTAATTAAATTAGATATTAATGTATCATCGGTGCATCCATTGTTTGAGGTAACTAGCAGGTAAACGTTATAAGTACCGGTAAGGTATGTATTGGATGTGTTGCCGCTTGAGTTGGTTGTGGAGGTCCCATCTCCAAAATTCCAGGAGTATTGAACATTTTGTGCCGGCATATTTGGGTTGGTGGCAGTTATGCTTGAAGTATTAATGAAGTTAACACCCAATGGGTCACACCCACTGGTTACAGTGGCCGTAAAACTAGCTTTAGGTTTGGGATATATAAATATGTTTTTGCATAAGGATTTAGTACAATTATTATCCGATGTTGCTGTTAAGCAAACATTGTATATATTATCTCCGGCATAAAGATGATCTGGTGATGGAAGTGCAGATGTTTGTCCGTCCCCAAAATTCCAGGAGTATGAATTAATAATGCCTGAGGAGATACTCGACACGTTTGCAAATGAGGATAGATCGCCCAAGCAATTCCCCGAAGTACTAAAATTTGGGAGGGGTTCGGGATATAGAGTGATGTCTTTGTTAAGGGTATCTTTACAGTTCTGATCAGAAGTTACAATTAATTTTATTGAGATATTTCCGGAACTAGCATAAGTATTACAAGGGTTTGAAATTGTGCTTTCAAAAACACCATCATTGTTTAAGTCCCAACTATAACCATTTATTGCTCCGCTGCTCACCGAGGAACTATTCGTAAAACAGATTTGTTTATTAACACAATCGTTAGATGCAGTAAAATTGGCAGTGGGTTTAGGATGAACAGTAAAATTTTGAAATGTGGTATCACGGCAACCCTGATTGGATGTAACAACAAGAGCAGCAGTGTAGGAGCCGGCTGGGTAAAGTTGAGAATTGGTTGAAGTGCCGTTTTGTAAATTAAGATTATTCGTGTAGTTTAAGTCCCAGGCATAGTTATTTATTGAACCATTATTAACTGAAGAACCAGTGCCGTTAAACTGAACCATATTGTAGCTACACGAACTGTTTACTGTAAAGTTAGAAACAGGCTTGCAATATATAGTTATTGGTTTAGAGATTGATGATGTACATCCGCTATCCGTTGTAACAATGTGTGTAATGGTGTAATTGCCACAATTGTTATATAAATAGGTTTGATTGTTGTTGGATAATTGGTTTCCATCTCCGGTAACCCAACTGTATGTTGTAATTGAATGGTTGCCCGCCACGGTGGAACTACTCTGCAATTGAACTTGATTATAAACACACTGGTTTTGAGGAATGAAATCTGATACCGGTAAGTAATTTACGTATACTAATCTGCTAAGCGAATCGCGGCAACCCAGAGAGGATATTGCTAAATGATTTACAGTATAACTTCCTCCGTTTGCAAAAGTGAAAGGTGCAATGGGTTGATTAGTTTCCCAGATGCCATCATTGTCAAAATCATAAAAATACTGCGTTACGTTTCCGCTTGCCACAGTGCTTAAGGAGGAAAACTGGACTGCATTGCCCGCACATACTGATGTATTGGAGAATTCTACTTGAGGTAATGCGTAAACATTAACCATTATGGTATCAGCAGAAAAGGGACTTGTACCGCATAAATCACTGCCGGTAACTACATAACTGGTCGTATCACTAGGGCTTACATAAACAGGGTTAACGTTTTGCGTATTAGACCACGAGTAGGTTACATTCCCATAATTATTGATATAACTTGCTCCTATAAGTGCAGTATCACCCTTACAAATTCCTACATCTGCAAAAGCATTAATTGTTAGTGGTAGCCTAACATTAACACGTATAGAAGTATCAATATTACATCCTTTGCTATCATTGGCAGACAGGGTAACTGAATCTGTTGCGGTAAAAGAAGAAGTATAACTGTTACTTCCGTTAATACCATCCCAAGTATAAGTATAGCCCGAATTACCTCCCGAAGAAATTACTGAGATAGTGGTTGAAGCCCCATAACAAATAGTATCGGTAGAGGTAATGTTAATTGTTAAGGGTTGAGGCTGATCAATAAAAATACCATTAATCGTGGTGTCACACCCTTGCTCGTCGCTTATATTAACCGAGTATGTTCCGGTAGGTACGCCGTTTAAAATACTATCGCCGGTAAACCCATTACTCCACGAATAGGTATTTGTTCCATAACCATTAGTGCCCGATACAAAAGCCTGTCCGTTGCTTTCACCGTAACATCTAATCCAAGTAGTGTCTATAAATGATCCTATTAAATCTTTACGTTCGGCTAATACATAAGGAACAAACTTATTTAGTGCAGCCGTTGAGCTGGCATTATTGGTGGCTGTATTTAATGTTGTATTTAAACTTTGCCAGTTTGCGTTTATATAACTCCAGATTTTTAAGTCACCTTCATTAATAGTATTTAAACTACCATTGGAAATATTCCATTCTGGTTCTATATAGCTGAAAGATAATTGAGCTAGGGGAGAAGCGGTATAGTTTGAATCCGCTAGATGCCAGAATCGGTCGTTTGCTCTTTTATCATGTTCCGATTGACAATTGTTTAAAAAATTAAGAACCCCGATAGGAAGCGGACGATTGTTGGTAGCAAGACTAGTATTGGTTGGATATGTAGCGGCCATTATCCCGGAATTTTTTATTCCAGCGTTATTACCGGCAGTTGAGATATTAAATATAAAAGGAATATAATCGGCCGCAAAGCTTCCAAATGGAACAGTATAATTTCCAATATTATTGGCACAACGCCAGTAAACCATGCCATAGCCCACGCTGCTGTTTGATTCACTGATGATATATCCGGATGTACGTGTAATGGTGCTGGCGATCGGATTAGTTATAGTAAGGGTTTTTTTGTTTAAATCAAGCGGACGATCGTTAAGGCTTAGAATACCTGAACTGCCACCTACAATTGTATTAATGTTAAGAGTTTTAGTACCGGTACCTGATAAAGTAAGATTATTAAATGTGGTTGTAAACGAACCATCGATATACTGATTATCGCCAAATAAGTTAACGGTACCGGTGAGTGAATCCATAGCGCCGTTGTTTACTTCGTTTATCCAATCGTTTTTAACATAAATAATTCCATTATTATGAAAGATACCATTGTTGCCGGAATTACTTTCGTTTGTTAATCCACCTTGTATATATAATATTCCGCCGCTTTGGATGGTAACTTCAGAACCGTTATTATAAAATAGGTTGTTCTGAGCAAATGCATAATGCCCCCAAAAGAGAAATAACGAAAGAAAAATTAAATAGTCTTTTTTCATTTGGCAGGTTTTTCCAGTAATTCTATCTTATTAATTAGTTTTTCAAGCGATCTTTTTAAATCATCAATTTCTTTTTGTTGATTTATGATTAGCTGTTGCTGTTCTTTTACGCCCTGTAAAAGATAAACCGACATTTTGCTATAATCCATCGCCCATGGTTCCCGACTTTCATCATCGGGTCGATAAACCAATAATGGAAATAAATCGTATACTTCCTGAACCAATACTCCCGCTTCTTGATCAGTAATTAAACTTCCTTGTTTAAGTTTGCCTTTATCATCGTATACGGGTTGAATTTTTTGATAGGTGTATGTTTTTAATTTCATTAACTTTTCAAGTACGGGTTCTTCAATCGCTTTTATTTGCGTTTTAAAACGACGATCGCTAAGTGCTAACCATCCGTTGGAAAAAGCATTGCCGTTTCCTGTAATTCTCATCATTACCCGCTCGTTGTTAGAGTTGTCGTACCCTCTAAATTCAAATCCTCTGTCGTTTGTATTACTATTCGCTGCAGCTTGTCCCGGTGCTGTTGTATTCCAAAGATCGGCGTGGCTTCTGCCTGCATTTCTATTCATCCCAACCGCTAATCCTCCCACTCCGCCAATCCACGTTGTACCTGGCCCAGGGCCTCCGCCAGTTGGATCGGAGTTGAAGTTTCCAGCTAAGAAATAACCATAACCAACTGTTAATTTATGAAAAGGATTATCTGCAAAGGCGGGTGTAATTGTGGGTGATTGTCCATCCGAAATACCCATCCTAATATTTCCATTTTGTTGTAAAACCATTACATCCCCAATATAGCCAGGACTTCCAAACTCAGCAGGAAAAAATCCAAGATATCCATTAGGGTGAACACGTGCTCTATATCCCAAGCTGCCGCCTGCTCCACCGCGCCATATTAAGCGACCACCATCGGCTACCCCGGTATTAATTAAAGCGCTGCCATTTATTTCCAATGCCTCAGAAGGATTATATTGATTTATTCCTACACGTGCATCGGAGGTTGCTGTTAAAATGTGATTAATTGCCGGATTGGGGGTGGCAGTGGCGGTAACGCTAAACCTATCTATTCCACTCGGTCCTAAACGGTAATTATCACCAATGCTTAATATTAAATCAGATTCATCTATTTGTTTATTTTGTCTGTATAATCCAAGTATATCGGTATTATTCCATAAATCGGAAAAGTTTAAAAAACGACCAGTAGAATTTATGCCCATTGTTTCGCCAATTTGAGTATTTCCCCCTTCAATAGTTAAACGTTGAGCGGGTGTTGCAGTTCCAATACCAACATCGCCATTAGTAAGAATTCTTACCTTTTCGGTATTATTAGTTCTAAAAACCAAATGTTGATTATCGGTAGTTCCCAAAAAATTTGTGGTAGGATTGGTTCCTGCATTTCCTAGTATTTTCCAATCGTCGCTGGAAGGTGGAATAACAATTAAACTATCAAATAAAGTTCCGTTCGGATCAGCAAACACAGTTCTTGCCCCAACACCCGCCAAACTATCACTTCTTATTTTTCCACTTACATGTAGTTTCTCAAGCGGATTGGTATTGCCAACACCCACATTTTGTGCAAAGTTGAACTTAGTGATGGATAAGATCAACAAAGAAAGTAATACTATTTTTGATTTAATATTCATAAGATTAATTATGTATAGAATGTGTTACGTATAATTTAGATTTTAAATCCTGTATATCTTTTTCAATTAATTGTTGTTTGTTTATCAAAACCTCAATTTGTTCTTTTTGCTTTAAGATAAGTTCTTGTTGTTCCTGAATGGCTTTTGTAAGTAAAGCGTTTATTTCGGCGTAGTTTATTCCCCATTTTTCATTTTCATTTTTAGCTTTGTATACAACTTCCGGTAAAACTTCGTAAACATCTTGTGCAATAAATCCGATTTTTTTCAGGCCATCACCTTTATCTTCTTTCCATTCAAAAGAAACAGGTTCTAATTTTAAAACCTCTTTTAAGCCGTAAGAAAGGGATTTAATATTCTTCTTTTCTCTTCTGTCGGATGTATTTATGGTTCCATTAGTAGCAAATATGGTTCTCCATCTTCTGCTTGCATTTCCAACAGTCCATCCTCCGCCATTGTCCTGATCAGGAATTACCTCACCGCCAAACATATGACTTTCAAGTCCGTTTACTTCATAGTAAACTACTCCCGCATTATTGGTAAAACCCGCAAAAGAATTACCAAATAAAATTCCAAAGTTATTGTTTGCATTATTGGTTAGCCTAATGTATTCAACATTGTTGGCGTTTTGATAAATATGAAATTTAGCACCAGGGTTACTTAAACCTAAGCCAACATTACCAATATTGTCTGTAACTAAGGTATATAATGGCCCAGAGGTTCTAAGTGAAATTACCGGTCCCGGACTGGGATTAGCACTATTGTTAAGTATATTAAAGTCAGGATTACTGTTATCAACTGCTGATTGTAAACCTAATTGCCCACAATATCCAACTCTCCAATCCCAATACTTATTGAACGTACATGAAGAATTGGATCTATTTCTAAAGCGTGCCACTGTTGCACTATCCCATAAATGACCTTTATTACCTCCGGTACTAACCTCAAGTGGCCAAGCAGGAGTTGAAGTTTGAATACCAACTCGGTCTTTAGAATCGATGTAAACAGCCGGAGTAGAGGTGCCAGTTCCATTTAAAAGTAAGCCCTCGTTTGCAGCCGGTTCCGACCAAATGCGTGCTTTTAATGAAGCATTACCGTTTTTAAACAAAATATCTCCAGGATCGGTAGAGCCCGGAACAGCCATTAATGAAAATTGTCCGCTATTGCCTATTTCCAATCGCTCGGAGGGTGCAGTAGTATTTATACCTACATTTCCGCCAGGTAAAATTCTTACCTTTTCGGTATTATTGGTTCGGAAAATTAAATCAGCATTATCAGTTGTACCTAAAAAATTTAGAGCGGGATTAGTTCCTCCATTGCCCAATAATTTCCAATCGTCGCTAGAAGGAGGTACCACCACTAAACTATCGAATAAAGTGCCATTAGGGTCGGCAAAAACGCTTCGTTTTCCAATACCCGCTAAACTATCGCTTCTTATATTACCGCTAACATGAAATTTTTCTAGCGGATTGGTATTTCCAACTCCAACGTTTTGAGCTAAAGTTTTAGGAGCTATAAGTATACTAAAGATCAAGTAAATGTTTAAAATGATTATAAAGAGTTTCATATGAAATTTTACTTTTTTGTTTAATGAGAAAAAATGAATTACCAGATTTTATTCCAGATAAAAGTAATTTTCAGCGCTCGTATTTTTTGGGGGTTGCCCCCTCAATAAAGGCGCTAGTAATAATAATAATACGATTAAATGGCTCTTAAAGCCTATAAAACAATTTTGTATGATGCTGGTCGAAAGTAATACCTCCGTTAATAATCAAAAAAAGGAGTAAAATTGAATTGGCGGTTTAAATTGACCAAATTTGGTTTAATAAAAAAGTATTCGAATACTCTACTTTTAGTTTGTTCTTAATCTCTCCATTAGAAACCAAACTAGAAAAGAAAAATGGTAGTAAAGAGTTAAACTATGGCGTAACGGTTATAAATTAACCATTAATCGATTTTTTCAACCGCAATTACAGAAATTTCTACGTTAACATCCAGTGGTAATTTGGCTACTTGAACGGTTTCTCTGGCCGGATAATCCTGAAAAAAGTAGGATCCATAAACTTGATTTACTTTAGCAAAATCATCCATATTTTTAAGAAAAATAGTTGCTTTTACAACATGATCAAAGTTCAAATTCGATTCTTCCAAAATAGCTCTGATGTTATGCATTATTTGGTGTGTTTCCTCTTCAATAGTGTTCATAATCATTTCTCCGGATGGGGTTCGGGCTACTTGTCCGCTAACAAATAAAAATCCATTCGCTTTTACACTGTGACTGTATGGTCCAATTGCAGCAGGGGCGTTAGGACTGTTTACTACTTTTTTCATTTTTAAAGGAAATTTTCTCAAAATTATAAAATAAAGTAAAGGAGATGACCTTTTTTTTCATTTTACAATTATTAACCATTAAAGCATCCAAATAAATTAAAATCACTAAAAATTAAGCTAAATTTAGCCCTTGTTAAAATTTACAATGCGTAAGCGATTATTACTTTTTATACTGGTTCCCCTCAGCTTATTTTTTTTAAGTTTTGTTGCGTTAAATGATCAGTTGTTTGAGGTTTCCAAGCACCTCGATATTTTTACTACCCTTTATAAAGAGCTCAATATATTTTATGTTGATGAAGTAGATGACGAAAAATTAACCCGAAAGGCGATAGACGCGATGCTTAATTCTTTGGATCCTTATACCGAATATTTTCCGGAGACTGAGTTAGAAGATTATAAAATGAATTACATCAGTACCGAATACGGGGGGGTGGGTGCTTTAATTCAAACTCGCGATGGAAAAGTACTAATCTCTGAACCCTATGAAGGTTTTCCTGCACAAAAAAACGACATTAGAGCAGGAGATGAATTGTTGGAAGTAGATGGGAGAAGTGTTAAAGAATTTCCGGTAGAAAAAGTAAGCGAAAGATTAAAAGGTAAACCGGGTACAAAGCTTAAGGTTGTGGTTTTACGTGAAGGTGATGAAAAACCAATTGAAAAAAACCTGATTCGCGAAGAAATTAAGTTTGGAAATATTCAGTACGCTGGTATGGTTAATAATGGAATAGGATACATTAAGTTAGATAAGTTCCTGTCTAATTGTTATGCCGAGTTTCGTAATTCATTTCAGGATTTGAAGAGAAAAGGGGCTAATAAACTAATCATAGATTTAAGAGGTAATGGTGGAGGTATTTTACAGGAAGCAGTCCAGATAATTAATTTGTTTGTTCCCAAGGGGGAAACTATTGTTACACAAAAAGGCAAAATTGCCGAAATGAATTCAAATTATACGGCCTCTAACGAGCCACTCGATAATAAGATACCCATTGTGATTTTAGTAGATACAGCATCGGCATCTGCTTCCGAGATTACGGCAGGCGCTCTTCAGGATATTGATAGAGGGGTTGTAATTGGTCAGCGGACTTTTGGAAAGGGACTTGTACAGCAAACAAAACAGCTATCGTATAATTCGCAATTAAAAATTACAGTAGCTAAATATTATACACCCAGCGGCAGATGTGTTCAGGCAATCAATTATTCCAAGAAAGATAAGAAGGGAAAATCTAATTACATTCCCGATTCATTGATAGTAGAATATAAAACCAAGAATGGCAGAAGTGTTTACGATGGTAGTGGAATTTCTCCTGATATTAAAATTGAAATACCTGCCTACAGTAGTTTATTATTAAATCTTGTTTCTAAGTATATCATATTTGATTTTGCATCTCAATATCGTAAGAACAATCCGAAGATAGTTTCAGCTCGGGAATTTAAATTAAGTGATAAAGAATATGATGATTTTTGCTCTTTTGCCCTTGCTCATAAATTTGAATATCAAACAGGTTCTATGGAGAAATTTAAGGAATTAAAAAAAGCAGCCGACGATGAAAAATATTTTGAAACAAGCAAAGAAGAGTTTACACAGCTCGAGAAATTGGTTGCCCCTGATAAACAAAAAGATTTAAAAAAATATAAATCAGAAATTAAAGAATTTTTAGAAAACGAGATTGTATCACGTTACTATTTTCAAAACGGAAGATTAGAAAACATGTTATTTAATTATGATGCTGAAATGCAAAAGGCAGTTGAGGTTCTAACAAATTCCTCTTTGTATAACTCTATTTTAAAAGGAGAAGGAGATTATAAGTTTATTGGTAAACCAGTCGCCAAGAATTAATATGAGAATACTAAATTTTATTTTATTTTTTTTAAGTTTTTGCCAAACATATGCGCAAAACAAAGAATCGTGGTCACTTCAGCAATGTGTTGACTATGCGTTGGCCAATAATAATACCGTTAGGCAGGCAGATTTAAATTCAGAGCTAAGTAAATCTAATTATATACAAAACCGGCTAAACAATTTGCCTACGGTTAATGGTTTTGCTTCTCATTCTTATAACTTCGGACAAACCATAGACCGTTATACTAATCAGTTTGCCAACGAAAGGGTTCAATCAAACAATTTTGCATTAAGTAGTAATATGAATCTTTTTAATGGTATGCAGAATTATAACAATTGGCAACAAAATAAATTTAATTACGAGGCCAGTGTTAAGGATGCCGAAAAAGCCAAAAACGATATTGTATTAAATGTTGTTAATGCCTATTTGCAAATATTATTTGCTCAGGAAATATTAGATGCAACCCGAAAACAGGTTCAGTTAACTCAAAAGCAGGTAGAGCGAACTAAACGCCTTGTTGACGCAGGTTCTGCTAATAAAGGGATTTTATTAAATGTGGAATCTCAATTATCCGGCGAAGAGTTACAATATATTAATGCAGAGAATAATTTTAATCTGGCTAACCTTAATTTGGCTTTGTTGCTTAATATGGAAAAGCCATCTGAATTTAAAGTATCCAGACCCAATGTTTCGCTTCCCAAGGAGGATGCCTTAGCTTTAAATCCGGACGGTGTTTATACAATTGCACAGGAAAAATTACCCGAAGTAAAAAGTGCTGAGTTAAGATTAAAAAGTGCAGAATATGCTCTTGCGTCTTCAAGGGGGGCAATTTATCCCACACTTTCATTAAATGCAAGTATTGCAACAGGATATTCCGGTTTACGTAAAAATTATTCGGGTGAAGAATTAGTGGGTTATCAAACATTGGTCGCCCCTGACAAAACAACAGTATTTTATCAACCTATCTACACTTATACTAGTTCTGCAGTTCAGCCTTTCGCTGATCAGTTTTCGAATAATATAAATAAGTCGGTTGGTTTAAATTTAAATGTTCCCATTTTTAATGGCTGGCAGGTTCAGAATGGAATTAAGCGTGCAAGAATTAATGTGATGAGTCAGAAGTTAAACTATGATAACGTTAAAATTCAGCTCAGAAGAAATGTTCAGCAAGCCTCTGCGGATGCTTTAGCTGCTCAGAAAAAGTACTATGCTACATTAAAGTCTAATAACGCTGCCAGCGAAAATTACAAGTATACCGAACAGCGTTATGAGCTCGGTGCTTCTAACTCCTTCGAATATAATGATGCTAAAACCAGATTAAGTAAAGCAGACTCTGATTTATTGCAAGCCAAATACGATTATTTATTTAAAGTTAAAATTCTTGAGTTTTATCAAGGAAAACCATTAGTTATCGAATAATATGTTTAAGTCTAAAACAAGTAAAATAATAGGAATTTCAATAACAGTCATAATTGTAATTTCTTTTCTTGGAAAAAATAGGGGATGGTGGGGTAAACCTGATTATCTTAAAGTTTCTATTGAAAAAGTAGAAAAAAGAAGTATAATTGAAACGGTTTCGGCCAGCGGTAAAGTTCAGCCAGAACTGGAAGTGAAAATTAGTCCGGATGTACCTGGTGAAATAGTAGAACTTTATGTTAAAGAGGGGCAGGAAGTAAAAAAAGGTGATCTGCTGTGTAAAATAAAACCCGATTTATATGAAGCCGCTGTAAACCGAAGCACTGCTGCTGTTAATACAGCTAAGGCAAACCTTGCCAATTCTAAAGCACGATTAACTCAGGTGAAAGCAAGTTTCGAAAATATAAAAGCAAATTATGAGCGAAACAAAAAGTTATTCGATCAGGGTACAATTTCGCAGCAAGAATTTGATGCTTCTAAAGCTCAATATGAATCAAATTTGGCCGATATTGAAGCAACTGAGGAAAACGTTAGAGCTTCTCAATTTAGCATAAACAGTGCTGAGGCCGGACTAAAAGAATCTAACGATAATTTAAGTAGAACCTCTATTTATTCGCCTGTAAATGGTATAATTTCTAAATTAAATATCGAATTAGGTGAACGTGTTGTAGGTACCTCGCAAATGGCCGGTACCGAAATAATGCGAATCGCTAACATTAATGATATGGAAGTTAATGTGGAAGTTAGTGAGAACGATATAGTACGGGTTAGTTTAAATGATACCGCCGAAATTGAAGTTGATGCCTATTTAGATCGGAAATTTAAAGGAATTGTTACAGAAATTGCTAATTCTGCAAATACAGTGGGGCAAAGCACAGATCAGGTAACTAATTTCTCTGTAAAAATTAGAATTATTAGTGAATCATACGCAGATTTAACGGCCGGAAAACCCAGTAATTATTCTCCTTTCAGACCGGGTATGAGTGCAACGGTTGATATTAAAACCAATGTGGTAAAGAACGTACTTTCGGTTCCCATTACATCTGTTACTCCTCGCGAAGAAGGTTCTGAGAAGGCAAAAGATTCTGAAGCCGATGATGTGGAAGGCCAAGTTGTTTCGAAGGATAATGGTAAAGAAAAAACACTTCAAATTTTGGAATATGTTTTTGTTCACAAAGAGGGTAAGGTTATTCAAACTAAGGTTAAATCGGGTATTCAGGATAATAATTATATCCAGATTTTAAGTGGTTTAAACCCGGATGATGAAGTAGTGATTGGTCCGTACGAAGCAGTGTCCAAAACATTAAAGAGCGACATGAATGTAAATGTTGTTCCTAAAGACGAATTATATAAATCTAAAGAATAATTTTGGCTTTAGCATTACATCTGGAAACTTCTACAACGGTTTGCTCAGTTGCTATTACAAATGAAGAGACCCTGATTTCGATAAAAGAGATTAATGATGGTTTTCGTCACGCCGAACTTTTAACCTTGTTTATTGAGGAATTATTAAATGAAAATTCATTAACTCCTCATAATCTCGATTTTATTTCATTAAGTATTGGTCCGGGTTCTTATACCGGTTTGCGAATAGGCGCCAGCGTGGCTAAAGGGTTATCATATGCTTTAAAAATACCAGTAGTAGGTGTAGATAGTTTGTCGGTAATTGCTCAGGTGGTAAAACAGGAACAGCAATTAAACTACGATTTTATAATACCTATGATTGATGCAAGACGAATGGAGGTTTATCATTCGGTATTTGATTTTAATCTAAACAGGCTTATACCAATCGAATCCCAGATATTAACTAATCATTCCTATTTAGAATTCCTAAATAAGGGTGTATGCTTGTTTTGCGGCAACTCAAACAGTAAAGCCAAGCAGGTAATTGTACATGAAAATGCCGTTTTTCAAGAAATTCTCTCTTCCTCTAAGGGGCTTATCAAACCTGCTTATCGGTTGTATACCGATAAAAATTTTCTGGATACTGTTTATTTTGAGCCCTTATATCTAAAGCAATTTGGTGAGAAATAATGCGATGGTTATTTGCTGAATTTTTTTCTGTTTACCACTTTTAAAAGGGCTTTTTTAATAATAAGCTCGGCTAGATAATGAAAATTCTCGTCGTGTGGTTTACTTACAAAAAGTTCAAAGTAGTTATTGCCTAAATCTAAATGGTAAAGTATTCTTTTAATTTCTGTTAGTTTATTGTTAAGCTGATTTACTAAACGACTTTTTACAAGATTTACCAGTTCTTCGTAACTATTAAATTCAGTTGTAATTACTTTTACCGGAAATCCCGCTAATGAAAGATCTTTTTCAATCTGAAAGAGAACTTCTTTTAAAATTTCTGAGTTGTAAGGTATTTTATCTGGAAAAATCATCTTAGCGTTTAAAGCTGAGTTTTAACCTCTCAACTATTCTGCCATTTAGGATATGTTCTTCAATTATTTCATCAACATCTTCGGGTTGTACTTTACCGTAAAATATACCTTCCGGATAAATTACTACATTAGGACCTTCCTCGCAAATGTCAAAACATCCTGCTTTTTGGGCTCTAACCGGTATGCTCAGTTTAAGATCATTTAATTTCTTTTTGAAATCTGCAACCAATTTAAGTCCATGTTCTTCACCACACGAAATACGAGATCCTGCCGGTCTTTGATTGGTACATATAAATATATGTTTGTCAAATCTTAAATTATTTTCGTGCATAAAACATTTAGTTTAGTTTATTGTTGTAAAAATAACAATAGTTGAATGACAAAAAAAGTTTTAATAGCAGGTGCCAATGGTTTAATTGGTAAAGCACTTACTCAGTTCCTACAAAGTAAACATTATGAGGTTAGTTGGTTGGTTAGAAAACAACACCCCGATTTTAATATAAAACAGTATTTATGGGATCCTAATCAGTGTGCTGTTGATAAAAAAGCCTTCGTAAATACTGATGTAGTTATAAATTTAGCCGGTGCAGGTATAGCAGAAAAACGTTGGACACCTTCCCGTAAAAAAGAAATCATCTCGAGCAGAATATTGGCTGTAAAAACTTTAGCCGAATATTTAAAAAACTTTAATCAAATTCATCTTATTAATGCTTCAGCTGTTGGTTTTTACGGAAGTAGCGATTCGTCTTTTGTTTACAACGAATCCAGTGATCCGGGAGTGGATTATATGGCCGAAGTTTGTAAGCTATGGGAGCAGGAGGTTTTTAAGGTTAGTTTAATGGGTATTAATACTTCAGTAGTTCGGATAGGTGTTGTATTAAGCGAAAAAGGAGGAGCCCTACCTCAAATTGCTGCTCCAATTAAATTAGGATTAGGGAGTGTTCTGGGTAAGGGTAATCAATACATGTCGTGGATTCATATAAATGATTTATTGTCGGTTCTGTTTCGTTTAGCAGAAGGAAGTTTAGAAAAAGGTATTTACAATGCTGTAGCTCCTTTTCCGGTTTCAAATGCTGAATTTACTGGATCTGTAGCAAGGGCCTTAAACAAAAGAATTCTATTACCTGCAGTTCCATCATTCGTTTTAAAAATGCTTTTGGGCGAAATGAGTGATGTGGTTCTCAAAGGTAACAGGGTTTCTGCTCAAAAACTAATCGATTCAGGTTTCGAATTTCAGTTTAAGGATATCAATTCTGCTTTAGCAGATTTATTGAAGGTTTAATTTATTTTTATGGAGCATAAAGGCTTACATGAATTAAAAATAAACTTTAGAGTGCTGCTTTAACTAAGTCGTTAATTCCTTCTGTTTTTTTAGTCCACACATATTTACCTCTTGCAAATTTATCAACTGGCCAACCGTTCCATAAAACCTGGTTACCATTCGAATCTTTATAATTATAGGCCCCTGTTGTTTCATTAGTAAATTCCCAAACCATAGTTTTAATTTCCTCCTCTTTTTGTTCACCCAGTAATTGGTCTTTTTTATCGGGGAAAGAGACTTTAACATTTAAGAATTTGTGGTAAACCGTTTGCTGAAGCCATCCGTTTCCTACTCCAAAAACAGTTAATAAGTCGCTTAAAGCACCTGCGGCAGCAGTTGCTTGAAGTTTATATTCTAATGTAAAAACTTTAGCCTCTCCTTCTCCAACAAAAAATTCTCCGGTGTTAAACCTGAAGTTGGCATAATCAAAAAGTTGATTCATTTTTCCGGCAGCTTCAATCCATTTGGTGTCTCCATATACGGTACGGGTAGCCAAAGGAGCATGGGTCCCCAATAAACCATTGTCATCGGTAAGTTGAATAACAGTTATCGGAAAATTTACTTTATCCATTATATCTTTACCGGCAGCATCATAGGCTTCAGTAAGTTGCCAATTTCCTTGCATCAGTATTTTAGTTGGAGTAGGTTCTTTGGTACACGATTGAAAAAGAAAGCAGAGGAGTATTATCGGAATTATAAATTTTTTCATCTTTATTATTTTTAATGAAATTAAGATTTTTATTGATAATATTCAAATTTGGGCGATATCAAATTTAAGTCAATTGCATTATCTTTATGAAAATTATGAGTACGCTAAAATCTACCCTCCTAATAGGGGCTTCTGTAAATCCCGATCGATATGCATATAAAGCAGCCGAGAGATTAATCTCATTGGGTTACGATGTTTTCTTAGTGGGTATAAAACAAGGGGTAGTATTTGGAAAAGAAATAATGCCTTATGGAACAAAATGGAAGGATATCCATACTATAACGCTATACATTAATCCATCTGTACAGGTTCAATATTATGATTACATATTAAATATAAATCCATCACGAATTATATTTAATCCCGGAACTGAGAACACAGAACTTGAAAAGTTGGCTCAGGAAAAGGGAATAGAGGTTATTGAGGCCTGTACATTAGTTATGCTTGCAACACATCAGTATTAATTGAAAACATTTATTCTAATTATTTTATCCTGCTTTTGTCTAAATGCTTTTTCACAAAGCTATTATGGTATTCATCAGGTTAATTTAAATAACGAAATTGTTTATCCGTTTAACAAGGCTCCGGTTATTAAGCATCAAAAGCAAAATGTTAATTTTATAACTAAAAATATACCTTATTCTATAACTTATCATGCCTGGAAACCGGCAGAATTAGTGAATAAGGTTTTTAAATTTAAAGTATCACTGGGCCTAAAAAGAAATACAGGAAAGGCTCCTTACAAATTAATTATATCTGCCGATTTAAACGATTCAGCGCTTTTTTATCAAGACAAAATGCTAGAGGTGTCTAATAAGTGGTCTACATTTTCGGATAGTGTTACTTTTCCTTTTAATATGGATGTGAATCTAAAATATAAAGTTTTTGTTTTCAATCAGGATAATTTGGATACCCTATTTATAAAAGATTTTAAAATTGAGTATTTTGAAATGCCTCAACTCAATTATGTTTTTCGAGCACTTAATTACGGAAAAGTAAATGTTAGCGATGCCGAAAATCTATTCGAAAATAAATACTATAAATTAAAACAGATTAAATCCACTAACAATTTGTTTATTAGCAATTCTAATAACGAAGCTTTAAGCGGAGTTTTTTACACAACCATTCAAACTAAATCTTCCCTAAATCAGGAAGGCTTCCACTCGTCGGATTTCAAATTGATCTCCCAAAAGAATTCTGGCGATAGTGTGTTTTTCGATTTCAGAAATAATAACCTAAATATTAATTGTAATGTCCGATTGGTTTGTTTAAAAAATTCACCCCAAGTATTTTTTTATATCGCAGCTAAAGCTTTATCTAGTATTACTTTAAACCGATTGGCTCTTACAATTCCCTATTTTAATAATTTAAATGAAGTATATTCTGTAGACGCAAAACGTTATAAGAATGATTTTATTCAATCGCAATATTGGTTAGGTAAAAGAGGTGGTTTTGTTATCGGTAATAATACCAATACATTGTCTGTTCTTAAAACTCCGGGTTTATCTTCATTGCAAATTGATAATAACCAAAAACTGATGGTTTTTAATGTTGATTTTGCATTGGATCATCCTTTGCTTTTTATGCCTTTACTTCAAAAGGAAGAGAATAAGAAAGAAGATAGATCTTGTTTTATATTAAATAAAGATTCCTCAATAGTGGGTGAATTTAGCTTAACCGCCGGTTTTGCTTTAAGTGATGTTCCCTTAATTAATCCGCATTATAAAGATTATAAATCAACATTTATTTTTACCGAACATGCCGATTGGGCTACGCTGCAAACCCACCGAGCGATCTATTTTGGCCGAAGTGATATTATTAATGCTGAAGATGCAAGCGGTGGTTTTGTTAAGTACAAAATTCCGGTAACCAAGAGTGTGTTTTATCATAATCCTTATAATAGTCAACTTAAGGAAGTAAACACTCAGGCATTTCTTCAAAAGCCTCTGGCTACTTTAAAAGAGAATCCCGATTTTAAAATATTTATTAAGCAGTTGTTTAATTTAGACTACGAAATCTGTTTACACAGTCCCGAAGATAAAAGCACCCAAAAGTTATGGGCCGACGAAGCAATGTCCTATACTTTAGCCGAGTATGGAGCAAATAGTTGGATAGATCATGGATATGATAATGCAATGGAAAGTAATCGTGAAGATTTTTCATGCGATGGTGCAATTGAAAATTCTCCATTTTATATGGTTGACTTATGGAAAAAGAATAAAGTTAAATATTTTTGGAATCCTTATTTTGAAGATTTTCCACTTGGAAATAATTTCCAATTTTATTCATCTATTTTAATGCCTCATTTCGGTCTTTCTACCTCTGTGCCAAAGGTTAGTTATTCGGTTCATCCTAATTACCCCGATTTTTTTCAATGGTATACCTATAGCGTAACACAAGCTCAGGATCCTGCTTTATGGCGATATTTTTTTAATGATCAACGTTTATTAGAGTTTATAAATTTTGGGGGCACGTTTATCTCCCATATTTATCCCGCATCACTTCATAACGAATATGGTTTTTTATCCTTTTCAGGAGATACCATAAAGGTAAATCCGGAGTTTGATTCATTTTTAGCCAGATTGGCAGATTACAGGAATAATAGAATGATTTATATTAGCACTATAAAGCGTTGGATGGATGATGTATTATCAAAAGAGCAGCTGGTGTATAAAGTAATTAATGAAAGGTTGTGTCTGCAAAATATATCTGAAACTACTTTAAATGAAATTGGAATTGTTTTTCCGGATGGAAAAATTAAGATTGTTAACTTAGCGGCTCAGCAATTTATAGAGTTGAATTATTAATTTTTTGATGAGAAATTCTGGAATATATTTTTTAATTGTGATAACGGTTTTATTTTTTGCCTCTTGCACCGGTAATGATAAATCTTCTGCTAAGCAAAGCGATAGTTTAGCTGTTATTAAAACTGTTGCCGATTTGGATCGTTTAATACAGCAAAACCCTAAAGAGTCCTCTTCGTGGCACAAAAGGGCGCAGTTTTATTTCAATAATCGCCAATATGATAAGGCTATCGAGGATGTTAAAAAGGCGATATCTATTGATTCGACTAAGGTGGGGTATTATTTAACATTGTCGGATTGTTATTTAGTAAAAAATCAATCTAATCTTACCCGTCAGATGTTGTTAAAAGCTATTCAGGTTGATTCTTCCAATACGGATGCCTTGTTGAAGTTGGCTGAACTGCACCTATATGTTCGTTTATACCAGGATGCACTTAATTATGTAAATAAAGCACTTCGCATAAACGAAAATTTGGCAAAGGCCTATTTCATAAAAGGAGTCGCTTATTTAGAAATAGGAGATACACTTAAGGCGGTTTCAAGTTTTAAAACTACGGTAGAACAAGATCAGGATTATTATCATGCCTACATTCAATTAGGTTTGTTATATGCCCTTAAAGGAGATCCAATTGCTGTTGACTATTATAACAATGCTTTAAATCTAAATCCTAAAAGTGAAGAGGCGCATTATAATTTGGGTCAGTATTATTTGGAAGAAGAGCAATATAATAAAGCAATTGAACAGTTTTCAACGGTAATTAGTATAAATCCAAATAATAAAGAGGCTCATTTCTCTCTCGGTTACATTCATTATGAAAAGCTTAAAGTGTACTCTGAAGCATTAAAACATTTTATTAATGCGGCTAAATGTGATCCTAAATTCTTCAAAGCATTTTACATGGTGGGGTTAACATACGAAACCATTGGCGATATTAATAATGCTTCTAAATTTTATTCGCGTGCTATTGCCATAAATCCAGAATACATAAAAGCTAAAGAGGGATTAAAAAGGGTTACTTCATAACTATACTCAAGAAATCAGTTTTTTAGTAAAGTTTGTTTATTGATTTTTTATTAGCTAAAATTTTTTGGGGTACCCACTTTTTTCAATAAGATGTTTCCTTTCAAACACCTTTATTAAAAACTACATGAAAACGGGTTTTAATTTCAATAAAATAAAAAAGCCTGTTTGATTACAAACAGGCTAAAATAAATTAAAGCGATTAATTAATTTTGCTTAAAGCCAATTAAAAGTACCGAACAACCCGATTTTAGGTTTTTGGTTTTATTTAAGTGGGTTTCGATAATACATTCTTGTGTGTAATTAAATTTAAAGTCCCAGTAGGGAGCGTCTTTATGTTTTTCGTTGGTAAATAGTAAATTATGATCGCGATCGTAAATTGAAAAAATCAGGTTTCCATCCTGAAGACCACTGCAAGCCGAAACACGGTAAGTACTTCCACCAAAAAAGGTTCCGTGAAATTCGGCTACTTCGTCGTCTACCAATAACGCTCTGTAGTTTTGACCATCAGAAATATAGGGCGGTAAATTTTTTAAGCAACGGTTTGCAATGGAATCACATTGCGAATAGGAATTTGTTACACTAAAAGATAAAAATGTGAATAATATAAAAAGTATTTTTTTCATTTTAAGAGTCTGTTATTATTAACCTACAATTTGAGTTCTGATATTCTTAACTTTTTGAGTAATCTGAATTAATTGATCTTCGGTTATAATTACTTCGGATTTACCATTAATTACCGTGATTTTATTTTGTTCGTCGGTAGTAGGCGGAATAAAGGTGTACTTAGTTTCTACAGCATCAAAAACATAGGCAAGATCTATTAATTGGTCTATAAATTCAGTATACTCCGGTTGCTCGTAATAAGGAGTTAAAAGCTTAATCAGGTTATCGAGTGAATTTTTTTGTTCACCAATTCTGTTAAACAATTCTTGTGTTTTAAACTGATTGGCAAGCGAAACCGTTAAATGCAAAGATTCTATAAATCCACCAGCCACAACTAATCCGGCAACATCATTCCGTTCATTAGTTTGCAAATAATTGTTACCGGCTCTAAAGGCGAGCGCTGATATCGATAATAAAGAGTCTTTACTACCTAATGCTTTTTGAATTCTATCAATGGTTTTACTGTCAAAAGCACTACCAATACCTAAATCACTAGCTAATTTTTGAGAGGCTTTAAGATAATTTAGGGCATCCTGACTTTGTTCATAAATAGCCACATAGCCCAAATCGGCACCGTATACGCCTAAATTTAATCCTTTTTTAAAATTAGTTGAGTATTGAGCTAAGTTCTTATTTTGATTACATAAATCTTTGTTGTAAGTAACTCCAAGTTTTTTAATTAAACTGGCCGTTTGATAGGGAGAGGGTATACTAAAGATAGCATTCTCAACTTTAACAAAATTACTTTGTGTGCTGTCAATTTTTTCTTCAGGTTCCTCTTCTTTAGCTTTGTTATTACAAGAGACAAATCCCGCGGATAATATTCCGGTTATTCCAACTACTAAAAACGTTTTTTTTAATACTTTACACATTATGTTTACTTTTCAAAAGCAGTGCAATAAACGAAAAAAAATGATATTACACAAAATTAATAGGCAGATTTACAATTATATAAGATACTTTTTAATTAACAACAATGAGTTTTTGAAAGTTAGAATTTTCGCTTGGTGAAGATATTCTAACAAAATAGGTACCCGAACTTAATGCCGGCATGTAAAGGTTATGATTGTGAAAACCAATTCCATTAAAATTAAGTTTAACCTTATCAATTTCTTCGCCTAAAGTATTATAGATGGTTAAAAATGCAAGTTCGTTTAAATGAGCAAAATAATTGATATTTAAAGTGCTACCCGATAATGGGTTGGGCCAAATGGAAAAGAGAGAAGATTTTTGAGGATCATTCTTAATTCCCGAGCTTGAAACCAGGCAACTGGATGTTCCGATCACTTTTCCAAGAGAATTTGCAACATTTAATCGACCTCCTGTAACTGTTCTTCCATTAAGATCATTTAAAGGGTCGGTGCTGCAGAGAATCCAATTCTTAAACAATAATGCAACTGAGTCGGGTTTGCTTTTATATTGATTAATGAGTTCTACAGGAGCGGCAGAAAACATTAGACCAACTGTGCCTGCAACATGAGGTGTAGCCATAGAAGTGCCGGTACTTGTGGAATAGGTGTTAGATGGGTAAGTAGATAAAATACTGGAACCCGGTGCTCCTAAATCAATATGGGTTAAACCCCAGGCTGCACCACTTGCGTATTTAACATCTGCCCGAGTAGTATTGGTAACACTAATTAAGTAGGGGGATGTGCAAGTTGTAGGAATATCACCCTGAACATCAACATCTATATTGCGAT
>Ga0315900_10001829_pt1 | contig 33587 bp, 27 predicted proteins | sample LakEriMetagenome_FD_203521 | JGI IMG/M metagenome (GOLD analysis project Ga0315900, IMG submission 203521) | Freshwater fungal communities from buoy surface, Lake Erie, Ohio, United States - Buoy 12 MA114 | ecosystem: Environmental > Aquatic > Freshwater > Lake > Lake biofilm | place: USA: Lake...
TCGGCGGAGGTTTTCGATGAGCTCTTTCAGGTCATCAAGAACCCTGTTGGCATCTTCAGCCGATTCGAACAATCCCGCTTCCGAATAGAATTCAATCTGCTTCAGGGTGCTTGAAATGGTTTCTTCGGTCCAGATTTCTGTGGACTCGATGGCTGCATAGGCCATTGCGGCATTCCTGGCAATTTCCAGCAGGCCCTCATCAGGATTTACGGTGCTGTATTTTTTGTTCTGAAGGTCCTGCTGGTTCAGAATAGACTTTCTCCAGTAGAAAAACTTGAAATCACTTAATACAGGCCAGGCATAAACATGGAACAAGGGAATGTCTTCGGCAGCATAGAAAATGTGCTTTTCCTTGAACTGCGATATGGTCTTTACCTGTGCTGAAAATCCTGCCAGATAGTCCCGCATGGAATTCTCTCCTGCTTCAATGGGCTGGTAACGGAATGAAACAACGCCCGAGATGATGTCATTGAGTGCCTCCAGCGGCACATCAAAATGCCGGCAGACCAAAGCGGTTTCATCCAGGCTGAAGGCCGTTTCGCAGCGCAATCGCCGGTAGGCACTGTCGGCAGATATACCCAGAATCTGACCAAGCTCCATGGGCAGGGAAAGATTTTCGGGAACCTGTTTCTTGAGAATTTCAATCAATCTGGCCTGAGAGGGCAAAATCATTTTAGAATTATTTGAAAATAAGGAAGTGTAAAATTATTGAAATTCCGTAATTGAAAGCTTATGCTTATCACTTTTTAATAATTTTTCTAAAAATCAGAAGGATAACAGGTCATATAAATTGTTTTTCACAAATTTATTGAAACCAAAAGCTTTTTTCCGTAATATAAGACATTTGCCATCCCCCACCTTTGCCTCAGTCAAAAAAACAAAAACATAAAAATATGAAACCAAGCTTCTTCTTATCCCGCATCGTGCCTGCTGCACTGTTTGTTGTTTTATTTTCTGTTCCCCTGGCATTCGCACAGCAGGCAAACCTCCCAAAACTGGCTGTTCTTGAAATCCGGAACGAATATCCAAACCCAAAACTATCGGAAAGCTCTTATTCCGACCTGCTCCGAATCGAATTGGAAAAAACCGGACGCTTCCAGGTACTCGATGGCTATGACATGGATTTCATGCTCAGCAAACAAAAAATTGAATACCTGAGCTGCCTCAGCAGGTTTTGCCTCGAAGAGGTTTCAGACAAAATAAATGCAGACAAACTTGTAGTCGGCAGCATTAAACTCATCAACCGCAGAATTACCATCAGCATTAAAGTATTTGATACAAAATCAAAGCAATTTGAAACTTCCCGAACTTCCGACTTTGTGGACATACGGGAGGAAATCGGTACCATGGTACGCCTTACGGTAAATGATATGTTCGGAATCCCGAACGACCCTGCGCTGGTAAGCAAGCTCACCATAAAAAATGACTATGAAAGCTCCATCAACACTCCAAACCAGGTTTGTCTGCGCACCGACGGCCCCCGAATGGGATTTGTAACCTATTTCTTTGAACCCACTTCAGCGTCTGTTCTGAGAAAATCAAGATCACAGGGTGGCTATGAAGTATTTCCGCTTCTGTTCCAGTTCGGTTATCAATTTGAAAAGCAATACCTGAACGAAGGGAATTTTCAGGCACTGGTTGAATTTCTTCCCATGATTTCCGGTCTGGATCAGGGACTCTTCATTCCGAGCCTTACCCTGATGAACGGCATCCGTAATAACAATTCAGGATGGGAACTGGCCTTTGGTCCCATGGTGTCGGTTTCCCGGAAAGTCAGGGGTTATGTGGACAGCAACAACAACTTTATGCCGATTAATACCCTGCCGCAACCTCAGAATGTGAACACAGAAACCCGAATCGACAGCCGTGGAAATCCCTCACTCAGTACCGGATTCGTGGTTGCAGCAGGAAAGACCTTCAAGTCAGGCAAACTCAACATTCCGGTCAATGCTTACCTGGTTCCATCCTCCAAAGGCGTGCTTATTGGAGTTTCCTTTGGATTTAATGCCAGCAGCCAGTCCCGATAAAATTTGTGAACAACTGAGCTAAACTATTGATAATTAAACTAAACTATTGCCCGGATACAACTAAACTATTGCTTAAGGATAATAGATTTAAGAATAAAAAAAGCCTTCCGTCTGGAAGGCTTTTTTTATTCGAAGCCTTTCGACTACAGGTGAATTACTTCGCCATAAGCTGCGGCAGTTGCCTCCATCACTGCCTCCGACATGGTGGGGTGCGGATGAACCGACTTCAGGATTTCATGACCAGTAGTTTCCAGGTTGCGGGCTACCACGACTTCGGCAATCATTTCGGTAACATTGGCGCCAATCATATGGGCACCCAGCCACTCGCCGTATTTGGCATCGTAAATTACTTTTACAAAGCCTTCCTTGGCACCGGCAGCCGAAGCTTTTCCGGATGCTGAGAACGGAAACTTTCCAACCTTGATCTCATAACCTGCTGCTTTCGCTGCTTCTTCGGTCATGCCAACCGATGCAATTTCCGGTGTACAATAAGTACAGCCCGGGATGTTGCCGTAGTTGAGCGGCTGAGGATGATGACCGGCAATTTTCTCTACACAAATGATGCCTTCGGCAGAAGCTACGTGTGCCAGGGCAGGGCCTTTTACAATATCGCCGATGGCATAAACTCCGGGTACATTGGTCTGATAGAAATCGTCTACAAGAACTTTGCCCTTGTCATGCTTCACACCGGCATCTTCCAGACCGAGGCCTTCCAGATTAGTGACAACACCAGCGGCTGAAAGCACCACATCGCATTCGATGCTGATGTTTCCGCCCGGCGTTTTTACCGAAACCTTACAGGTCTTGCCTTTGGTATCCACACTTTCCACGCTGGAATTGGTGTGGATCTCAATTCCTTTTTTCTTGTAGATTTTCTCGAGTTCCTTCGACACATCAGCATCTTCTACCGGCACAATCCGTGGCATAAATTCCACGATGGTAACCTTGGTGCCCATGGTGGCATAGAAGTAGGCAAATTCCACCCCGATGGCGCCTGAGCCGATGATGACCATGGATTTCGGCTGTTTCGGAAGGGACATGGCCTTTCGGTATTCAATCACCTTTTCGCCGTCGATCTTAATATTGGGAAGCTCACGGGCACGGCCGCCTGTGGCCAGGATGATGGATTTGGCCTCAAGAATTTCTTTCTTTCCGTCGGCTTTGGTTACTTCCACCTTTTTGTCTTTGGTGAGTTTGCCAAAACCCATGATAACTTCAATCTTGTTTTTCTTCATCAGAAACTGCACACCCTTGCTCATGCCGTCAGCCACACCGCGGCTTCTTTTAACAACGGCATCAAAATCATGCTTTGCTTCCTTAATGGTGATGCCGTAATCGGCGGCATGCTGAATGTATTCATACACCTGCGCACTCTTGAGAAGTGCTTTGGTCGGAATGCAACCCCAGTTGAGGCAGATGCCACCCAGGCTTTCTTTTTCCACGATGGCGGTTTTCATTCCAAGCTGGGAAGCACGGATGGCAGCCACATATCCACCGGGTCCGCTGCCAATAACAATTAAATCAAAATTTGCCATATTCTCTGGTATTGAAGGGATGTTTTCTGAGGCCGCAAAGGTAGGCTTTTCAGCGTCAGTTCAAAGGAGAATTGATTCTGATTCCCCGCCATTTCATTCATCAGGACGGTTGAACGGCAGGCATGAAAAAAATCAGGCAGCACCAAATCACCCCTGTATTAGGTTTTCAGGAATCAGGAAAGATATGAAGCAGTCTGCAGGCTCCTGAGTAGTAGAGCCCTTTCGATTTCCAGTGCCATATCATGCGCGGGGCAGCCAAAGCGGATGTGCGTAATCCGTTTTCTGGCCAGCCAGCGTAAAAACCCTCCTTCGTATTCCTGGGTGAGGGGCAAAACAAAAAAGGCAAATTCTTCCTTCCGGTCTTTGCCCGAAAATTTTGGCGGAGGGGAGGCACTCAGGCGCATCCAGGCAATTTCCAGCAGCATGCGTTCGGTTTTCCGAAGTGGATTCTGCAGCATCTTTTCGATTTCCCTTTCCATTTGCCTTCTTTTTTCACTCAGACCTTCTATTTCAAAAGTACTGGTCAGTCTTGCCAGATGAAACAGGATGGTGGCGGGTTCGGGATAATAGGGCGCTACTTCCGGCGGCCGGCGAAGATGGTCCCGGTTTTCCAGCATGATTTTGAGGAAGCGGATGGAGTCCTGTTCCCGGAAATTCACTTCGAATCCATAAAGCCGGTTGAAAAAGAGAATATTGCTTATGACGCAGGCATCAAACCCAAGGGGCATATCCCGGCAAAAAAAAGTGCACCAGGCCCGGAGTTCCCGGTACTCTTCCGGGCAGTTTGTAACCCATGCCCGGCTGCCGTTGGCATACTCATCGATGTGTTTTTTCAGCCATAGGGCATCCTCCGGATTGCGCCGCTGCATCTGATAAATCATCACGGAATCGTCTGCATCATCCGGAGGCCTGAGTCCGGGAAAATGCCGCAGAAGGTACCCGTTTGGAAAGTGTCCGGCGGGCTTTGTTCCCCAGAAATTGTATCGGTCCAGACCATGACTGTTGCGGAATCGGTCCAGACCCTGACATGCCTTTGCCCTTATTTCTTCCACCAGGATTTTTTCCTGGGGCTGGAAAAGGGCTTCGAGACTGAGCAGTCCCTGCAGGATTCCGGCAGTGAAGTAGGCGGAAAAATCCTCGCGCCGGTAGCCCCAGGGATGCCAGCGAAAGGATGGGAAAAGTCCGTAAAGTGCTGACTCTGATTCCGTCTGAATCCGGTTTAGTTCAAGCAGCCGCGAATAAATATCTTCTGCTGGCATCCGGTTCTGAAAACTATTGCTTTGGCTGGCTCACCGGAATCCTGATGGAGAAGCTGGTTCCTTTTCCGGGCTCGGATTCAATTTCAAATCCGGCATTCAGCCTTTGGACAAAATCCCGCACAATCTGAATGCCAAGTCCATGGCCCTTTTCCCGGTCGGTTCCTTCCGTAGAAAAGGACATTCCATTCCGCAGGTTCTGAAGGGCTTCGGCGCTCATGCCTTTGCCGGTATCAGAAACCCGGAATATCCAGGACTCAGCTTCTTCTGTAGCGGATACCTGTATTTTTCCTTTAACAGGGGTAAATTTGAACGCATTTGAGATAAGGTTCCGAAGGATGGTTTCCAGCATAATACGGTTTACTTTAAACTGTTTTTCAACCGGAATCAAAATCTCACAGGGGATGGCTTTCTCAGTAGAAAGAAGGTCGCAATAATCCTGAATGCTTTTCCTGATCTGCCCCGATGAAACAAGTTCGGGTTCATAGGCGGTACCTTCCAGGTGACTCCGCGACCAAAGCAGGAGCGAATCCAGCATCAGCAGGGTATTTTTGGTGCGGTTACCCACCTTATCCAGCAAACCTTCAAGCTGGTCAGGAGAAAAGCGGCCTGGTTTCAGCAAATCGAGTGTGGAAACAATCAGCGTTAAAGGTGAGCGCAGGTCGTGGCTTAGTATGGAAACCATGCTTTCCCGGCTGTGCACCAGGGAAGTTAGTCGCTTGTTGCTTTGCCGTAATCCTTCGCTTCTTTCGGCAAGCAGTGTTTGAATTTTTTTTCCCACCCGCATGACATAAAATATTTCAATCAGGCAGAGAAAAACAGTACCAAGGATATTCGAAATCCTGTCCAGATATATTTTTTCAGGACTTTTGAGAGCGGGGTTGATAAGAAGGATTTTTTCACCACCCATCAAAACAACCACCAGCATTAAAAGGATAATACCAAGCATGGCATACCCGATTTTGTATTCTCTGCCTGGAAAAACAATCTGTGTCCCCATCAGAATGGGAATGAAAAACAGGGGTGAAAGCACATCCGGTGAAACCAGCAACGAAACAAGGCAAAGGATCAGAGAAATGATCAGGAGGGACAATACCTTGGAAAGGATTTTATATCCTTTTGCAAAAAGCCACAGGAAAAAAGCACAAATGGGAATCAGAATGAAGGCCAGAAAGCTTTCAGTTTTGGTTCCGATGAAAATATTAAGAATACCGAAGCCAATTCCGAAAACCATGGTGGCCTTCAGCATGGTCGTATGCAGGAGGTTGCCCATTTCGGCCAGCATATCTTCATACAGGCGCTCTCCTTCCTGAAATTCGGTAATCAAAATTGTGTTATTGAGATAATAATGGAATCGCTGCAAGGTAAAAGATAAGTGATGAACTTTGAAAAGCCTTCTTCAGGAAATTAAAAAATCTTAAGTTGCCGCTCTGTTAATCACCAGTTTCAGTAATGAAGAATCTTCTTCTTTTCTTTTTATTCACGCTCTCAAATGCTACCCTGTTCGGCCAAAATGGCCAGTGCCCGTCTGGTCAGAAAAGGGTAAAGGTTGAAATTCAGGCAGACAACAATCCTTCGCAGATCACCTGGGATGTCGTGACGGTAAGCGGCGATACTCTGATGAAAGGTTTTTCGGTGAGCGACAGCCTCTGTGCTGACAACGATACCTGCATCCGGTTCACCATTCATGATGCCGCCGGAAACGGACTCTGCTGCGCGGAAGGCATTGGCCGCTACCGGCTCTGGTACGATGGATTCCTGGTGAGAAGCAATTACAAATTTGACTCACTCGAAAGTATGTGGCTGGGCTGCCCTTCCTGTGAGCCCGCAACGGGGGAAAGGCAGATCCGTGTTTACATCAATCCCGATCGCTATCCCCAGGAAATTTCCTGGAACCTGATGACAGGCAACAACGACACACTGGCAAAGGGACGGACTTTCGGCGACACCGTTTGTGTGCCGGTTTCCGGCTGCCTCCGTTTCAAAATGCTGGATTCCTACGGCGATGGCATCTGCTGCAACCAGGGGCAGGGTGACTACCGTGTGTATTCAGGAGACAGCCTCCTCTTTTCAGGAGGTACCTATGCCTTTTCCGACAGTAAAACGGAATCCTGCCCGCCAGGCTTCGACTGCTCCTCTGCCATTGAAGCCTCACTGGATACCTTCACTACCTATTACGACGACACCTGGTACCGGTATAAACCCGATACAACCGGAAGATTTGAGATTTCCACCTGCAACCTCGGAAACAGCTGCAATACCAAAATCTGGGTATATGAATACTGCAACAATCTGCAGCCTTCCGAAGGCAATGCCGGCACACTGGCTTATTCCTTCAGCGGCTGCGGTTCCCAGGCGCTGTTGCCGGTTATTTTTGAAAAGAATGTAAGCTATTACATCCGGATCGGTGATGATTTCAATACATGCAATCCCGATGCCGTAACCTGGGCACTCCGTTTTCTCGGCCCGATTGTGGGCTGTATGGACCCAGCCTCCTGCTCCTACAATCCGCTGGCTACGGTTTCTGATACAACACTTTGCCTGTATAATCCGGATCCCGATTGCCCCGAACAACCCGACCTGGTTGTAAATTCCGATTTGCTGAAAAGCAGCTTCAAGTTCGACAGCCTTCAGAACAACGACCCCTGCTACATTCAGGAAGGTTGTCTGAAAGGAATGGGCCAGCGCTACATCATCCGCTTCAGTACCCGCATCGAAAACATTGGCGATGCAGATTACTACATCGGCAAGCCTCCGGCAACGCCCACCACGCCGTCCACGCAATGGATCTGGGATCCCTGTCACGCCCACTGGCACTACAAAGGCTATGCCGAATACCTGCTGTTCGATAAAAACTCCAATCCAATCCCGGCTGGTTTCAAAGCAGGATTCTGTGTAATGGACCTGAATTGTTCCCTTGGTGGCGGCATTCCCAAATACAACTGTGCCAATCAGGGAGTTACGGCCGGATGCGGCGATATTTACGACCGTTCTTTAAAATGCCAGTGGGTGGACATCACCGATGTCGATACAGGAAGATATACCCTCGTTGCCCGGGTAAACTGGGACAATTCACCGGATAAACTGGGCAGGATTGAATCCAACCTCTACAACAACTGGGGGCAGGTTTGTCTGGAAATCAGCAAGAACAGCAGCGGACGGCGTTTCGCCAAAGTCCTGAATGAATGTAATCCATTTGTCGATTGTCAGGGTCAGGTTTTTGGTCCCGCCCGGCGCGATTGCAATGGGGTTTGTCAGGGAACAGCGGTTCACGGAGACATCAACGGCGACAGCCTGCGGAACCAGGAAGATATGAACCTTTATCTGGCAGGCATAACGGATGGAAGCCTCAGTTCTTCCCCTTGCAGAGATCTGAACGGAGACAGTGAACTCGATGCTGCTGATCTGGCCATGATGCAGCACTGCCTGAGCTCTGCAGATTCGGCCGCACAGAGTGAAAACTGCACCTTCGGACCCTTGTTCAGTAATCCGGAAAGTCAGGTAACATTCGGCATTGATACCGTCAATGTACTGGAAGGTTATGCAGACCTTACAATCCTGAATCTTCAGGATGAAGTATCTGCCTTTCAGTTCCGTATTTCGGGTGTGGTTCCGGATTCGGTCCGCTTCCTTTCGCTCGCTGATTCCGGTGATGTGATACTGAAAAGCCATCCGGGCGGAACGATTCTTTCCGCTATGCTGGGAAATCGGCTGCCAAGGCATAATCAGCCCGGCCGCTTTCTCAGGGTGTATTTTGACAGCATCAGCAGCAGCCAGCTTTGCATCAGTTCCATTCAGGTTGCCATGAGTCCGGCCAGGCACCTTCTTGCCGGGCTTGCCGGTCCATGCAAGAACATTCAGCAGATTACCAGGGTAAAATCCCGTACCAGCGGGCAAAGCTGCAGGGTGGTTCCCAATCCTTTCCGAACAGAAACAACCCTGCTTTTTCCGGAAGTCAAAAACCAGACAGGCAGCCTTCGCATATTTGATGCACAGGGCCGGCTGGTTTTTACAGAGGATGGCATAAGCGGAAACAGCTATCTCCTGAAAAACAAACAGCTTCGGCCGGGTCTGTACCGCTTTGTGCTGCAGTCTTCTGAAGTATTTTCGGGAACTCTTTTATTACAGCCATAGTTTGTTCAGAAAAAAGAAAAAGCGAAATTTGCCGCATTACAATTCATTTTTATGATGAAAATCAACTTTTTACACAAAGTATTGCCATTCCTGCTTCTTGCAGCCGTTTCCTGTCATCGTATGGAGGAAAATCCCGGACCAGTGAATGAGCCAGTAAACGGCGCCGCGAAAATATCTGCCACGCTAACCGAGACATTTGAAAGCGGAACCAAAACAGCCTACACGGCGGCAGATGTAACGCTGGCCACCGGTGTATGGAATCTGAATGATGCCCTTATCGGTACCAGCACTTCTGACAGGAAAGCAGGGACAAAATCTGCCAGGGTAGTTAACAGCGGAAAACTCACCATGAAATTTGATAAGGCCGGGGGCGCCGGCACCGTGAGTATTTCGCATGCAAAGTATGGCACCGATGCCAATGGTAGCTGGCAGCTGTGGTATTCTACCAACAGCGGAAGCTCTTATACCCAGGCAGGAAGTACTGTAAGCACGGTTTCTACCACCCTGGCAACTGCCACTTTTACCCTGAATCTTGCCGGGGCGGTGCGCATTGAAATCCGCAAGATTTCCGGAACCAACCGGATCAATTTTGATAACATAACAATCACGGATTTCAGCAGCACTACCGGCAACCCGGTTCCGGCGCTGAGTGCCATGTCGCCCTCTTCCGCCACTGCTGGCTCTGCTGCTCTTACGCTAAGTCTTTCAGGCTCAAACTTCATCAATGGTTCCGTGGTAAACTGGAATGGCACTGCCCTTCCCACTACCTTTGTAAGCAGCAGCAGCCTCAGCGCCAGTGTTGCATCCACCCTTCTTTCAACGGCAGGAACGGCAACTGTCAATGTTTTCAATCCCTCTCCGGGTGGTGGAACCAGCGGAAATCTCACTTTTACCATCAGTTCCGGATCCGGTTCCACAGCAAAGAAATTCCTGTTTGATGCCAGTCAGGCAGAAACGGCCGGGAATGCCGATTGGGTGGTCGATCAGGACAATGGTGTTTTTGTGGCCACACCTACTCCGGCTCAGAGCGGAATTACATCTTCTACATCCGAGACCTACTGGCTCGGTGGCATTTCTGCCTGGGGTGTTGCGCTTGCAAAACGCGGACACAGCATTTCTACCCTCCCAGCAAATGGCCTCATTACCTTTGGCAGCACCAGCAATACGCAGGACCTTTCCAAATACGATGTGTTTGTGATTTGTGAGCCGAATAAAGCCTTCACAACAGCCGAAAAGCAGGCCATCGTCAATTATGTGAACAGCGGAGGCGGTCTTGTTCTGGTTGGCAATCATAATGGAAGTGACCGCGACAACGACGGCTGGGATGCACCAAGAATTCTGAATGACCTTTTCACCAACAACGGAATCATCTCCAATCCATTCGGAATGAGTCTGGATCTCCTGAGCTTTTCAGGTGCATCTTCCAATGTTTCCACCACAGCGAGTCCGATTACCAACGGCCTTGCCGGTGTGGTTACCAGCATGGAAAACAACAGCGGAACCAGCATCACCATCAGTACTACCGCCAATTCCAGTGTAAGGGGTCATATCTGGAGGAGCGGTGCAACACAGAACAGCAACAATGTCCTTTGTGCATCTTCCACTTATGGAAACGGTCGTGTATTCCTGATTGGAGACAGCTCTCCTCCGGATGACGGAACCGGTGCATCCGGCAACACTCTTTATAATGGCTGGGGTGTATTCAGCCATGCGGCACTGCTCACCAATGCAAGCCTATGGGCAGCCAGGCTTCAGTAAATTATTCCTGTATTTTTTTTGGAGAAAGACCTGCCCCAAAGGCGGGTCTTTTCTTTGAAAGGAAGACCGCTAATTTGGAACCTATCCCGGAAGAGCTGCCAGATCCAGCCTTTTAATCCATTGAATGCTTGTATCTTTCCGGAACCAGGTAAGCTGGCGCTTTGCATAGTTCCTGGTATGCTGTTTGATTTTTTCAATTGCCTCCTCCCTGCTGCACTTACCTTCAAGACAATCAAAAATTTCCCGGTAGCCAACCGTCTGAAGCGCATTCAGATGCCGCTGCGGAAAAAGAAGTTCAGCTTCCTGCCATAATCCCGTGGCAAGCATTTTGTCTACCCGCTGGTTGATGCGTTCATACAGCAATTCTCTTTCCATTTGAGGTGCCAGCTTAACCACCTTCCAATCAGGAGGAAGGCTGGTAGCATGCTGTACAGAGCCTCCTGAAATCTGCCATTCCAGGGCCCGCAGAACCCTGCGCGGATTTTGAAGATCCGTAGCAGAAGCAAGTGCCGGATTTCTGGCAAGAAGTTCAGCAGCCAGCGCTGCAAGGCCTTCCGTTTTCAGCCTTGATTCAAGTTTTGTCCGGATGGCTTCATCAGCAGGACTCCGGTCTATGCCCTCAAGAAATGCCCTTATGTAAAGGCCAGTTCCGCCGCACAGCACCAGGTTTTCGTGCTCCTTGAACCAGGCATCGGCAAATTCCCTGGCCTCTCTGCCATACCTGCCTGCCGTGTATTCTTCCGTTATGGAAATATTCCCGATGAAATGGTGCCTGACCATGGCAAGCTCTTCAGGTTCCGGCCTTGCCACACCAATGTTCAGTTCGGCATACAGCTGACGGGAGTCTGCCGATAAAATCTCCGTCTTCAGGTGCTGCGCAAGTTCGATTGCCATGGCCGTTTTGCCGGAGGCCGTAGGGCCGCAAACTACCCAGATGGTTTTCAATCCCGTCAGGTTAAGAAATGGTGAAATAAAAAACCCCGCCTAAGTGACAGGGTTTCGCATGGGATACCGGATTTTCTACAATTTCTCCAGGGCCTCCTGTGTGAGAGGCTTGTTGATGTATTTTTTGATGTAGCTGCTTTTTCTAGCCTTACCCAGATCCTGAGGATTGATGGAAGAAGTAAGCATGATGATGGAAACATTGTTCTTTATGTAATCCGAAAGCTTGTCGAATTCGTCCAGAAACTGAAATCCATCCATCAGGGGCATATCAATGTCAAGAAAGATAAGCTCCGGAAGCCCTACTCCGCTGGAGGCAAGCTTTTCCATATTTTTCAGAAATTCAAGAGCCCCTTTGGCGCCGGTGTGCATGAGAATGGTATCGGCAATATTGGCGGCTTCCAGCATTTTCTGGTTGATTAGATTGTCGATTTCATTGTCGTCAATGAGCATGACCGACCGGAATTTTTTATTGCTGTCCATTTTCCCGCTTCTAGGTTGTTATTGAATTAAAGTCCAATTTTAGGAAGAAATGTCTATCCGTCAAATTTTTGTAGATGAAAGGAAGTCTGAAATTTTTCGGAATCCGGAATTTCAGGTGAAACATTAGCCTGCTGCGGCCTCCCGATTCCGTATTTTCGCCATATTTGCAAAGCGGTTTAATTTCCGATGAGCCAGAACCAACTCACTGAAAACGAAATGAAGGCGCTGATTTCCCTTCTGGGAGACAGTGACCCGGAAGTGGTGTCCCATGTGGAAAATAAAATATTTTCCCTGGGAGGTTCGGTCATCCCCCTGCTGGAAAAGGAATGGGAAGAAAATTTCGACCCTTTTTCCCAGAAACGGATTGAGGACATCATCCATAGTCTTCAGTTCGGCAGGCTCCGTGAAAAACTGATGGAATGGAAGGAATCCGGCGCAGAAGATTTATTGGAAGGGCTCTGGCTTCTGGCAACCTACCAGTATCCCGATCTGGATTTCAATAAGATCAAAGAGCAGATCCAGCAGATTTACTACGAAGCCTGGCTGGAATTTAAGCCTGACATTCAGCCGAGAGAACAGATAAAGATTCTCAATTCGGTTATTTTCAACAAACTGAAATTTGGCCCGGATGAGAAACACCTTTCATCCATCGGAAACTGCCTGATTAATACCGTTCTTGATTCGCGTAAAGGAAACGCCTTCACGCTTTCCTGTGTTTACCTGCTGGTTGCACAGAAGATGCGCCTGCCGGTTTACGGCGTGGATTTGCCTCAGCACTTTGTCCTAACCTACAGGGATGGTTCAACTCAGTTTTACATCAATGTTTTTCATAAAGGAATTCTGTTCACCCGCAACGAAATCGACCTTTACCTGAGCAGGCTTAACCTTAATGCTGAAGATCGTTATTTTGAACCCTGCAGCCATCTGACCATCATTCGTGGCCTGATGCACAGCATGATGCTTAGTTTTGAAAACAGCGGTGAGGTAGAAAGACAGCAGGAAATCCGGGAATTACTGAACTCCATTCCGGCTGATGAAAGTTCTTAGGATTCATCCTGCCCTGGCCTTGTTTCTTCTGGCGGGAAGTAACTCATGCCAGAAGAATACCTATCCCTGTCCGGATATCCAAGGCGGTACTCAGGTTGTAAAACCAGGCAGTACCGAAGACCTTAAAAAACCCAAAGTTGATTTTGATGAAAACGGGTTGCTCAATAAAAAACGCTATACGCATCCCGGAGTAAAAAAGAAGAAAACCTGAAATCCCTATTCAGGCAGCTTCGTAGAAAGTATTCGCCCTCAGTCCTTTCCTCTTGACGACGGTCTTTCTTTTCCTGGAATAAGTACAGGCACCGTTTTCTGAGTTTTTATCCGGATAAGGTCCAGTAGTAAAAATAAAGCCGCCCGCATGGAATCGCCCGAAGCCTTGCCCTTGCCTGCAATGTCATAAGCAGTGCCATGGTCAGGAGAAACCCGGAAAAAGGGAAGTCCGGCAGTGAAATTAACGCCTTCCATGCCGGCAATCAGTTTGAAAGGTATCAGCCCCTGATCGTGGTACATTGCCAGAACGGCATCGTAACGCCGGTGCTGACCGCTGGCAAAAAAGCCGTCGGATGCAAAGGGACCGAAAACCATGTGGCCTTTTTCCCTGAACTGCCGTATTTCCGGTCCGATTATCTTCTCTTCTTCTTTTCCGATTTTGCCGTCTTCTCCTGCATGCGGATTCAGACCAAGAACAGCAATTCTGGGTTTGGCAATGTCGAAGGTGTCACGCAGCACTTTCTCCAGCTGCTCTATCCGGCTTTTCAGCAGACCTGCCGTAAGAATGCCGGAAATTTTCTCAACCGGAACGTGCACCGTGGCGAGCGCTACCCTGAAATCTTCATGCACCATCATCATCATGGAGCCGGAATTGTTTCCTGCCAGCTTTGCAAAGTATTCTGTCTGACCAGGAAATGGGAATTCTTCTGCCGGCATGATGCTTTTCTGGATGGGTCCTGTAACCAGGCCATGTAATGCTCCTGAGGCAAGGTCTTCGCCTGCCTTCTGAAGGGCAAGCCAGGCCAGCCGGCCTGATTCGTTATCCACCTGTCCGGGTTTGATTTCATAATCATCCTCCCAGCAGTTGAGCATGTTTATTTTCCTGGGTATGGCCTGCGCTGCACTCCGGCAAGGCTGCATCTGAAAATCTTCTACCTGCATTAATTTGCGGTAACGATTGAGGATGCGGTGATTACCATAGATGACAGGCGTACAGAGACGAAGAATGCGGTTGTCTTCCAGCAGGCGCATCAAAATCTCCGGCCCGATGCCGTTTACATCACCCAGGGTAAATCCAATCAGCGGTAAAGCCGGATTCTGTGTATTTTTGGTCTCAGACATGGTGTTTCCCCAAAGTGACGGTGCATCTTTGGGAGCACAAAACAACAGAAGATTCCCGTATGAAGGTCCACCAAGCAATAAAATTCCTTAGCCTGTTTTTTCTGTTCTCCTGCGAGCAAAGTTACCGGCCCAGGGAAAGGGCTTACCCGCGTTTCGATTTGCCTCAGCCGGAATACCGCCTTTATGATGAAAAACACCCTTTTTCCTTCGAGGCATCGAAATACGCCATCGTGTACAACGACAGCGACCGGCTTACCGAACCCCATTGGGTAAATATCCGCTATCCTCAGCTTTCTGCCGAGGTGCAGCTTACCTACAAAGCGCTGAATGGCAATATGATCCTGCTCAACGAGCACATCGAAGATGCCCGCAAACTCATCAACAAACACAATGTGAAAGCCTACGGAATTGAGGAAACTAAAATCCGCACCGCCTCGGGGCAGGATGCTTTCGTTTTTTCCCTCACCGGTCAGGTCCCGACCCAGTTTCAGTTTTATACCACCGACAGCAGCAGGCACTTTCTGCGCGGTGCCCTTTACTTCCGCATTGCCACTGCCAATGATAGTCTGGCGCCGGCAATCCGATATATTTCACAGGATATGATTCACCTGATCAATACGCTAAAGTGGAAGAATGATGTCCGCTGACAGCAATCCCTTTCGCAGGACTGTCCTCCGGCTCCGGCTTTGTGCGGAACCCATGGGAATGGAAGAAAAATCCCTTTGGATGGGTTCCTGCTTCACCGAGAACTTGGGGCCATGGCTGGGAAGTCTCGGCTATCCGGTGAGTTCCAATCCTTTCGGAGTTGTGTTTCATCCGCTGATGATGGAGAAACTGCTCTTTGCTTCAATAGAAGATTTTCAGGCCTTCCATTTTAAGCGCGGGGATGTCTGGCTCAACTTTCTGCTGGGCGCCCCTTTCGGCGCAGCAAGTGAAGATGAACTAGGCCGGCAGATTGCGGAGGCAGTCCTGAATTGCCGGCAGCAATTGAGAAGTGTCAACTGGCTTGTGCTGACATTCGGAACGGCTTTTTTATACCATCACCGGGATTGTGGTCCTGTTGGAAAATGCCATAAGCTTCCTTCTGATCAGTTTGAAAAGCGTTTAAGCAGCCCGGAAGAAATCGTCCATAGCTGGAAAGAAGCCATTATCCGCCTTAGGCAAGACAATCCCGGACTGCGGGTGCTGCTCAGTCTTAGTCCGGTCAGGCACAGCCGGGACGGGCTGGAAGAAAATGCCCTGAGCAAAGCCACACTCCGGCTTGCAATCGAAGAGCTGAGAACAAGCCTTCCGTCGGTTTATTATTTTCCTGCCTGGGAAATCATGAACGACGAGCTTCGGGATTACCGCTTCTACCAGGAGGATCTCGTGCATCCCTCTGAGGAAGCCATAGCGTACCTGAGAAAAAAATTTGAACATACTTTTCTCCGCGAAGAAGAAGAAAATTACCGCCGCCTCGCCGAAGACATTATCAGGATGGAACAGCACCGGCCCGCCTGGCCATGGTCGGAAGAAGCCAGACTTTGGCAAAACCGGCTGGAAAGCAAAAAGGCTGAATGGAGTGACCGGAAAAGGGAGTGATTTCCGATACCGGCGAGCTTTCGCGGATGAAATGCCGGAATTTTTCAACCTGAAAAGGCTTCGGCTGGCATGCCGGCATGAAAAGGAAAATTCTGGATTAAACGTTTCATTTTTCCATAGAAAAAAGGAAATTCTTCTAATTGGCTTAACATTGAAAGTGCGCTGTTTGCTTATTTTTACCACTCTGCAATACTGAATATCACACAGGAATTTCTCTCCGAAAATGTCTCCGTCAACCATGAAGCCTTCATCCCTTCGCCTCGGTGTTTTTGCTTCCACACGGGGTACAGACCTGCAGGCCATACTGGATGAAAAAAAGCAGGGAAATATGCCCTGGCTTGACCTGAAGCTGGTATTGTCTGACAGGGAGAATTCCTATGCACTGATCCGAACAGCTGAAGCCGGATTTCGGTCGCTTTACCTGAGTGCCAAAGGAAAAACACGGGAACAATACGACGCCGAATGTCTTCAGGTTTGCCGCGATGCAGGTGTTGACTGGATTTTTCTGATCGGGTATATGCGGATCATTACACCGGTTCTGATTGACGCCTACCGCGGGAAAATCTTCAACATTCATCCCTCTCTTCTGCCAAAATATCCGGGTATGGACCTGAATGTGCATGAAGAAGTAATCCGGAACGGCGAAAAGGAAAGCGGCTGCACCCTGCATCATGTGAGCGAAATCCCGGATGGCGGTGAAATCTATCTTCAGGAAAGGGTGGCACTTTCTCCCGGTGAATCGCCGCAGAGCCTGAAGGAAAAAATACAAAAGGCAGAACAACAGACACTGCTTAAAGCACTGCATCTGATTGCCCTGCAGGATAACATCATCTCAGAATACAAACCATCCAAACACTGAAACCTATGCCCGCCTGTCTCATCAGCGTTTCCGATAAAACCGGTATTTCCAAACTCGCACAAGTCCTCGAATCCCGTGGATTCAGCATCTTTTCCACAGGTGGTACATGGCGGCACCTGGCAGATGCCGGAATTAAAAACCTGAAGAAAATCGAAGACTATGGCGGCTTTCCTGAAATTATGGATGGAAGGGTTAAAACACTGAATCCAAAGGTTTTCGGCGGGATACTCGCCGACCGGCGAAAGCCCGGCCACCTTGAGGAAGCAGCGCAGCACGGAATTGAAATGCTGGATGTGGTAGTTTGCAATCTCTATCCCTTCCGGGCAGTTGTGGCCGATCCTTCCCGAAGCGAAGACGACATCATCGAAAACATCGACATCGGTGGCGTTTCACTGCTGCGGGCCGCTGCCAAAAACTTCCGCTCCGTCTGGGTGCTGAGCGATGCAGACGATTACCATCGTTTCCCTGAAGTGCTGGAACTTCCCGAGGATGCGCAGCTGGACTTTCGGAAAAAGCTGGCTCAAAAAGCCTTCTCACACACTGCATCCTACGATGCCGCCATTTCCGGCTTTCTGGGCGGACCGGCATTTCAGGCTGGTCATTTTGAAAAACAATATTCCCTGCGCTACGGAGAAAATCCCCATCAGCAGGCGGCCTTTTATGCGGATTCCGGCTATCAGGGTTTGTCGGTAGCGCGTTGTGAAGTACTTCACGGAAAGGAGCTTTCATTCAACAACATTCTTGATGCTGATGCCGCACTGCGCCTGATTCAGGAATTTCAGGGTCCGGCTGCGGCCGTAATCAAGCACAATAATCCCTGCGGTGTGGCGGTGGCCGGTGATATTGAAAATGCCTTTAAGCTCGCGTATGATGCCGATCCTGTTTCTGCTTTCGGAGGAATCGTGGTTCTTAATCGTTCCTGCACGCCGGCCATTGCCGAATCGGTGAACAGCGTTTTTGCCGAACTGCTTCTTGCACCGGATTTTGAACCGGGAAGTCTGGAGATTTTACAACAGAAAAAGAACATCCGACTGCTCAAAACCGGACCTGTTCCGGCCTTGAATTTCCGCCCTGACAAAGAATTCCGCAGTATAAAAGGAGGTTTGCTCGAACAGGATTCAGACAGCACTCCGCTCGATGAGGGAGAGTTTCGTGTGGTGAGCATCACTCAGCCCTCCGGAGAAGACCGGAAGGACATGCTTTTTGCTTTTGCCGTTACCCGCCACATCAAAAGCAATACCATTGTGCTTGTAAAAGGGGGACAGAGCCTCGGACTGGGAGGTGGGCAGACATCCCGGATTGCTTCGGTAGAAATAGCCCTGCGGCAGGCAGGGGAAAAAGCAATGGGGGCGGTTTGTGCATCCGATGGCTTTTTCCCTTTTGCAGACGGAGTAGAAGCGCTTGCATCCGCCGGCATCAAAGCCATCATTCAGCCCGGAGGTTCGATGCGTGATCAGGAGGTAATCGCAGCAGCCGACCGCCATGGCATCTGCATGGTCTTTACCGGAAGGCGGTCTTTCAGGCATTGATTCCGGGTCTGGCAAAAGCAGCAATCCGGCTACGAAAATTATTCCAGAATTAACTCCTCTTCGACAGGCTCACCTGGTTCTGTGCTTAGCGCAGTGGAATCGGCTGCTTTTTTAGGAAGACGGGTAGGGCAGGAGGGAAGCGGGAATTTCTTTCTCGGAAACAGGCCTGTTTTATAGCCAAGGTTCCGGTTGGTATATACCTTCCTGACAAACAGGCCGAAAATAGGAAGTGCTGTTTTTGAGCCCTCACCCTGACGCAGTCCCCGGAAGTGAACGCAGCGCTCTTCAGCCCCGACCCAGACGCCGCCTACAAAATCCTTGGTAAGGCCCATGAACCAGCCGTCCGACTGATTGCTGGAAGTACCGGTTTTACCCGCGTAATCATTTCCGTAAACCCAGAATTTCGGATCGAACAGTGCCTGAGCCGTTCCGGCCGGTTCTTCAAGTGTTCCTTTGAGCATGTGAACCATGCGGTAAGCAGCTTCTTCGCTCATCACCTTTTGGGTGGGGGCGGAGAATTCCCTTATTAGTTCCCCCTTCCTGGTTTCAATCCGGGCAATCAGTCCGGGCTCTTTCCAGAATCCTGAATTCAGGAATACCGAATAGGCTCCCACCATATCGTACACCGAAACATCCGAAGAGCCCAGTCCGATGGAAGGCTTGGGATCCAGCCGGGTTTTAATACCGCATTTCCTGGCAAATTCGGCCACCACATATGCACCCTTCTGCACGGCCTCATTCATGTCGGTGATGGGATTACCTTCCTTTTCAGCAACGAATTTGCCCAGTTCTGCTGTAAGCTGAACGGCCACTGAATTGATGGATCTTCCCATGGCATGCCTCAGGGTCATGTTGCTGCCGGAATAGTAACCGGTAGCATTTCCCGGAACCCAGACCCGGTGCACCTTTACTCCGGCTGAATCTTCATCGTATTCGTAGCGCATGTATTTGTCCTGAATACGCTGACAGGGGCTGAAGCCCTTCTCCATGGCTGCTCCGTAAACAAACGATTTGAAAGTAGATCCGGGCTGCCTTACCGACTGCACCACATGGTCGTATTTGAAAAAGTCGTAGTTGATGCCGCCGATCCAGGCTTTTATCTGACCCTGATAGGGATCCATCACCATAAAACCGGCATGCAGCAGTTTTTTACAGTATCGCAGCGAGTCAATGGTGCTCATCATCACCGTATCGGCACCTTTCCAGGTGAACATGGCCATTTTCTTAGGCCTGTTCAGGTAGAAGTCGATCGAATCCTTCCGGTCACCATACTTTCTGGATAAGGACTTGAAAGCCTCGGTTCTCTGCACCATTCCTTCAATGAATCCGGGAATTTCATTCCCTCTTTCATCTCTCCAGGGATTCTGTCCGCGCCAGTGTTCATCAAAGCGTTTCTGCAATCCGCTCATGTGCTCATCCACAGCTTGTCTGGCAATGGCCTGAAGGCGGGTATCGATGCTCAGCCTGATGCGGAGTCCGTCGCTGTAAATGTCGTATCCGCTGCTGTCTGCCCACTCATTGAGTTTCCTGGTAAGGAAGGTTCCATAGTAATCCAGAACGCCATCGGGATGCAGGTCACGCACCAGCCGCAGTCGGATGGGTAGTGCTGCCAGGGAATCCATTTCATTTCGGCTCAGGAATCCGTACTTCTGCATCTGGGCAAGCACTGTGTTCCGTCGCTGAAGGGATTTTTTGTAATTTTTTCTCGGATTGTAGGTGGTGGTGGCTTTCAGCATTCCGATGAGAACGGCTGCTTCTTCCGTTTTGAGGCGTCCCGGAGTAGTATTGAAAAAAGTTTTGGCTGCGGTACGGATACCAAAAGAATTGGAGCCGAAATCAACCGTATTGAGATACATGCTCAGAATTTCCTCCTTGGTATAGGCCCTTTCCAGCTTGATGGCGGTTATCCATTCTTTGGTTTTGTCTACCAGCGTTTTAACACCCGGTATGTAGCTCAGAATGCCGCTGAAATTTTCCTTTTTCCGTGTTTTGTACAGATTCTTTGCCAGCTGCTGCGTGATGGTGCTTCCTCCTCTTTTATCACCTTTCAGCATGTAGTACACAATGCCAAGGCTTGCATTCAGATCAACGCCGGTGTGGCCGGTGAAATTGATGTCTTCTGTTGCCAGAAGAGCCTTGACGACATTGGGTGAAATTTGTTTGTACTCGGTTGTGCTTCTGTTTTCGCGATAGTATTTTCCCAACAATATTCCATCCGAAGAATAGACTTCTGAGGCTTCTGCCATTTTGGGTTTTTCCAGTTCCTTCAGGCCGGGGCTTTTACCGAAGAGCCAGAAAAGGTTAAGGTCAACCGCCTGAAAATAAAACCAGATGAAAAATACCAGCAGCAGAAAATTTCTCCAGATAACCCGGGTGTAATACAGCGGGGTTGCGGGACTTGGCTTCGGAATCCGGAGAAAGGAAAACAACCGGCCAGCCAGCAGGAAAAGCAGGAGAACAATTCCGTAAACCGCAAGAATAAAATTGAGGATTCTGTCCTTCATGAAAACATCAGGAATTCAGACAGGCACCGGAATGCCCCTCCGAATGGTGTGCAAGTTTACGGAATCGCAGGAAATGAATGCGAGGGGAGGAAGAAAGAATGCACATTAATTCACTGTTTTTCCGTTCCGGTCCAGAATGATGTTGTCAATCAGTCTTACACCCTCCACCCAGGCGGCAAGGCAAAGGGCGGTTTCTTTGGGTAGGGTTTTTCCGGCTGAGTGGAATTCCATGGTATCGGCACATACCCATTCGAGGTACTCAAGTTTGATTTCTGGCCTGAATGAGAGAAACTCCAGGGCTTTATCTCTCGACTCAGCCGGTTTTTCCGGACCTGTTTCTGCGGCAAGACAGAGTGCCTTATAGAGTAAAGAGGCAATGTTTTTTCCTTCCTCGGAAAGCCGCTGATTTCGGGAAGACATGGCCAGACCACTTTCCTCCCTTCTGGTGGGACAGCGTACAATGCTTACCGGAAATTCAAGGTCTCTCACCAGGGTCCTGACCACTGCCACCTGCTGAAGATCTTTTGCACCGAAATAAGCCCTGTCGGGTTGTATCAGATGAAAAAGCCTCGACAGCACCACACCAACACCGGAGAAATGTCCCGGACGCATGGCGCCTTCCAGGGCAGAGCCTGCAGGTCCGAAATCCAGACTAATCCGAGCGGTCTCGGTGTAAAAATCTTCCGGCCCGGGAGAATACAGGAAATCAACACCCGCTTCTTCGAGCAGAAGTCGGTCTTTTTCCGGCTGCCGGGGATAGCGGTCGAGGTCTTCCTGATTGTTAAATTGAAGCGGATTCACAAAAATGCTGACAACTACCCTGTCGCATTCCTGTCTGGCCCGGCGAACCAGATCCAGATGGCCCTGATGCAAGGCACCCATAGTAGGAACAAAGCCGAGGCTTAGCCCTGTGTTTTTGAGGCCGCCAGTATAATTTTTCAGAATTTCTTTTCTGCCGCTTACCTCCACTTTTTTCGCTTATCTTTCAAATGATTACTGAGAATTCAAGGGCTGAAATTCATCAGACCGGGCCTTCCTTTAGCGCGGCAATGCTAAGTTCTTTATTGAATTCTGCCTAATTTTTGTATACTTTTGCACTTCCATTCAGATAATCAACATCCGCGAACCAAAAAAGCTTTATGTCGAAACTTCGAATTCTCTATGCAGCAAGTGAAATCAATCCTTTTCTCCAGACATCCGAAGTAGCCGATTTTATCCGGCGCATTCCGCAGGTTATGCAGGAGCGCGGGATGGAAATACGCATTCTGGTACCTCGTTTCGGTACCATAAACGAAAGAAAAAACAGACTGCATGAGGTAGTTAGACTTTCCGGAATCAACATTTCTGTAGGTGATGAGGAAAAACCGCTGGTCATTAAAGTTGCCTCCATTCCCAATGCAAAGCTTCAGGTTTATTTCATAGACAACGAAGATTACTTTCACCGCAAATCGGTATTTGTGGATTCAGACAACCGTTTCCATGCCGACAACGACGAAAGGGCTATTTTCTTCTGTAAAGGCGTTCTGGAAACCGTTCGTAAACTGGGATGGGCCCCGGACATCGTTCACTGCAACGACTGGATGACCAGCCTCATTCCGATGTACATGAAAACCACTTACAAGAACGATCCCATGTTTAAAAATGCGAAGGCGGTTTTCTCGGTTTACAATACTGCCTTTGACCATAAGTTTGACCGTAACAGCATGTTCGAAAAGGTGAAAATGCTGGACATTGATGATAAGATGCTGAACAATCTTCAGTCGGCTGACTATGAAGCCATGCTGAAAATTGCGGCTGAATATGCCGATGTTGTTCTCAGACGCACCGAGCCTTACAGTGAAAAACTGAATCAGGTACTTGCCGGCATTCAGGAAAAGGATTCCAGCAGGATGACTGAAATTAATCACGACAGTGAAGACTGGGTGGAAAATTACATGTCCATTTACCAGGATCTGGTTGGGTAATTTGCCTGTGATTCGCATCATATTCTGGCTGGCGCTTTCTGCGTCAGCCCTTTTTTTTGGAGGATGCATAAAAGACGAAGGCATAGCCTTTGATTCTCCTCCCGATCTTCAGACTGCCCGCACCGAATACGTTGATACCTTCTCGGTTTCGATGGAGACCTTCAGGATGGACAGCCTGCTGAGCAATGGAAGAGAATTTGTGCTTGCCGGAACCTACAGCGACGGCATTCTGGGAAAAGTGTCGGCCGAAGGCTATTTTCAGTTCCTGCCCGAATTCTATCCCCAGGTTTGCCCCGACAGTATTCTCGACGAATACACGCGCGCAACCATAATCCTCAATAATGGAACAGCCTATGGCAAATTCGGCCTTGACCAGTTTGGCTTGTATCGGCTCAGCCAGAATCTGGACGGAGACAGAAGCCATTTTTCAGGAGAAGCTGCTCCTGCGTTTGAATCCCAGGTTTACCTCACCACGCTCAATGCTACAAGGACCGACAACAGCATCCGGGTAGATGCGGGAAAGCTCGGTAAAGAAATCATAAGCTTCTGGAAGGAAAAAAAGACTCTTACCGATGATCAGCAATTTCTGGAACGCTTCAGGGGATTCGCAATTAAATCACTGGATTCGGTTCCTCAGGTTACCCGCTTTGATTTACAGTACCGCGACGATGCTGCACCCGCTTTCCTTCAGGTTTATTACCGTGTAAAACGAGGTAATGAAGTTCCGGAAGAAAAAGTACTGCGTTTCCGTACCGACCGGTCTACGGTGCATTATTATTCCATACTGCCTGATTATACCGGAAAACTTTGGGCGGGGATTCCTTCAGGTGGCAGCCTTCCGGCCTCGCAGGCCAACGGAACTGCGGTTGTTCAGGAAGGTGGCGGGCTTGCCACCAAGCTTCGGATTCCGGGTCTTAAATCATGGAAGAGTGCCCTGAACCGGAAAGTAAAAGTATTTAAGGCAGAGCTCGAAATAAAGCCAAATGAACCATCTTCCCTTCCTCCTCCGGATTTCCTGCGCATCAGCAGCAGGGAGGATTTTCAGAATCCGGAAGAAGGCAATCTGGCTCAGAGTGTGCTGAATGAAAGTCAGGTGCTTTCTTTGCTCCAGCAGGGCTATCCCTCCAGAGAACTTGCCGGGCAGGCACTGGCTTCCAGGCTTTTTGCCTATGACCAGTCCCGCAACTCATACCGCTGCAACATCACCGGCCATATCCAGGATATTCTGGATGGAAAGCAGAACAGCGAAAGCCTGAATTTATATGGATCGCAGTGGACAATTTCCGTAAACCGCATGGTATTGAATCCCGGATCCGTGAAACTGAGACTTTACTATTTCCCCTTCTGAGAAATGTCCGGCATACCCTTTATCAGATTTTTTACCGGAGCGATTTTATTGATCAGCCTGTTTTCCTGTAAGGAAGAAAGTTTGCCATCTCCCCAGCCTCCTTCAGCAGGTAACATTCTGGAAGTGCTTCTGGATGCCAATGCTCTTTCCTTTGCCAACGGAAATTTTTCAGTGAGCGGATCGGTCAGTTCCAGAGATGGTTTCACCGTGTCTGAGAAAGGCATCTGCTTCGGTACAGCCTCTTTTCCCCGAATCATCCGTGATTCTGTCCGGAAAGCGGGTTCGGGATTCGGCGGTTTTCAGGTTCTTTTCAATTTGCCGGATTACGAAAAAGAATGGTTAATCCGGCCTTACGCCATTTCTCTGTCAGCAGAAGGGCGAACAGATACTACCTACGGTACTCAGATCAACCTAAGGCCTTTTCACCGGATAAAGCCATTGCGCCCGAGTGCTGCCGGCACCGACAGCATCCGTATTAACTGGGACGGCCTGAGCCTCTGCAGGCTGAATGGCCTTGAGGAAGTTCGGGTGAAAGGTCTCTGCTGGGGTCTTAGTCCGAATCCAAAACCAACATCGGACAACTTTGTCCTTGGCAGCAATGCTGATTCAAGCGGAATAACCCATGTTGTGACAGGCCTGCAGGCGGGCAGACTGTATTACTTCAGAGCCTTTGCTGCGACTCCGGCTGATACCGTATTCGGAGCCAATACCGGATGCAGCACCGGACTCCTGGATGCAGACGGAAACTTTTACCCGACCCTGCTGCTCGGTTCCCAGGTATGGATGGGTTCCAATCTCAGGGTAGGGCGCTTTTCCGATGGTACCCCGATTGAGGAAAATCCGGACAATGCGCGATGGGACAGTACATCAGCTCCTGCCGTCGGATTTTCAGCCGACAACAACCTATTCGGGAAGTTCTACAATTACTACTGCATCAGCAGCGAAAAGAACCTTTGTCCGGTTGGCTGGAAGGTTCCTTCAAGGTCCGACTGGGATACACTTTTCCGGAATTACGGAGGCTGGGAAAATGCCGGGCTCGCACTCAAGGCCGGAAACACAGCCTGGGGAAGCAGCATTCCTGAAGGACAGGGAAGTTCCGGTTTCAATGCCTTGCCGGCCGGGCAAAAGCTCAGCAATGGAAATACGGTATTTTCCGGCAGACTTGGTTTCTGGTGGGTAGCACCTTCCGGTTCTCAGGCCCGTGCTTTCCGTATGACCGATCTTGACCGGGGCGTGTTTCTCGATGAGCTGGAATACAGGCAGGGCATTTCTGTACGCTGTATAAAAAACTAAGGCACTTTCTTCAAAAAATTTTCTTCTTTTTCCTCTATTTGTTTGGAGGGGAAAGTTTTTTTACTGATGATTGCATCTACTAAAACTAATACTATGATGCATTTATTTAAGAAAACTGCCCTTGCGGCAATCCTCTCCTCCTCGCTTTATTCCTGTTCCACCGTTTACCAGTATGGCCCCGGAAATCTTGGTCATGAGTCAAGGCTATTGATTACGCCCGGAAGCAAGGACAGTGTACGCACAGCTCACTATATCAGCGGTCGTTATTCGTTCAACCTCGGCCAAGGTTACAATGAAGGCGAGTCTTCCCGCTTTGCGGATGCCTATTACCACCTGGGCTATTCGGCCAGATATTTCTCCGGAGCCATCGGTGCCGGCGTCTTCGGCGGAAATTATCAGGTGCGGAAGTTTAGCCCGGATCCGGGCTGGAAGAAATTTTACGGAGTGAATGCCATGGGTCAGGCTGCCCTGAACATTCCCATTGGCCCGGTTAACTGGCGGATTCTCGGTGTAAGGGCAGGCTTTTCTGTGGAAGATGGCGGCTTGTACGATTTCCGGATCAAACACCGCGAAATACCCGGTTTTGATGAATTCACCAGCAACAGGCTCACCGGCTTTGCCGGCACATGCAGCGAGATCATGATCCGGCACAAGGATTATACCTTTGGTGGTTCAAGCAATCTGGTCTTCTTGTTTGGTCAGCGAGAGATGCTCGGATTTGCAAGTTCCGCCAGTCTTTATGCAGGCTATAAAGAATATTCCCTCATCTACCAGATTACAGGCTCCATCCGACAGGGGCAAAACCACAGTCTGGGCATGATATTCCGCTTCAGGTAGAACCCGAAGAGCCTGCCTCTCAGGTGATGGTGACCGGAGGGTAATTCCATTGCACTCCAAATGTGATGTACCGGCAGCAGCGATGGGAGGGCGCCGGCAGGCGGTGCCGGAAGAAGTGAAAAACCGGATATTCAAGGGCTGAAAAGAGAGGTACAAAGCCGGGCCTTTCTGTGTTAATCATCAGCCCTTTTTTATTTTCACTTCCTGCGGCACATAACCTTGCCTCCGGCGGAGCAGGCCCGGACAACGCGGTGCACCACATTGCGGTGTAGCTGCCCGGAAAAAAAATCAAAATCAGGTTCCTGACAGAGGAATCGGGAAGCACAAATTATCCTTGGGATATTTACCTGCACTGCCTACTTTGCCTGCAATGAAACGGCTTTTGTTTTTGCTGCTGGCCTGCACCGGAATTTTGTCAGCACAGGATTTTACCTCCTATGTGAACCCCATGACCGGTACCGGCGGAGTGGGGCATACTTTTCCTGGCGCCACCGTCCCTTATGGCATGGTGCAGTTGAGTCCGGATACGCGTAATGATGCCAGCTGGGAAGGCTGCGGCGGCTACTGGTATGGTGATTCGCTGATATACGGTTTCTCCCACACCCACCTGAGCGGCACCGGCTGCAGCGATTACGGCGATGTGCTGCTGATGCCCGGCACTGGAAAGCCGCAATTCAGTCCGCGGGATTACGGCTCGCCTTTTGACCACAAAAGTGAAAAGGCCTCGCCCGGTTTTTACAGCGTAGAACTCAGCGACCACAAGATCCGCTGCGATATGACGGCCAGCACCCGCTGCGGCATTCATCTATACCAGTTTCCGGCAGGCACTTCGCCCTTTGTGCTGCTCGACCTCATGCACCGCGACAAGGTCCTGGCATCTTCCATCCGCATCGTGAACGACCGCACCATTGAAGGCTTCCGCCGAAGTGAGGCCTGGGCGCGCGACCAGTACATCTATTTTTCCATGGAATTTTCTCAGCCCTTTGCTGCGCTGCAGATGCAAAATGGGAAGGATGCATGGAAACCTGGTGATGTGGTTGACAGTGACTCCATTCGCCTGGCAATTTTCTTTCCGGAACTGGCAGGTAAAACATTGGAAATCCGAACTGGCATTTCGGCCGTAAGTGCCGAGGGTGCCCGCAACAACCGGCTTACGGAAACCAGCGGAAAGTCTTTTGACCAGCTGGTGCAGGAAGCTAGGCAGCGCTGGAACGAAGAACTGAGCCGCATTCAGGTGTCGGGTGGTTCGCTAAAAGACCTGCGGAATTTCTACACCGCCCTGTACCACTGCATGGTGGTACCCAATGTGTACAGCGATGCCGATGGCCAGTACCGTGGCCGGGACAATGCGATTCACAAGGCAGAAGGATATACGCAGTACACGGTTTTCAGTCTCTGGGATACCTTCCGGGCAGCTCATCCGCTGTACGCCCTCATCGACCGCAAGCGAAGTCTGGATTACATCAAAACTTTCCTGGCACAATATGAGCAGGGCGGCCGCCTTCCGGTCTGGGAACTGGGTGCCAACGAAACCGACTGCATGATTGGCTATCACTCGGCTTCCGTCATTGCCGATGCCCTGGCCAAAGGCATTACCGGTTTTGATGTGGCAAAGGCCTTTGAAGCCATGAAGAAAAGTGCGAACTGGAATCACCTGGGCTTACCCGCCTTCAATGCCAACGGCTATATTCAGGTGGATGATGAGTCGGAGTCGGTTTCCAAAACCCTGGAATACGCCTACGATGCCTGGTGCATTGCGCAGGTGGCCCGTTACCTTGGAAAAACGGAAGAGGCCCGGCAATACGACCGGCTCGCTGCTTCCTGGCGCAATGTGTACGACCCGAAGAGCGGCTTTATGCGTCCGCGCCGTAACGGCAACTGGCTGTCGCCCTTCGATCCCCGGGAAGTAAACAACCATTACACCGAGGCCAACAGTTACCAGTATTCTTTTTTTGTGCCACAGGACATTCCGGGTCTGATCGAAAAAATGGGCGGAGCGGATGCCTTTGAAAAGAAGCTCGACGGGCTTTTCGGCGCTCCGGCTTCCACCACCGGGCGGCAGCAGGCCGACATCACCGGACTCATCGGTCAGTATGCGCACGGCAATGAGCCGAGTCATCACATGGCCTACCTCTACAACTACATCGGAAAACCCTGGAAAACCCAGGCCCTGGTGCACCGGGTGCTGGACAGCCTGTATCAGACCACTTTCGACGGACTTCCCGGCAATGAAGACTGCGGGCAGATGTCGGCATGGTATGTGTGGTCGGCGCTGGGCCTGTATCCGGTTACACCGGGCGGAAAGGATTTTGCAGTTTCATCACCGCTTTTTGAAAAGGCCCTCATTCGTCTGGAGAATGGAAAGCAGATTGAAATCCGGGCGAGAAAGCCTTCAGCCAAATCCGTTTACCTCAAGTCTCTTCGCTGGAACGGTAAGCTCTGGGACCAGAACCTGATTTCCTTTGAGCGGTTGAAAAATGGCTGCCTGCTGGAGGCGGAACTGAGCGAAAAACCGGAACAAGGCCGCGGCCTTGGAATGGAAAAAGCCGACCGGCTGCAGGAGGCGGGTTTTGTGCAGGCACCCTTCATCGAAACAGCCAGCCGCTTCTTTGCCGACAGCGCCCGCATGGTCCTCTCACATCCCAATGGTTTTCCGCTGCAGTACACCCTGAACGGCGATGAAAACAGAGTTTATGATTATGCGGCCCCTTTCACCATCCGGGATAATACCCGCATCAGTGCCCGGGCGGTTTCCGGAAAAAACCGGAGCGGCTGGACGAGCGGCAGTTTTCACCGCCTTCCCCATCCGGGCTGGGAAGTCACACTCAATAGCACACCCAACCGGCAGTACCAGGCCGAAGGACCTAAAAGCCTGATCGACGGCATCGAAGGTTCGGCCGACTGGCGCAAGGGCGACTGGCATGGCTATCAGGGTGAAGATATGGAAGTGGTTTTCCGCTTCGGCAAGGAGGAAAGCATCGGCCGGGTGCGGCCCGGTTTTCTGCAGGATACCCGCTCCTGGATTCTGATGCCGCAGCAGTTTTCGGTGGAATTTTCTTCCGATGGCAAGCTGTGGTCAGCGCCTCAGACCATGACACTGAACCTGGACCCGAAGGACCTGAAGAGTCAGGTTCAGCGGCCGGAACTGCGCTTTGCTCCGGTGAAGGCCGTCTGGATGCGGCTGCGGGCAAGGCAGTTCGGAAAGCTTCCGGCCTGGCATCCGGGAGCCGGAGGAGACTCTTTTATCTTTTGTGATGAGGTGGAGGTGAATTAAGGCTTCACATTACTGACTAGATTCCTAACCTATCAGCCAAAACTTGACACCGGTTCCGGCCATTATTTTTGACCGATTAATTTGGTTGAACTTCCAGCCAGATTTGCCTTAATGTATTCTTTTAATTGTTCAAATGTCATACCCTGGGTTTCCCTGCCTATTTTATCCCTGATTTCACGCATCATTTTAACAGCGTCAAATTCCTTCGGTTGATCAGTCTTCTCCATATGTTATCAAATCTTTAGGACTTCTGATTTCAATCATTTGGTATCCAAGTTTAAGATTTACCGAATTGTAACCCTTAATTCGCTGGAGATTAACAATATGCTTAAAATTCCAGCTTGCCAGGACATCAACTTTGTTTATGGTAGCTAATGCAATATGTCGGCAATCCTCAACACTTGTCATTCCAACAACCTTTTCATGAATGTAAGAATCTGCCAACCCGACTGCTTCCTGTGTTAGCTCAACTCTTTCAAAGTACTCATGAGGGTAATTCAATAATAGCTCTTTCACATGATTCGGCGCATTTAAGAGCTCAAGGTCAAGCAAGTCGGAAACAACAAAAATAACCTCCCGGCCCTCCAAACGCTGAAATAATAAATTGGTAGCCTCCTTGAACTCTTCATCAAAGTAGCCCCCAACTATTGATGTATCAATGTAAATGCGCTGAATCATTAGAATTATATCTCAAAACTAAGAAAAATCCGATTTCAATTTCAATGACTAAAAAATTGCCAAACCGATAATAGGGCCGGGCTACACTTATGGCAAGGCTCCTAATTCATTAGCATTAACAAAGCCCCGAAAATGCTACTTTTGCTAAACAGTGAATAGGGATAGTTTTAATTGGCAATGCACCGAACAAGAAGCATATGAAACGCAGACAAGCCATACAAAAAGGCGTACTGGCCACCGGAAGTCTCATGCTTCTCCGGGAAGCAGCCGCAAGTCAATCAGCCGATATTATCAGCAGCCCGGTTGCTGCCTTCCCGCTGGTGATTTCCACCTGGGCGCCAAATGTAAAAGCCAACGCAGCCGCCTGGGAAATACTCAAAAAAGGTGGCCGGGCCCTGGATGCCGTGGAAGCCGGCGTGCGTGTACCCGAAGCCGACCCCGAAGATACCAGCGTGGGTTACGGCGGCCTGCCCGACCGCGACGGCAATGTTACCCTGGATGCCTGCATCATGGATGAAAAGGGAAACTGCGGTTCGGTGGTTTTTCTGCAGCACATCATGCACCCGATTTCTGTGGCCAGAATGGTGATGGAAAAAACGCCGCATGTGCTTTTAGCCGGGGAAGGTGCCCTTCAGTTCGCCCTTCAGAACGGCTTTCAGAAAGAAAACCTGCTTACCCCAAAAAGTGAACAGGTCTGGAAAGACTGGCTCAAAAAAAGCAAGTACGATCCCATGGAAACCATCCGCCACATGAAAAAGCCGGAGGATGAACGAAGCAAGGGCGGCATCGACAACCACGATACCATCGGCATGCTGGCCATTGACCAGAATGGTAACCTCAGTGGTGCCTGCACCACCAGCGGCATGGCATTTAAAATGCACGGACGGGTGGGCGATTCTCCCATCATTGGCGCCGGTCTTTTTGTAGACAACGAAGTAGGCGCAGCCACCTCAACCGGGGTGGGTGAGGAAGTAATCCGCATTTGTGGTTCACATACCATTGTAGAAGCCATGCGCTACGGCAAATCACCGCAGGAAGCCTGCGAAATCGGGGTGCAGCGCATGCTGAAACTGCGTAAAGACAACATCAGGGATTTGCAGATTGGTTTTCTCGCAGTGAATAAGGCGGGAGAAATCGGGGCCTATTCCCTGCGGCCGGGCTTCACTTATGCCTACCGGCTGCCGGATGGAAAGGATGTGATGAAGGAGGCAAAAAGTCTGTTGAACTGACGGCCGGTCTGCTCCAGATGCAGCTAGCTTGCAACAATCCGAAACAACCATCGGCCGACACAGGTTATTCATTCATCAGTGGAAGCCGCTGGAGTTCATTTTTTCATCCGCTCCGAAAAGATATCCGGTCTACCTTTGCAGCTGATTTCCATACCCTATGCCAGATAGCCGCACTGTAGTTCCCTATGCCGCTTCCGATGCTTCCAAAAAGGAACAGGTAGCCCGGATGTTCGACAACATTTCGCACAGCTACGACCGGCTCAATCGCATCCTTTCTTTTGGCATCGACATCTGGTGGCGGAAAAAGGCCGTTGCCGAGCTGAAAGATCTGCGGCCAGCCCGTATCCTGGACATTGCCACCGGCACCGGCGACCTGGCCATCGAGGCCCTTTCGCTGAAGCCCGAGAAAATCACCGGCGTAGACATCAGCGAAGGCATGCTCGAAGCCGGCAGGGTTAAAATCAGAAAAATGGGCCTGCAGGATAAAATAGAACTGCTCAGCGGAGACTCGGAAAACCTGCAGTTTCCCGACCATCATTTTGATGCCGTGATGGTGAGTTTCGGCGTCCGGAATTTTGAAAACCTCGGCAAGGGGCTGAGCGAGATTCTCCGTGTACTCAAACCCGGCGGTAAACTGATGGTACTCGAGTTTTCAAAACCACGCAATCCTATCATCAAATTTCTGTACGGCATTTACAACCGGAGTCTTCTGCCTTTTACCGGACGACTCCTTTCGAAAGACGATGCGGCCTATACCTATCTCCCTGAATCGGTTGAAGCCTTTCCGGAAGGTGAAGATTTTATCAAAATTCTTACAAAGCAGGGATTTCAAGCTTCGAAGGCATTACCTTTGACCTTTGGAATCAGTACGATTTACACCGGCATCAAATAAAAACCGGTTTGCATCGTTACCTGCAATTACGTGTATAGCCCAAAACCAATTAAGAACTGCCTCAATATCTGGTTTATTGCAGCCATGGTGCTGCCCTTTTGGTGCCGGGCTCAATCGCAGTCACAGTTCCAGAAATCGGGGGACGAAAGCAAAACGGTAAAGCGAAAGGGTCAGAACCTGGTTGCCTATGACGACCGGTTTCTTCATTATGGGTTTTTTCTGGCCGTAAACAAGTCTCAGTTCAAAGTATCCACCAGTCCGTATTTCAGGGAGCAGCAGCTGGATACCTCCAAGATCAATAAAGGTACGGCCCTGATGGTGATGAATTCGGTGCCTTCCCTTGGTTTTACAACCGGCTTTATATTGAATTTCAGGATTTTAGACCTCCTGGATTTCCGAATGCTCCCCACGGTTTCCTTTTACCAGCGCTACATCGAATTTGAAAATCTGCTGGAAGTACGCAATGTGGAGCTTAAACAATCCACCTTCAGTTTCATCGAATTGCCCTTGATGCTCAAATTCAAGTCGCAGCGAAGGAACAATTCCCGGATGTACATGCTGGCGGGCATCAAGCCGGCACTGGAGGTTGGTTCAAAGAAAAATGAAATTCAGAACGACCGCCTGCGCTCCAATATTTTCGATTTCAATGTGGAGTATGGCTGCGGCTTCGACATGTATTATCCCCTGTTCAAATTTTCTCCCGAAATCCGCTTTTCCCATGGTTTTGTCAACCTTCGGCTCAACGACCCGAATGAGTATGCACGGAGCATAAAATCCATGCTTACCCATACGGTGACCATGTACTTCAATTTTGAGTAAGAGCCGGGGCAGGGCGGCTTCACGGCCATGAAAACTGGTCTGATTCCTTTTTTTATTGGGCGCCATTTCCGGCTTTCGCTACTCGCCCTTTCGGTGGCTGAGCCTTGCCAGTGCAATGGGCTGAGCCCGTCGAAGCAGCCACCGGAAGGGGCTCAAACATGCGCTCAATCCTATGGACACATTAGATTTGGACTAATTGCAGATTATGTTTCAGCGCCATTCTGCCGAGTCTTTTAAGTTGTTGTTCTTTAATGGATTGTTCGTAT
>Ga0315900_10001833_pt1 | contig 33556 bp, 30 predicted proteins | sample LakEriMetagenome_FD_203521 | JGI IMG/M metagenome (GOLD analysis project Ga0315900, IMG submission 203521) | Freshwater fungal communities from buoy surface, Lake Erie, Ohio, United States - Buoy 12 MA114 | ecosystem: Environmental > Aquatic > Freshwater > Lake > Lake biofilm | place: USA: Lake...
CGAGGGATTGGATATCGGGGAAACGGATTAGGAAGCGTTCGTAGTAGGGGATGACGGTGGCGACTTGGGTTTGCTGGAGCATGCATTCGCTGATCCAGATTCGGTAGGGATCGCGAGTATTTCTCCAAGGCAGATCGCGTCGGTACTTTGCGAACCAAGCCACGGCGTCTTTAGCGATTGCCTGTAGCTGAGTTGGTTGAGATTTCCGCATGAGACCTCTGGTCAACGAACCGCGGGGCTTGGGTGGATCCTAGAGTTCCAGTTGGCTTAGGGGTTCATGTTGGAGGGACGTTTGCCGAGTATCACATCGACTTGGCGGGTTTCGTAGCCGTCGAGTTGCTGGCGGAGGTTACGTCCGGGAAATCGGTTTCTGTTTTCGGGGTCTGGGTCGATCGGTCGCATGGAAATGATGGGTCGATCGTACTCGACGAGTACGGATTCACCGGCAGCGGATTTGGCGAGTTGCTTGCGCAGGTCGTCGAAGTTTTGGATAGGAACGCCGTTGATTTTCTTGAGTTTGTCGTACATACGGATACCGGCTTTGCTGGCTGGCCCCTCGGGGATGGACTCTTGGATGACCAGGGAACTCGGTTCGCAGGTGATCCCAAGGAATCCGCCTCGACCTACGAAGACGTTTGCGGTTTCGATTTTTTCGACCAGGGTTTCGGCTCCGGTTGCGGAGACATCGGTTCCGAAGAGTTGGAGGTCGCCGAAGATGGGGACTTGTTCGAGGATCTCGATGGCTTGGTCGTCGACTGGGGAGTAGAGGATTTCGATCAGATCCATATCGGGAGCGGCGATCAGGGGTCGGAGATCTTGGCTCTGGAGATTCGTTTCGATGATTTGGAGGTTGCGAAGTTGTGGCATTTTGATGACATACTCGAGCATTTGTCGCGAGACCCGGGCACCTTCGAGTTTGACGAACTCGACGTCGAAGAGCCAGGGGAGCATGGCCAGGTCGTCCTCGGTACCGAGGAAGCGTTCATCGATGACCAGGGCGTTTTTGACATCTTTAAGTTGGGTCAGGACCGAGAGGTGTCGATCGGCCACGAGGATACCGACTCGTTCGAGGCGATCGAGGGCTTGTTCACGCATTTGGACCGAAACGCTTTCAAGGATTTTTTGGGCGAGGATCGCCTTTTGGGTCGTGCGTTCGGCGGCGATACGTTTGAGGCTTTCGAAGGCCGCTTTGCCTTGTTGGCTCAAGGCATCTTGGGAGACGAATCCTAGGAATTGCAGGAGCGCGTTGGAGGTACTGGATTGGGGAGCCTCGGCCAGTTCGATCAGTTTCGGGAGGATCGAGGAGAGTTGTCGGCTAAGTTGTTGTTGGGCGATTTCGCGGACCGCGAAGCGATCGTCCTCGAGTTGTTCGACCCAGTTTTGGATGTCTTGAGCAGAGGGGGTTTCGCTGGATTGAGCGTCGGCGTGCGACGGGCAAGCAAGCGTCAGCGTTAGGAACACGACCGCTGCGAAGGCGTGAGCATTGGAGATCAACCGGGCAAGACGGCGAGCGGTCTGAGCAATGAGCATAGGGATCGCCAATTGGGGGTGGGTCGATTCGCAGGTCTGGGGAGTTTCCCCTGGACTGTCTGATTCTACCTTTGAGCGACGATCCGAACAACGGTTTGTGGTTGGTTTGAGTCACCGCGTTGCGCGAAAACTTCATCGTCTTTTGGTTGCAACGCGGGCATAGGTGCGGGATGATAACACTGCGCCGGTGGTGGTTTTGATGGTTCCTTTCTCTGCGTTGGGTAGTGTGGGTCTGAGTATGAATCGAATTTACGGTGTCGTTTTTTTGGTGTTAAGCTTTTTGGTTGGTCGGGAGGCCCCAGAGGCTCTGGGTTGTTTTCCGCAGGAACCAGGAGCAGTCGGTGGGGAGAAAGTCGCTATCGATCCGGACCCTCAGGCGCGCTGGTGGAAAGGGAATTTGCATACGCATTCGCTCTGGAGTGACGGGAATGATTTTCCGGAGGTCATTTCGGATTGGTATCGGCAGAGGGGGTATCATTTTTTGGCGATCTCGGACCACAACGTCTTGCAGGAGGGGCAGAAGTGGATGGGGGTATCGAGGGTCCAGCAGCGGAGTCACGGCCAGGGGATGGAACGGTATTTGGAGCTGTTTGGAAAGTCCTGGGTCGAGACTCGGGGCGAGCCTGGAACGGAGAAGTATGAGGTTCGGCTCAAGCCTCTGGATGAATACCGATATCTATTGGAGCGCCATGGTCAATTCATTTTGATTCCGGCCGAGGAGATCACCGACAGTGCCGAGGGGCATCCGGTGCACATGAACGCGACGAATCTCGACGAGGTGATCAAGCCCCTTGGGGGCAAGACGGTCCGCGAAGCGATGGAGAACAACCTTCGAGCGGTGCTTGAGGTCGAGAAGGCGAAAGGTCGCGAGATACTACCCCATTTGAACCATCCGAATTTTCAGTATGGGATCACCTTTGAGGATCTTGCAGCGGTGATGTCCGAGCGATTTTTCGAGGTCTACAACGGGCATCCAGGGGTCAATCATTTGGGAGATGCGAAAAATCCTGGAGTCGAGCGGATGTGGGACTTGGCGAATCATTTGCGAGTCAACAAGCTTGGGGGGACGGTGCTCTATGGGGTTGGGACCGACGACAGCCATGAGTATTTTGGCAAGTCAGGGAGTCGCCCTGGAAGGGGCTGGGTCATGGTCCGTTCGAAGTTTTTGACGCCTGAGCATTTGATCCGCGCGATGAAGGCTGGGGATTTTTATGCTTCGAGTGGAGCGACGCTCAAGGATGTGCGTTGGGAGGCTGAAAGCGGAACGCTTTCGGTGCAGATCGATGCCCAGGAGGGGGTGACGTATTGGACCGAGTACTTGGTGACGGATGTCGACGGAGAGCCCGAGGACATCGGTCGAGTGGGTTTAGCAACGCAGGAGCTGAGCAGTTCCTATACGTTGAAGAAGGGGGAAACGATCGTCAGGGCGGTCGTCACCTCGAGTCTTGAGCCTGCCGATCCGGTATGGAAAGAGCAGAAGCAGCAGGCATGGACGCAGCCATTTACGGCTGGTCGTTAAGCGAAGGGTCCCGCGGCTCAGTGGTCGTCGAGCAGGGGGTCGAAGACTTCGGGAAGTTCGGCTCCGTCGACAAAGCTGACCAAGGATTTGCTTCGGTGGGGGTGTTGAAGTTTTTTGACCGCTTTGCTCTCGATTTGTCGAACGCGTTCGCGGGTGACTTGGAAGATCTTGCCGACCTCTTCGAGGGTGTAGGCATAGCCATCTTCGAGTCCGTATCGGAGTTTTAGGATTTCGCGTTCGCGGTAATTGAGCGTCAGCATGGCTTCTTGGATCTGCTCTTTGAGGGTCGTTTGGTTGGTCTCGTAGAGCGGATCGTTGTCTCGGTAGTCTTCGACGAATTCGCCGAAGAAGCTATCGTCGTGGTCGCCGACGGGTTGGTCGAGCGAGAGGGGTTGGCGGGCCATTTTGATGACGACTTGGGCGTCTTCCATCGACAGGCCTGCACGTTTGGCGGTTTCTTCGACCGATGGGGCACGTCCTAGTTCTTGGTACAGATCGCGGGTGATCTGCCGAACCTTGCTCATCGTATCGATCATGTGGACCGGGACGCGGATGGTTCGGCTTTGGTCGGCGATGGCGCGGGTAATGGCTTGTCGGATCCACCAAGTTGCATAGGTCGAGAATTTGAAGCCTCGGGCGTGCTCGAACTTGTCGACGGCTCGCATCAAGCCTGTGTTTCCTTCTTGGATCAGATCCAAGAAGCTCAAGCCACGGTTGCGGTATTTTTTGGCGATGGAGACGACCAGTCGCAGGTTTCCGGCTGAGAGTTCGCGTTTGGCCGCATCGTAGTGAAACCGATAATTGGTCACCCGAGAAACACGGCGGTGGAGCGTGGCAGGGGTTTCGTAGGTGATTCGCATCAGGTAGCGAAGTTCTTTGAGCATTTGGGGCAAGGTGGTGCCTTCGACGAACCCGGTTCGATGGGCTTGGGCGATTTTTGTTTTGAGGGTCGCCATTTGATGTTCGATCGAAACGAGTTTTTGGAACATCGGTTCGAGTCGATTGGTTCTGAGGTTCATTTCCTCGATCAGTCGTACGGCTTTATTGCGTCGGACGATCAGGCGACGCCAAGCGGCTCGTCGTTCGGAGATTGCCGAGCGGCGGCAGATGGCAGTATGGAAGTCGGCGTAGTTGCGTTTGAGCAAGTGTCGGAGGGTTTTGATATTCGGACCGATCCTGCGCATGATCGCAATTTTTTCCGAGGCGTTTGTCACGCTCACTTCGATGGTTCGGTCAAGCCGCAGGCGTCCATCGCGGACTTGTTCGAGAAGTTTTGTCGCTCCTTGGAGCATGAAGTCGGTAGCGAGCATCCAGTTGCGGTAATGGAATCGGGTCTTTTCGATATGTCGAGCGGCGAGGACTTCTTCTTGGCGGGTGAGCAAGGGGATTTGGCCCATTTGCATCAAGTACATTCGCACTGGATCCTCGGTCGCATCGACGACGCCATCGTCTTCGGCGAAGAAGCCCTCGGATTCTTCGTCCGACAGGTCATCGTCGCTCGGACCGCCTTGGGTGCTCAAGGCCTCGGTTTCGTCGATATCGAATTCGATGCCTCCGGGGATCACGCCACCTGGGAGAATCCCGTTGGGGATCGAATCGATCAAGTCGCGATCTTCCTCGAAGTAGGCTTCCTCGGAGTTGTTGGATCGGTCGTTGGAGTTTCGGCGGCTGGCTCGTTTTGGCATAAGAAAGACTACTGAGACGGTCACATAGATGCGGATCGGTGATGGCCGCAGCTTGCCAAAAGGGTGGGTGGGCTTTTGGTGGGGGTTGGCGGCACAGAGGGACAAGAGCGACCGGCGTGCCATCAGGGGCATTGTTCGCATTATGGGGGTCAGATTCAACGGTTTTCGCAGAGAAAACGGGGTAAAAACCTTTGCAAGAGGGTGATATCCGGGCGGTCTGTGGGAGGTAAGCTGTGGGGGATGGTGGAAAAATTCCACATGCGTTGATTTTTTGCAACGCGCAAAGGTTGCCTTTGGGCAACGTGTCGAGTCGATTCCCATTGACCCCCTTTGGTGCATTCTCGATACTTCGGCGAGCGTATGGAATTTGGTTTCTCGACAGCGTTTGGACAATGGCCGATGGACGATCAACTGCCCGAAGAGTGCTTGGAATTGGCTCTGCGAGCCCAGAGGGCTGCTTTGGAGCTTCAGGGGATATCGACGGCCGTCAAGAACCGTTGGCTGCTGCATGCGGCCGAGGGTCTCGAGCGGGGCCAGGAGGGGATTCTTCGGGCCAATGCCAAGGATCTCGAGCAGGCTCCAGCTTATGGGCTATTGGGATCGGCCGTCGAGCGTCTGCGGCTCGATGAGAAGCGCTTGGGTGGGATCGCTCAGGGATTGCGGGAGGTGGCAGCGTTGCCCGATCCGGTCGGAGAGTGTCTTGGTGGATCGGTCCGTCCGAATGGATTGACGATTCAGAAGGTTCGAGTACCGATAGGGGTGATTTTTTTCATCTATGAATCCCGGCCGAATGTGACGGCAGATGCGGCGGCCATTGCGATCAAGAGCGGCAATGCGATCCTGCTTCGAGGGGGCAAAGAGGCTCACATGACGTCGCGTGCGATTGTCGAGGTGTTGCGGGAATCTGCATCCTGGGCGGGATTGCCTAGCGATGCATTGCAGATGGTACCGATGCTCGATCGCCGAGCGGTCGGTGAGTTGTTGAAGCTATCCAAGCAGATCGATTTGGTGATACCTCGGGGTGGAGAATCGCTGGTGCGACGGGTTTGTGCCGAGGCGACCATGCCGGTGCTTAAGCATTTCGATGGAAATTGCCATGTGTATGTCGACAGCCAAGCGGACTTGGAGCAAGCCGCTCAGGTGGTGGTCAATTCCAAGACCCAGCGGATGGGGGTGTGCAATGCGGCTGAATCGCTGTTGGTCCATGAGGCGGTCGCTCGCGTTTTTCTGCCGAAGCTTGCAGAGGATCTTTCTCCTTTTGGTATCGAGCTTCGGGGTGACGGTTTGGCGATGGAGATCCTACCGGGGATTGCGGCTGCCAGTGAGGAGGACTGGGGCCGGGAGTATCTCGGTCCGATCATGAGCGTCAAGATCGTCTCGGACCTCGACGAGGCGATCTCGCACATCAATCGTTACGGTTCGAAGCATACCGATGCGATCATGACCAAGGATATCCAGACGGCTCGCCGCTTTACCAACCGAGTCGATTCGGCGGTGGTGATCGTCAACGCTTCGACGCGGTTCAACGATGGTGGGCAATTCGGTTTCGGTGCGGAGATCGGCATCAGCACCGACAAGCTTCATGCCAGGGGTCCATGTGGGCTGACCGAGCTGACGACTTACAAGTACGTCGTGTACGGCAATGGGCAGTTGCGGGAAGGCTGATTCGCAGAGCGAACACATACCAGACAAGGAAGTTGTCATGTCGTCAAAGAATCTTGAACGTTGGTTTCCACGATTGCAAGGACCGATCGAATCGATCTTCGCGCAATGGGTACCCATGGCCTCGCAGAGGGTATCTGAGCGTCTGGGCCGTCCGGTGGAAATTAGCCTCCAGGGTGCATCGATCGAGGATGCGGGTCGTTGGGCATCGGGCACCGAGTCCGATTCTCATTCCCAATCCCAATCCGACTGCGAGTGCCAGCTTGAGTTCGATGGCATCGAGGATCCTTGGTCGCTGCGGCTCGACATGCCGAGTGTCTATCGGATGATCGATGGGTTATTGGGTTCAACGTCGATCGAGCCTGATCGGGGGGGCGTGTCGATGAGGGACATCGATTGGCGCATCGCGAAGTTGGCCTTGGAGGATCTCGTGGAGCCTTGTGTGGGGCTTTGGTTGGGTGGCGTTTTGGGCGATTCGGATCGAGGTGTGCCCAAGGCCCGAGCGAGGCTTCTAGGCGAGTCCGAGTTGGTCGGAAGTCGACTGGCTCGGGTGCGGATCGAGTTTGAGATTCGGATGTCGGGCTGGGGCACCGAGGATTCCAAGAGCATCGGGCATGTAGGGCGGGGGGCTTGGTTGCTTCCTGAGTCTCTGTTGGTCGATCAGCTTGGAAGGCTGTTGTTTGGCGGTGCGACGGTGGCTGATTTATCGGTGGTCTTAGCGACCTCGCGCATCGCGTGTTCGGAGTTGTCGGAGCTCGAGGTGGGCGACATTATCTCGACCGAGCAGATCGCCACTGGGCGGGTGGAGGTTCAGAGTTCGGGTGGTTTGTTGTACCGAGCGGAGGCTGGAGTTTTTCGGGGTAAGCGGGCGATCCGATTGACGGGTGTGCAACCGGATCGGCCGGCTTAGTGTCCTTCGATTTGGCTCAAGCGGATCAGGGAGATCAGTTCATCGGTACTGAGTCTTCCTGCGCGATCTGCACCGTCGAGGACTCCGGCGATGAGTTCTCGTTTATCTTCGTGGAGGGCGAGGATTTGTTGTTCGATGGTATCTTTGGCGACCAGTCGATAAACGGTCACGGCGCGGAGTTGGCCGAGTCGGTGGGCTCGGTCGGTAGCTTGGTCTTCGACGGCTGGGTTCCACCAGGGGTCCATGTGGATGACGTAATCGGCGGCCGTGAGGTTCAGACCGGTGCCCCCTGCTTTGAGGGAGATCAGGAACAGGTCTCCGTGTCCGGCTTGGAAGGCATCGACGGCTTCTTGACGTTTGGCCGCTGGGGTAGCACCGTCGAGGTATTGGTATTTGATTCCGACGCGGTCGAGAGATTCGCGCAGGAGGCTCAGGTGTTGGACGAACTGGCTGAAGACCAGTGCGCGGTGTTCGCCTTCGCGTAGTTCGCTGACGATTTCCATGAACAGGTCGAGTTTTGCGCTGGATTTATCCCAGCGTTTATCGACGAGTCTTGGGTGGCAGGCGAGTTGTCTCAGGCGGGTGAGCCAGGCCAGGACTCGGATGCGCATTTGGGGATCGGAATCTTCGGAGCCGCCTTGGGTAAGCTCGTTCAGTGCGGCGAGTCGAGCGGCGTCATATTTCTTGCGTTCGGCTTCGGAGAACTCCGCGAGTCGTACTACTTCGGTGCGTTCTGGGAGTTCGGAGAGGACTTCCTTTTTGGTACGTCTGAGGATGAAGGGTCGCACGACGCGTCCGAGGGCCAGGAGTCGGTCTTTGGAGCGGTGGCGTTCGATGGGTTCGGCGAAGTTCTTTCGGAATTTTTCCCAGGAGCCCAGGAGTCCTGGGCTGACGGTCCTCATGAGGCTCCAGAGTTCCCCGAGGTGGTTTTCCAGGGGGGTACCAGAGAGAGCAAGGTGCCAATCGGCTTCGATTTGCCGGACTGCTTGTGCGGTTTTGGTGTTAAAGTTCTTGATGAATTGGGCTTCGTCGAGCACGAGGGTATTCCAGGCTCGTTTGGTGAAGCGATCGACATCGCGTTGTAGGAGTTGGTAGCTGGTGATGATCAGGTCACCGGGCCCGGCCGAGTCGATGAGGGTTTGTCGGTCGTGTTCTCGGTAGAGCATGGGGCGGAGCGACGGAGCGAATTTTTCGGATTCGCGTTGCCAGTTCGAGCCTACGCTCGTCGGGGCGATGATCAAAGCAGCGCCGTTTTTGGCGCGATCCAGGAGGATACCGAGGGCTTGGACCGTTTTCCCCAGACCCATATCGTCGGCAAGGACACCGCCGATACCCCAGTGGGCGAGTTTGGCGAGCCATTCGTAGCCGGAGACTTGGTATTCGCGGAGATCGGCGCGAAGGTTTTCGGGGACTTTGGGTTTAAGTTTCCGGGCTCCTGCGAGTCGAGCGAGGGCATCTTTCCAGGACATATCGGCATCGACGGAGATATCGCTGCCGAGGGCTTCTTCGACCACTGCGGTGCCAGCTTTGGAGACGCGGAGTTCGTTTCCATCGCCGATCGAGACGTCTTGGATGGCCCCGAGGCGTTGGCGGAGGGTATCGGAGATTTGGGCGAATTGTCCGTCCCCGAGCGGAACGAAGCGTCGGCCTTGGCGCAGAGCCGAGAGGAGTTCGGCCAGGGGGATTTCCAGCCCGTTGAGTTCGGCGAAGCCATCGAGACCGAACCAATCGCGACCGCTGCTGAGTTTGACTTGGAGTCGTTGCGGGGTGATTTCGCCGACGACTTGCATGGGTTGGCTTTTGGGCCAGCAGACCGGTGGGGCTTTTTCACCGAGGTTTTGGATCCGTTGGAGCAGATCGAGCGCGTCGTCTGGTGTGGCAGCCAGCCAGGTAAAGGGAGCGTCGTAGGGGAGGAGATTGAGTTCAGCAGCTTGGGCGTATTCTTCGGCGATGGAGGCTTCTTCTTCGAGAGCACGCAGGAGTTGGAAGCGGCCGGCGGTCGTCGCGATACGGAGTCGCTCTGGGTCTTGGCCTGGCACGGGTGGTTCGACAACGGCATCGCAGGCGACGCGGAGAGCGACCTGGAGTCCTTCTTTTCCACGAGGTGAGAGGTGGAGTTCGATTTTCGGTTCAAGGGGTTGTTCGGGTCCGGCCAGGGATTCTGGCAATTGGACTTCGAGTCGTTTTGGTTTAGCGACGTGGACGATCAGGTCGGCGAATTTTTCGGCGGTATCTCGATCCATGATGGCTTCTCGGCGTTCGGCGGCGCTGAGGTCATTGATGAGTCGCAGGATTCGCGATTCGATAGTGCTCATGAAGAGCACATGGCGTTGTCGGTCGATGCGCAGCAGGAGGGATTCCTGGTTGTGGATGGTGCCTAGGAAGATTGTTGGGTCTTCGTGGATTGCATCGATGCGAACGTTGGATTGGAAGACAGCGGGTTTAAAAGCCTCGCCTTCTTGTTCGACGCGGACTTCGACGGGGACTTCTCGGATCCGGATCGGTGTTTGGACAGGGTCGTCCAGGGTGCAATTGGGGTGATCGATCAGGAGTCTGAGGCATTCTCGAATGACGCGTGGGGTTTGTCCTCGGTAGGAGTCTTCGGCCGACTGAAGGACCAGCACGAGCATTTTGTCGGCTGGGTGGGACAGGGCCGTATCGGGGACCGAATCGAGATTGTCCCTCAGAAGTCGACCTTTGTTCCATCCCCCTCGCTTTCGGGAGGTCTGCAGGTGGGCTTGGATGCTCACGCCGTAGTTGGAGTATTGCAATCGCCATTGGATGCGTTGGAGTCGGCGATCGGGATCTTCATCGGGGTCGGTTTCGGCGAGCGTCTCTTCGATATCGGGTTTGAGGTACGCGAGCGATTCGACGAGTTTTCGTCCGGCTTGGCGTCCATCGGTGATGCAGCTTTGCATCCATTCGACCGCATCGCTAGGAGAGCGTTGGGTCAATTGCCTTCGGAGGTAGTTCAAGCAGTGGACTTGGTGGACACAGGGCTTGATCGTCTCGGTGCACGAGCAGGTCAGCAAGATATTGCGGATGACTTTGCTGGCGGTGATATCACCGATTTGATGGAGATGTTTCGGATCGAGTTCGACGGCGATGCCGGTGGTGAATTGGCCTTTGACGGGCGAAACGCCTTCGAGTTCGAACTGGAAGGCCAGGGAGGCTTCGGCATTTTTCAAGCGGGGCAGATCGTTCGAGGCGAAGTACCGCGACATGAGGAGTTGTTGCGGGCGAAACTTCTTTTCTTGCTGAGCGATGGCGCTGAGGATGTGGACGACAAGACCGCTGGATTGCGGCAAGTCCAATTGAGACAATTTCGACATGCAGAGTGCTGGATCTATCGATGAGTAATCTCGAAGTGCAAACCGTCTAGTGTGGTCGATCCGGGGAACTTGGCAAGGCGAAATCGAGGGTGCTTGGCAGATAAGTCAGCCCGTTGGATTGCTTGCAAAACCAACTTGCCCAATCCAAAGTTCATTGAAATGCATTGAGGATTTACCTGACTGGAAGGCTCAAGGACTTGACGATTCGATCGCTTTGGTGTAGGCCTCTAGACCACCGACGATGGGTAGGTCGAGTTGGCATTGATCGATCTGGAATTGCAGTTGCGTTCCGGGTTCAGGCCAGAGGGTGAAGTCTCGGTCGCTTGAGACCAGAACCAGACCGATTTGTTCGCCGGGTTGGAGGATTTGGTCGTCGGGTTGGAGTTCGAATTCGACGTCTCTGAATTGGCCTGGGATCATGGGTTTTTCGTTCCAGATCGAATCGGCGTTGGCTGGGTCTGCCCAACCTCGGGTGATGACGTCATCGGTGATCCGTTCGCTGTTGGTCCAGGGCAGCGAGACGAGCCAGACCGAGAGGCATGCCGTTGGGCGATCGCAGGCGATTCGAAGTTTGATGCGAGGGAGGCCCGAGAGGTGCAAAGGGGCGGTGAGTTTTGGGGTGGCATAGAGGAGTCGGTGGTTGCTCCATTCGGCTTGAATCAACTGAGGGACGCTGAAGGAGAAGTTATCGATGACATCGTCGAGCCGTTGCGAGTCGGCTGGAGAGTTGCTGCTGGCGGGATCTTCATTGGCCATGAGGGCTGGGTTCAATTGCCCGATGCGTTTGCCTTGCCCTTGGGGTTTGAACGTGACGACTTTGGCATCGGGGTTTGGGAAATCGCCGTAGGATTCGGGTTTGCTGTTTCGTTTGCCTTCGCGGACGATCCAAGCGTTGGGTAGGTCCATGACTTTATTGTCTTGGCCGTAGAGGAAATGGGAGAACCATTGGTTGAGGAGTTGGACTGGGGGTTGTCCGCCGTGGCCACCTTGATGGTAGTAGATTTTGCATGGCAAGCCTTTCTTTTGGGCGGCTTGGTAGATGCGGTAGCTATGTTCGGGCATGACGTTCCAGTCGTTGAAGGCATGGGCCATAAGGAGTGCTGCCTTCATCTTGTCGAGTTGATGGATGTAGTCGCGACTTTTCCAGAATTCGTTGTAGTCGCCGTTGGTTCGGTCGAAGTTCTTGAGCATGCCATCGTCGCGGATGTTGCAATCGCAGAAGTTTCTCGAGGCGTCGTATCCTGAGTGGATGAAGTCGTACAGAACGTCGATGTCTTCGCCCATGTATCCGCCTGGGTGGCGAACGAGTCCGTTGGAGCGGTAGTAGTGGTAGTAGGAGGTATTCGGAGCGACGGGAACGATGCATTCGAGGCCATCGACGCCGGTGGTTGCGGCCGCAAGGCACAGGGTACCGTTGTAGGAGGTGCCGATCATCCCGACCTTTCCTGTGCACCAATCGGCTTTGACTTCTTCGTTGCCATCGACGCTGGTGAAGCCTTTGGCTCGTCCGTTGAGCCAATCGATGACGGCTTTGGGAGCGAGCGATTCGTTGGGTCCGCCGACGGTGGGGCAGCCTTGGGACAGCCCGGTTCCAGGGGAGGATGAGTGGACGACGGCAAACCCCCGGGGGACCCATTCGGCGAGGTGTTCGCCGTTGAGACGCGGACGTTTGGATTCTTGGGGGATCGCTGGGGGGGTGGCGTGCTTGGGGGGTGGAGAATTCAGGTTCTGCCGGGGGCTCCACATGTGCTCTGGAGAGGTCGAGCCCATACCTGCGTAGTAGGGGCTCGATTGGTAGATCACGGGGACTTTCAATCCCTCGGTCTGGGTTGGGTTGGGTCGAGTGACACTGACATGGACCCGATCGACTTTTCCGTCTTGGTCGGAATCGAATTCGGTTTCCACGAACAGGTCGTGTTGGACCCAGTCGGACTTGAAGGCCTCGACGACTTGGGCCAGTCCATCGACGAAGACCGGCTTGGAGCCTGCCGCTGGCTTAGCGTTTGTCGAGGGCGGGGAGTCTTGGGCGACGCAGAGGCTTTGTGCAAAGCACACAAGTGCGAGTGCGAGTTTGAATTTCAGCATGTTGGATCGATGGCTAGTGAGTTTCATGATGGGTTGCTCGGTTGCATGGATTGGCCTTCGGCCAATCGGCTCAGGTCGTTCCAGAAGGTGACGTATTTGTTTCTATCTTTGATGTATTCATCGTCGAACACCGCGCGCCTGAGTTCTTCGCGTTGTTCGAAGAATTTGGAGTAGTCTTTCGGTTCGTCGGGGTGAAAGACCGGGCAGGGTTTGTCGTAAACGATCGTGGCGCCTTGGTTGCCCTCGTTGTGGAAGCGTGACATTCCGATGACTCGGTCAGCCACGAAGATCGCTTCGTTGAGTTCGTGGGTGACCATGAGGATGGTGTATTCGGGTCGTTTGCCTTCGCGTTTGCGTTGAAGGTTTTGTTGATAGAAGCGCAGCAGCATGTACTGGAGGTCTTCTCGCATGGCTTCATCGAGTGCACCGAAGGGTTCATCGAGCAAGACGACTTTGGGTCGCATGATGAGGGCTTGGGCGACGGCCACGCGTTGTTTCATTCCTCCGGACATTTCGCGGGGGTATTTCCCGCAAGCGTGTTCGAGGCCGACTTGTTCGAGAAAATCGCGGGATTGCCTCAGGTGTTCGCGCCGTTGTTTGAGGTATTTCGGGAACAGGACGCATCGGCTGAAGAAGGAGCTTTGATCGAGTTTCAGACCGAAGGCGACGTTGGCTTCGGCAGTCAAAAAGTCGTAGAGGGAGTATTGCTGGTAAACGATTCCGACGTTGCGAGTCGGGCCGATGACCGGTTGTCCGTCGGCGAGGATTTGGCCTTCGGTGGGTGGATGGGTGCCGAGGATGGCTTTGAGAAGAGTGCTTTTACCGCATCCGCTCGGGCCGACGATCGCGACGATTTGTCCGGGCCAGATCTTCAGATTGATTTGGTCCAGAACGGGAAAGTCGCCGAAGCGGTGAGAGACGTTGCGGACTTCTAGGGCGTAATCGCTCATGGCTCGTGGGATCCACCGAAAACAATTTTGTAGAGATGAATCGCGGCGATCACAGCAGCGCCGGCAACGATGCCGAATAGGAAGTCGAAAAGCAACGGGGCCAGCCAACCCAGTATGGCTCCGATCGCAGGGATCGCGTGCATCGCATGAGCGAACGATTCGCTCAAGTGGTGGAGCGAGTCGAATTGATGGGTGATGATTCCACCGCCGACGAGGAACATCGCAGCGGTTCCGGCGATGGCCAAAAAGCGGAGCAAGTAGGGAGCGAACCACAAGATGGCCGCACCGAGTTTTTTGAGGATCTGATCTGTGGAACTCGATCCTTTGAGGGTAAGCCAATGGAGTCCTAGATCATCGAGCTTGACGATCCCTGCGACCAGTCCGTAGACGCCGACGGTCATCAGGGCTCCGACGGCCAGCAGAACCCCGAGGGTGACCGAGAAGGGTTGACCGACAAGGGTTCCGAGGGTGATGACGATGATTTCGGCCGAGAGGATGAAATCGGTGCGGATCGCACCTCGGATTTTTGATTTCTCTAGTTTGACCGGATCGACGTCGGGGTCCTGGATCGCTTGGAGACGTTCGGAGCGAGACTGGGAGATTTCTTTGTCGGTTTTGGGGTGTAACCACGTGTGAAGGATCTTCTCGACCCCTTCGTAGCACAGATAGATTCCTCCGAGCATCAGCAGGGGTTTGATGGCCCACGGGGCCAGGGCGCTGATGGCAAGAGCGGCCGGGATGAGGATGGCTTTGTTGACGGCCGAGCCGACGGCGACTTTCCACACCACGGGCAGTTCGCGATCGGCCGAAAGCCCGGTGACTTGTTTGGCGTTGAGAGCCAAGTCGTCGCCCAAGACCCCGGCGGTCTTGTTGATAGCGACTTGGCTCATCGTCGAAACATCGTCTAGGATCGAAGCGATATCGTCTAGAAGGGTAAGGAGCGTAGCGCCTGCCATGGTGGCTGACTAGCCCTTCTTAGCAGCTTCGTATCGCTTGGAAACTTCGTTCCAATTCACGACGTTCCAGAAAGCGGCGATGTAATCTGGTCTTCGGTTTTGGTATTTGAGGTAGTAGGCATGTTCCCAGACGTCCAGAGCCAGGATAGGGGTGCCTTCGATACCTGCGATGGCCTTGCCCATCAGAGGCGAGTCTTGGTTGGGTGTCGAGCCGATTTCGAGTTTGCCGTTGTTGACGACCAGCCAAGCCCAACCCGAGCCGAAGCGTCCGACGCCAGCGGCGGCGAATTTTTCTTTGAATGCATCGAAGCTTCCGAAGGTCGCTTCGATATCGGCCAGGAGGGCTCCGGAGGGTTTTCCGCCGGCATTCCAGCCGATGATGTTCCAGAAGAAGGTGTGGTTCCAGTGCCCGCCGCCGTTGTTGCGAACCGCGCCCCGTTTTTCGTCAGGAATGGCTGCAAGGTTGCCGACGATCTCTTCGATCGATTTGTTTTCAAACGGGGTGCCTTCGAGGGCCTTGTTCAAGTTATTGACGTAGGCTTGATGGTGCTTGCCGTGGTGGATTTCCATCGTTTGGGCATCGATGTGGGGTTCCATTGCATTGGATGCGTAGGGCAGGGGTGCAAGCGTAAAAGGCATTATGGAGGCTCCTGGAGGAAAACGAACATAGGTTCAAGCGATCGAGTATAGTATAGGGTCTCGACCGTGCGATGGGATTAACTTACGTCAGGAGTGGTTTTTTCGCCAGTGCCAGGGCCGTCGAAACGGCGGGCCGGGGGGGACTCAAGGGATCAAAACAGGATGAAAAACGTAGCAATTGTCTATTTTTCCTCGGGTGGGCATACCCAGCAATTGGCCCATGGGATCGCCGAGGGGGTTCGAAGTGTGCCGCAGACTTCGGCGGTGCTTTGGCGAATCGAAGGATCCGACCTTCGCGAGGGCCGCTGGAAGAACGAGGAGATCCTGGCTGGCTTGCAGCGGGCCGATACGATTGTCTTTGGCACCCCAACTTATATGGGAGGAATCGCAGCCCAGTACAAGTCCTTTATCGATGCTTGCGGGGGCATTTGGTACGAGCAAGGTTGGAGAAACAAGCTCGCGGCGGGATTTACCCATTCGCAAGGTCTCTCGGGGGACAAGCTCAACACGCTCGAGGGATTGATGATCCAGGCCATGCAGCATGGAATGCTTTGGGTAAGCTTGGGGATACGGCCCGAGGGGAGTTCACCTGAGCAAATCAATCGGCTCGGCTCGTATCTGGGCCTCATGGCCCAGAGCGAAGCGGACCAAACGAACTTATTCGAAGGGGACCGGCAGACCGCTCGACTCTTCGGTCAGCGGATCGCCGATGCGACCCATCGCTGGCAGCGGACTTAAAACGAACCATCTCAAGGACTCTGAGGATCGTCATGTTGATAAGGCGTGTTCTAGCTCGATTGTTGGTTGTCTCTGGGCTGTGGTTTTCCGCTGCGGCTTTGGGGGCGGCTTTGGGTCAGGAAACGATTTCGTTCAATCGGGATATTCGCCCGATCCTATCGGACAATTGTTTTTTTTGTCATGGACCTGATACCAACAAGCGCGAAGCGGGTTTGCGGCTCGATACGCTTGAGGGGTTGCATGGCACTGAGTCGAGTACCGAGACAAGCACTGGGGGCAAGTCCAGTCGTCAGGCCAGAGCCGGTGTGCTCGTCGCGGGCAAACCCCAGGAGAGTTTGCTCATCGAGCGGATCGAGACCCAGGATGCCGAGCTTCACATGCCCCCGCTCGAGAGCGGCAAGAAGCTCACGGCCGAGCAGATCGAACTTCTCAAGCGGTGGATATCCCAGGGTGGGCAGTACGAGGGGCATTGGGCTTTTGAGCCCCGCAAGAGCTCGGGAATTTCAGGCGACGAACCGATGCGGGATCGTATCGATGCGCTGATCTCCGGGGAGTTGACCAAACAGGGGCTCAAGGCTGGTGCCAAGGCCGACCGGGTCACGCTCCTGCGGCGTTTGTATTTTGATTTGACCGGATTACCGCCGACCCAAGCTCAGGTTCAGGAGTATCTCCAGGACGAGTCTCCGGAAGCTTATGAGCGTCTGGTCGATCGGCTCTTAGCGTCCTCACATTTCGGAGAGCGGATGGCGATGTGGTGGATGGACTTGGTCCGGTATGCCGATTCGGTGGGGTACCATGGGGATCAGGAGATGAGTGTATCGCCGTTTCGCGAGTATGTGATTGAATCGTTCAACGCCAACAAGCCGTTCGATACCTTCACCATCGAGCAATTGGCAGGGGATTTGTTGCCATCGCCGAGTCTCGAGCAGCGGATTGCATCGGGTTACAACCGTCTCGGGATGATGAGTGCCGAGGGTGGTGTTCAGGACCGAGAGTATTTGGCCAAGTACATGTCCGAGCGCGTGCGGAATGCCAGCGGGACTTGGTTGGGGATCACGCTCGGGTGTGCCGAGTGCCACGATCACAAGTTCGATCCCCTTTCGGCCAAGGACTTCTATAGCTTTGGTGCGTTTTTTGCGGACATCAAGGAGCGGGGTTTGTACTCCGGAGCCAATGCCGACGGCAATTGGGGGCCTTATGTGAAGGTCCCGAGTCGGTCGCAGGAGGCCGAGTTGGCTTCGATCGATCAGAAGATCTCCTCGGTGCAAGGTTTAATCGACCAGAACACTCCGGAGTTGCTTTCGGATTTGGAGGCTTGGGAAGCCACGCAGGCACCTTGGACGGTTTTGAAGGCCGACTCCCTAGTGTCGCTCGAAGGGGTATCGCTCAAGGCGTTGCCTGATGGATCGTATTTGGCCAGCGGCAAAAATCCTTCCAACGACACGTATTTGATGACGGCCAGCGGTTTGCCTGAGGGAGTCACGGCGTTTCGACTCGAGGTCTTGCCCGATGGTTCGTTGCCCAACAAGGGACCTGGGCGAGCGGGGAATGGGAATTTTGTGCTTTCGGAGTTTGTGGTGCATCATCGCAAAGCCGATGGGACGGTCGAGCCTGTGACTTTGGTCGACCCAAGTGCGACCTATGAGCAGACCGGAGCAGCCGGAGGGAACCCTTATGGCAAATGGTCCGTCGCTGGGGCTTTGGATGAGGACAAGAAGGGTCGCCAATGGGGATGGGCGGTCATGGAGCAGGTCGGCAGGGCCCATGCGGCGGTGTTCCAGACTTCCGAGTATTTGAAGATGGGTCCTGGGGAGTCGATTGTCGTAGGGCTATGGCAGAACCTGGATAATCCCCATCACACGATAGGGCGATTTCGAATATCGGTCACGACCGCCAAGCGGCCCGTAGGGGTCGCTTCGAGTTTGCCAGGGGAGATCGAGGGGATTTTGGCCAAATCCCGATCTGACCGAAGTGCTCAGGAGCAAGCGAAGGTATTGTCGCATTATCGAACGATTGCTCCGAGGCTTGAGCCTCAGCGGCAGGAGTTGGTCGTGTTGCGCAAGAGTCGCGAGGAGCTCGAGAAGCGGATTCCGACGAGTTTGGTTACCGAGTCGGTCGAGCCGCGTATGGTGCGGGTGTTGGCCCGGGGCAACTGGATGGACGAGATGGGGCAAGTGGTCATGCCGGCATACCCCGAGTCGATAGCGGCCTTGACCCCGAACGCAAGCACGGGGACAGCCGGTCGCCTGACCCGATTGGATCTGGCGAAATGGATCGTTGATCCGAACCATCCGCTGACCTCTCGAGTCCTCAGCAATCGGTTGTGGAAGTTGCTCTTTGGGGTTGGGATATCGCGTCGACTCGATGATTTAGGAGCGCAAGGGGAGTGGCCTAGCCATCCGGAGTTGCTCGACGAATTGTCGCAATGGATGATCGACACGGGTTGGGACATCAAGCGATGGCTCAAGACGGTGTTGATGACGGAGGCTTATCAGCGTTCCTCGCTGGCAGAGCCAGGGGTAGGCGACAAGGATCCTTACAATCGTTATTTGGCGCATCAGGGTCGGTTTCGGTTGGACGCCGAGATGGTTCGCGACAACGCATTGAGTGTGGGTGGGTTGTTGGTTACCAAGCTCGGTGGTCGGAGCGTTCGGCCTTATCAGCCTGCGGGTTATTGGGCTTATTTGAATTTCCCGCAGCGAGAGTGGCAAAACGGGGCGGGAGAGGAGTTGTATCGTCGAGGACTTTACACGCATTGGCAGCGGCAGTATTTGCATCCGAGTTTGCTGGTCTTTGATGCACCCAATCGCGAGGAGTGCACCGCAGAGCGTCCGCGATCCAACACGCCGCTTCAATCGTTGGTTTTGCTCAACGATCCGACATACATTGAGGCCGCACGGAGTTTTGCCGAGCTGATCCTCAGGCGCAGTGGGGACGACATGGACAAGCTTCGTTATGCCTTTGAACGCGCTTTGTCGAGGTCACCGACGGCCCAGGAGTTGGAAGTCTTGGAGGGGTTGTACCGATCGCACTTAGAGCAGTTTCGCGGATCGGTCTCATCGGCCAAGGAGTTGCTTGGGGTAGGGAGTCGTCCTGTTCCCGAGGACCTCGATGCGGCGCAGTTGGCTGCTTGGACGAGTGTTGCGCGGGCGGTGATGAATTTGCATGAGTTCATCACTCGGTATTGAAATTGTTCGTTCGATGGGATCTCGTACACGAGAGGATCGCAGTGAAGATGAGTTCAAGAATCGATGGGATAGGTCGGAGGACGTTTTTGCAGCGTCCCGGGATCAGTCTTGGGGCCATGGCCTTGGGGTCGCTCTTGGGTCGAGAGAATCGGGCGATGGGTTTCGATGGCCCGAGCGGCTTGCCGGGTGTCCTCGAGCCGCTGCATCATGCGCCTAGGGCCAAGCGGATTATATGGTTGTACATGGCCGGTGGGATGACGCATTTGGAGACGTTTGACCACAAGCCCAAGTTGGCCCAGATGCATGGTCAGGCGATGCCCGAATCGATCACCAAGGGTCAGCAGATTGCGCAGTTGCAGGGACAGAAGTTGAATTGTTTTGCGCCGCAGCATTCTTTCAAGCCATGGGGTCAGAGCGGTCAGGTGATCTCGGAGATTTGGCCGCAGTTGGCCTCGAAGTGCGCCGACGATCTGTGCGTGGTTCGATCGCTTCACACCGATGCGATCAACCACGATCCAGCGCATACGTTTATGAACACCGGTTCGATGAACAGCGGTCGACCGGCGATGGGTTCCTGGTTGCTCTATGGGCTCGGATCGCAGACGGAGAATTTACCCGGCTTTGTGGTGATGGTATCGACGGGCAAGTATGGGCAGCGGCAGCCGATTGCGGCACGCCAGTGGCATTCAGGATTTTTGCCTGGACAGTATCAGGGTGTTGAGTTTCGAGGGACAGGCGACCCGGTGTTGTATGTCGGCAATCCCAAGGGGGTCGATACGCTTAGGCAGCGTCAGGTGGTCGATGCGATCGCCTCGCTCAATGGGATAGCCAACCAGAGGCTTGAGGATCCGGAGATAGCCACACGGGTTCGGCAGTATGAGTTGGCGTTTCGGATGCAGACGAGCGTACCGGAGTTGATGGACGTGTCGAAGGAGCCGGAGCATATCTTCGATTTGTATGGGACCAAGGGCGGCGATGGTTCGTTTGCATCGAATTGTTTGCTAGCTCGTCGGTTGGCCGAGCGCGGGGTACGTTTTATTCAGTTGTACCATCGCGACTGGGATCACCATGGTGCCGTCAAGGCGCATTCGGAGGGGACGGCCAAGGAGGTCGACCAGGGGGTTGCGGCGTTGATAACGGATTTGAAGCAAAGGGACATGCTCAAGGACACCATTTTGGTGTTTGGCTCGGAGTTTGGTCGCACGCCGATGGCCCAGGGGGATGGGCGCGATCACCACTTGGCTGGCTTTACGATGTGGTTTGCTGGTGGTGGATTCAAGCCTGGTTTGAGTTACGGCTCGACCGACGAGTTTGGCTACCATGCCGTTGAGAATGTCGTATCGGTGCACGACATCCACGCGACGCTTTTGCATTTGTTGGGAATTGATTACCAGCGATTCAGCTACAAGTTTCAGGGGCTCGATTCACGGCTGACAGGAGTCGAGCCTTGCCGAGTGGTCCATGAGTTGTTCGCGTAAGATCTTTTGAGGGGGGAGCACGTCATCGATGCACTACGAGGTCCAATCCTGTCGGCATTACGGTAAGTGCGTCAGTGGTTATCGGCCGACGCGTAAATCCCAGGGGATTGTCTATGGCCGTTCGAAAAAGAAATCGGTGATCGAATCGATTAGCGAATCGACTCAAAGCAGGTACTCTGCGGAATTGCTCAGGTACCAAAAGACGGTTGGAACACCTGGGGAGGACTACCTGTTTTACCGTCAGAGTTATAAGGGGATTCCGGTCAGCAACGGATGGCTTCGGATTGATGAATCGGCAAGTGACAAAAAGTTCTTGGGTGTACACACTCGAATTTTGAACGATGCTCGAATCGCAGAGATTGAATCGGTCGGAGAGTTTAAGCCGCGGGTCAAAGAGACTCTGGCAGTTTCGAAGGCCAAGACGATCATGGGTCCGACTCGTCAATGGGATGTACTGGACACCAAGTTATGTTATCGGATTGAGAATCGTACTCCGAGATTGGCATGGAAGGTGCAGCTTGCCGAACGCATGGGGGTTCGATCTGGAGAGGTGTATATCGATGCGTTGCGTGGCACACGGATTGTGGTCCTCAAGTCGACTTGGTCGAAACCCATGGCAAAGGGGTTTGTGTTTCGACCGAATCCATTGGTGCGCATGGACGCGGCTACATTACCGGATCCAAAACAGTTGCCTGCGGACAGTTACATACAGGTTACGATCCCTGTATCCCAAAGCAGCCGCGTACTGCGGAATGACTACGCATATGCATGGAGTCCAGATTCAGATTCGCATGCAACTGCTGGTCAATTCTTTTATGACGCCTCGGATGTTCGATTTGGGCAGACGATGGCGTTGTACTACGCCACTTGGATGCAGCTTTATTTAAGTTCGACGTTAGGTTTTTCGCGAGCCAATCCCGGTCAGGTCGAATTCATCGTTGGGTTCAACCGAGAGGACAACAGTTATTACGAGTTGGCTCGCAATCGAGTTTATCTTGGACTCGGAGGGATCCCGGACTTTCAGGATGCGGAGGTGATTTTGCATGAGTACTCCCATGCGATCCACTCTGTGATCAATCAACCGATGAGCTTAGACAAAAGGTCGATCAATTTCCTTGAGGGTTTCTGCGATTACATGGCCTTGTCGACCTGCGAGCACTTCAAGGTCAAGCATGGGAGATTGTCGCAAGAATTCGCGGCTTGGGACGGTTGGAAACCTGGACGCATCGTGGGCGATTCGGTGGGAATTCGCAGGGCCGACGATGACGATTTATTGTCGGATACGGAGAATCAGATTCATTCGGAAGACCGATCCGATAGGGCGTCCGAGTTTTGGACCGGTGTATTGTGGGACGTGCGCGAGTCGCTTGCCGATTCACGCTCAGGTCATGCCGATTCTGTGGTTCTAGGGGCGTTTTATAAAATAGATGCGCCTTACACAGCCTCTCATTTCGCAAGAGCGATGCTATTGTACAATCGCAGTCACTACGGGGGGCACAAGGAGAAGAACCTTTTTGAGGTCTTCACCCGCCGCGGCATTTCGGTGAGTCTTTAGTACTTAGCGTTTTTCCTGGAACTTGTGGGAGACCCTCGATACTTGAGGGGCATTGTCTCTCGAAGTGACAGCTTCTCCTTGTGGGGGCCAAGGGGAGGTCGGATCGATCGGCATGGTTGGGATTTCATGGATCTTTTGGAACTGCAAAACGCCGTTGACAAAGACCATTCCGTAGATGTCCTGAGTATCGCAACAGGCCTTTTGGGCCCCTCCTGTCTCGATAGGACAGGATTGGAAGGGCATGAATCCTACGTAGCGCCATCCATAGAGCTGTTTACGTCCATGCGGGTCGCAAGCGATGACGGCTTCGTAGAAGCCGAACGGGACGTTCGATCCGTAGATGGTAGGGGGGCATTCAGACGTATTCTGTACCCGCTTATCGGCGTTCTCATTTGCTGCTTTGTCGAACAGCGGTAAAGCGGCACCCACAAGCGAGCCAAGACTGCCGATGATTTCGTCCGTTTGCTGATCGGTCTCAGCATTGAGCGATGTGAGGTTCCAGCCGTTTTCAAGTTCGAAATCGAATTTGCCCGAACCGAGTCCCGGTTTTAGATTGATAGCATATTCCTCGGAGAAATCGGGAAGGTATTCGAGTTTCATCGATATCTTCTGGAGAGTGACATGCTCTTTTGCCACCAGATTTTTTACCGGCTTGGTTTCTAGTCCGGCATCACCCCCTTGAGGAATTCGTGAATCATCGTCAGGGATGTCCGGAGGTTGTTTGGCGCTTGCAAGGGTGACTTTGGATGCGTTTTTTGCATTTTGGGCGACTTTGACTTCGACAGGAGAGTCTTGAAAAACTCGCATCACAGGTTCTTTCTCCGACCCCGCGCTGGCGATATCACCGGTGATGAAGAGGTAGGGTTTGGGGCGATAGTATCGTACTCCCTTGGTGTGGTCCCCGCGTACTTTTTTGACCTCGACACGAGTGCAACCCGGAAGCATCGAGCTGCTGAGGGCTAGGAGGGTCCCGGCAAAAGCGAACATTTGGTTCTTTTTCATGGCATCTTCTCTTGAACGTCTTTTTCAAACAGGTCTGATCGTGGAAGGTCCCTAGGAAGCATTCCAACCCTTTACCTTGATTATCGTCGTCAATTCCGATACAACCGAATCCAATTGCATGTTTCGGTTAAACCTCTCCTATTTTGTGTAGATTTACCTCGGTCCAACGGTGGCCGAGCCAAGGAGCGATGGGTCGATGAACTGGGTTGAACGCGATGAGCATTGGATGAAATTGGCGTTGGAGTTGGCCAAGGGTGGGCAGGGTTGGGTCGAGCCCAATCCGATGGTCGGCTGCGTGGTGGTTTGCGATGGAGAGATGATCTCAAGCGGTTATCACGAGAGGTTTGGAGGACCGCATGCGGAGGTCCAGGCCTTGCGAGGTCTCGATGCACAGCGGTTGTCGCGATCGACCGTTTATGTGACGCTCGAGCCCTGCGCGCATCATGGCAAGACCCCGCCGTGTGTCGATTTGTTTTTGGAGCGTCCGGTTCGGCGGGTTGTCGTGGCGATGGAGGATCCATTTGCCCAGGTATCTGGTCGAGGGATATCGAAGCTGCGCGAGGCTCGAATCGAGGTCGAGGTCGGTGTGTGTCGGGCCGAGTCCCGAGCGCTCAATGCTCCCTATCTAAAGCGGCTAGCCACGGGTCGACCCTGGGTGATCGCCAAATGGGCGATGAGCCTCGATGGTGCGATCGCGACGGGCACTGGGGATTCGAAATGGATTTCCAATTCGGTGTCTAGGCATCAGGTGCATCGCATGCGATCTCGGGTCGACGCGATCCTTGTCGGGAGTTCGACGGTGCTTGCCGACGATCCTCTGTTGACCGCTAGGTTAGGTCCCGACGAGCCGATTGCGCGTCGAGCGACGCGCGTGGTATTGGATCGTCGGTTTCGGATGGGGCACGAGAGCCGGTTGGTGCGCAGTGCCAGGGAGGTACCGGTGTTGGTGGTTGTCGATCGTGAGTCGACACAAGGCCAGGCGGCCAAGCATCGGGCATTCTGTGAGGCGGGAGTAGATTTCTTGGAGTTCGAGCCGTCGTTGGCTAGGGATTCCCGGGCGGGTCTTGAGCGAATGCTCCGCGAGATTGCCGACCGTGGGGGTAGCAATCTGCTCGTCGAGGGTGGTGCGGAGGTCTTCGGGGGGCTATTCGACGCGGGTCTTGTCGATCAGGTGGAGTGTTACATTGGGGCCAAGGTGATTGGTGGAAAGGGTGCGCCACGAGCGGTTCACGGTATGGGAGTGAGCGAAATTTCTAAGGGTTTTGGCTTTGAAAGAGTGCACTGGGAGTCGCTCGAGGGGGATCTTCATTTCTCCGGGATTTTAGCAAGGTGTCCGTCGGAAACACTTGGGGCTTTGGAGTGATGAGAACTTGGGATTTTACGGCAATTACCATCCAGGGTTGTTCGATTCGCTTGACAGTTACCCGGGAGACGAGTTGTAATAGCGTTTAGTTCTACCCCGGCGGTATTCGGCAGTGCCGTGTTTCCGAATTGGGGGCTTGCAAGGTCCTTTTGATATTCACTCAAAGTTGAGGCAGTAACATGCGATTTAAACTTTTGCTAGCCATGTGCTTGGCATCGATGCCTATGTGCTTGGTCGGTTGCGATTCGAGTAGCGAGAACACCGTCGGTACCGGTAGCAAAGAGCCGCCACCGGACGTCAAGGAGCGGATTGAAAAAGAGCAGAAGATGCGAGAAGAAGCCGCAGCGAACGCTGCCAAGAACCCGATGTAAAACAGACGTCGAGCACCTTTTAGGGTAGCTAAACACATCGAAGGCCTCTCGGGATCCGGGGGGCCTTTTTCGTTGGCTAGCTACCCACGGGGGTGGAATTTCTGGTGGACTTTTTTGAGTTTGCTGTTTTCGACTTGGGTGTAGATCTGCGTTGTTTCGATGCTGGCGTGTCCGAGCATTTCTTGGATCAGTCTCAGGTCCGCACCGCCGGCTAGCAGGTGGGTAGCGAAGCTATGTCGCAGGGTGTGGGGTGAGGTTTCCGGGTCGATACCTACGCGCAGTGCGTAGCGTTTGACCAGTTCCCAGATCGCTTCACGGCGGAGTCGTTGTCCGGATCGCGAGACGATCAGCCATGGGGTTGATTTGGCGTCTCGGTGTTCGATCAGGGGGGGTCTCGAGGAGTCGAGGTACAATCGAATGGCTTCGATGGCTCGATGTCCCAACGGGACCATCCGTTGTTTGCTGCCTTTGCCGTCGGCCAAGCAGTAGCCTTGATCGAGGAAGACGTTGGCAAGGAGCATATCGGAGACTTCCGAGACGCGGCAGCCCGTGGCGTAGAGGAGTTCGAGGATAGCGCGATCGCGAATCCACAAGGGGTCGTACTTTTGGGGGGCCGTTAGGAATCGATCGATCAGGGAGGCATTGATGACCGTCGGTACACGTCGCCAGAGTTTTGGGGTGGTCAGAAGTTCGGCGGGATTGTCTGTGATGGCCGCTTCGAGTTGCAGGAACTTGTAGAACATTCGTAGCGAGACGATGTGCCGTGCGACGGAGCTTGCAGCGAGTCGCTGGTCCTTGAGCCAGACAAGATAATTGGTTAAATCGTCAATCTTTAGCTTATTGGGAAATCTTCCATCGAGCCAGGATTGGAAGTGCGATAGATCACGGCGGTAGGCCATGACGGTATTGGGGGCAAGGTGGCATTCGGTGCGGAGATAATTCAGGAATCGCTCGGACCAACCGGCGAAGGTTGTTTCGATGTTGCTTGGGGTTTGGGGTTGGAGGGATAGTTTCTTGAGTTTGCTTTTCATATCATGAATATACCTCAGCGGTTGGAGCGATTACACTGAGATGGAGTGGTTAGAGAGAAATTGCGTTTGTTGGAAGAGGAGAGAACCGAATGCGCGAACCTTTCGATGGGGCATCGTTCCCATCCTCGCGGCTATGACGATCGGTCTTGAGCATGCGTTCACCTTTTTGATGTTGTTTTTCGGGGTGTAGTTTTTCTGAGTGTAGGTTTGCCGTGCAAGACATCATCATCGAGAAGCCTTATGAGTTTATTCCGCCGAATCGCAGGCGATGGTTTCCTAGGACGGTGCTCAAGCTCAACGTGGTGCCTTGGTATTTGAAGCGATACGAGGGGGTCGTTTCGCATCGGCTCGAGGGGGTCGACCATCTTCGGGAGTCCTTGCGACTCGGACATGGAGTGTTATTGACGCCGAATCACTGTCGGTATGCGGATCCTTTGGTGCTTTGTCACGTCGCCGTCGCGGCCGATACGTTGATGTATGCGATGGCCAGTTGGCATCTGTTTCACCAGAGTCGCTTTCAGCGTTGGGCTTTAAGGACCATGGGGGCTTACAGTGTCTACCGCGAGGGTCTTGACCGCCAGGCTTTGGATTTGGCGATCGAGACGCTATCGGTGCCGGATCGTCCGTTGGTGGTTTTCCCGGAGGGTTCTGTTTTTCGAACCAACGATGTGTTGCAACCGCTGCTCGATGGGGTGGCGTTTATGGCGAGGACAGCGGCCAAGCGTCGAGCCAAAGAGGGCAATGGTGGCAAGGTCGTGATCCATCCGGTGGGGATCAAGTATTTATTTCATGGCGATTTGAATAAGGCGATAGGACCGACTCTTGAGTCGCTTGAAAAGCGACTGACATGGGAGGCGACCAAGCAGGCACCGATTCTCGAGCGGATCGCCAAGATCACCCATGCGATGTTGAGCCTCAAGGAGATCGAGTACTTAGGTTCGCCGCAATCTGGTTCGATCATCGAGCGTCAGGAGAGGTTGGTCGACCATCTTCTGGATCCTTTGGAGATCGAGTGGATGGGCAAGGACTCCGATGGCCCGATCATTCCTAGGATCAAGGCGCTTCGGATGAAGATTGTCCCGGAGTTGACCACCGGGGAGTTGTCGGAGACGGAGCGTGAGCGAAGGTGGCAGCAGCTATCGCGAATCTATCTTTCTCAGCAAATCGCGTCGTATCCGCCGGAGTATTTGTCATCTCCCACTACCGACACGCGGATTCTCGAGACCGTCGAGCGGCTCGAGGAGGACTTGACCGATAAGGCCGGGATTCATGGTCCGATGGAGGTGGTGATACGGATCGGCGAGGCGATCGAGGTTCCTGCAGATCGGAGTCCCAAGGGGGAGGAGGATCCGATCATGAAAACGCTTCGCGAGCGGATGCAAGGAATGCTTGACGATTTATCGCAGTTGAGCAATCCGATCCGGCTGGAGTCATGAGCGGAGTTCGTTAGGCTTCGAAGTCCCCGGCGGTTCCTAGACCACGACCGATATGGATTTCGCAGGCGAGTCTTGCGACGACAAACATCCACTCGACGAGGGCGGGGGAGTGGTCAAAGCAAGCCTTGAGTTCGCTTCGAAGGTAAGCCAGATCGCAGGGACCTTTCAAGCGGTTTCGTTCGCGGTAGATCACTGGCCAAACGCAGTTCCAGGTCCTGCGCATCCAGGGGCTCAGCCCATAGGAGTCGGCCAGCAATGCCTCGCGGTGCCATTGAGAGAACTCATCGATGCAGGTGGTCCAGTTGGATGAATCGGGGTTGAAATTGCTCAGGGGTGATTTCGAAGTGAATCGTTCTTTTGCGGTACTTAGGACATCGATCAGTCGTTCGGTCAGCAGATCGAAGCTTGGGCGTGGAGCGATGAATTCCGACTCCATCTCGATGCTCATCCAATCGGGTTGTTCGAAGCGAATCGTCCAGGACCTTGGTGTCCAATCGAGGGTGCATGCAAGGTCGAGGATATTTCCGGTGGGAAAGGCGTTGACGTTCATCGGCTTGTTCCTGCGGATCGCCAGTTTGCGAACCATGGTCGTCCAATCATGCGAAGTCACGCGCGCGGTGGCACGGAACGAGCAAGGGACGATGCCCAGGAGTTCAAGCCACTGGGATTGCGAGGGGTAGAGAGGATCGCTCGATTGGATTGGGGCGGGAGTAAAGACGAAGTTCTCATCGTCTTCGAATCGCCAGGGAGAGTTATGGGCTGGGATCAGTTCCAGGAGACCTTGGAGTTGATGTTCTTTCGCGTAATCCCAAAGCTTGATCGCTTCATCCTTTTGTTCAGGGAGCACTTCGCTTGCCGAGAGGACTTGGATGGTGGTCATCCAGGGCCGAATCGCGCGGGCTTTTTCGTGGTTGACGCATAGGGTTAAGGCTTGAAGCCAGCTTTCGGTGAATTCTCTTTGGTTGCTCATGGGGGCGATATAGCCGCAAGTGGCTCCTAGGTGCTAGAGCGAAACGAACAAGCGGCAAGCCAGTTACAGGGAAAAGTCGATGATGGTCATCCCTGAGTTGGGAAATTTGGCGAATTGGGTGAGCAGTTGGGCCCCTTGATGTAGCCCGACGGTATTGGTGACCAAACGTTGGGGGTGGATCGCACCTGATTCGATCATGTCAAAGATACGGGGGTAATGGGTCGTTTGCATACCATGGCTACCGTAGATTTCGAGTTCCTTGGCAATGACGCTTGCCATGGGAATCGCTGGATGGGAGTCCTCGGCGAGCATCAACCCGACCTGGATGTGTCGTCCCCGTTTGGCGAGGCATTCGATGGAGTTTGCGCAGGTTGTTCGGTGTCCTAGAGCATCGATCGAGACATGGGCACCGCGTCGGGTGATTTCGCCGATGGCCGCGACGGGATCGACCTTGGAGGGGTCCAGTAGAAAATCGGCTCCGAACTGGCGGGCTGATTCCAAACGGCTCGGCTGGATATCGATGGCGATGATCTGAGCGCCGAGAGCTTTGGCGATCATGACTGCCGAGAGTCCGACGCCGCCGCAGCCATGGATGGCGATCCATTCACCGGGCTTTAATTTCGCTTGGTCTACCAGTGCACGAAATGCGGTGATGAAACGGCAGCCCAAGCTAGCGGCGCTAATAAAATCGATCGACTCGGGGAGTGCCACGAGGTTGGTATCGGCGCGACGGATGAGGACTTCGTCGGCGAATCCTCCCCAGTGGGTGAATCCTGGTTGGGAGTGTTGATCGCAGATATGGGTATTGCCTAGCTTGCATTCGAAGCATTCTCCGCAACCGCAGCAAAAAGGGACAGTGACGCGTTGAGCGACGCGGAATTGCCGGACCGATTTTCCGACCGAGGCGACGACTCCGGAGAGTTCGTGGCCTGGTACATGGGGCAGTTGGACATCGGTATCGTGTCCCATCCAAGCGTGCCAATCGCTGCGGCAGATCCCGCAAGCTTTCAGTTCGATCACCGCATCGTGATCGCCTGGGATTGGCGATGGGACTTGCTCGATCTCGATGGGTCCTTGGAAGTTCCTGAAGATCGCAGCGCGCATGGGGTCGATCTATTAGGAGGTCAATTCGGTTGGTTCGTCGGCAAGGACGCGAGTTTCGACGGGGCTACGGCCTTTGCCGATGGGTTGGGTGTTGTGGATTCCGATCGAGACTTGGCGTATGGCTCGTTGGACGATGCGTTTGAGATCGGTTTCCCCGAGGGCGATCAAGGCGGTGATAGCCGCCGAGAGGATGCATCCTGCGCCGTGGGTATTTTGGGTTTCGAATCGTTTGGATTGGATGGCGATGTTTTCCTTTCCGGAACCGAGGATGTGTTCGGATTGGCCGTTGACCTCTCCCATTTTTGCCAGGACGAATCGCGCACCCATTTGGTGCAGATCGTGGATGGCTTTGGCGACATCTTGGTTGGTGTTCAGAGCGATTCCGGTGAGCCGTTCGAGTTCGAATCGGTTGGGGGTCACGAGGAAGGCTTTGGGTAGTAGCCTGCGATAGGCGGCCACGGCATCGTCGGTCACAAGGGAATCACCGTGTTTGCTAACCATGACCGGATCGACGACCAGAGGGAAGTTGAATTGCTGGGCGCGTTGGTGGACTGCATCGATCGTCTCGGCGGTTCCCAGAGCGCCGGTTTTGGCGACGATGGGTTGGATGTCATCGAGGACGGCGTCGAGTTGATCGAGGACCAATTCGGTCGATAGGTTTTCGACACGCCGGACTCCGAGGGAGTTTTGGGCGGTGATCATGGTCACGACCGAAGCGCCGTAGACGCCGAATTGTTGGAAGGTTTTCAGGTCGGCTTGGAGTCCTGCCCCGCCGCTTGGGTCTGAACCGGCGATGGTCAGTGCGATCGCGTTGGGTCGGTATTCGGTGATTCGGTTCATAGCACGGAGGTTGGATTGGGAGATAGTGGGGACTGGGGATTGGTGGATCGCCAAGGGGTTGCTTCTACGGGGTTTGGATCAGGGCCCCAATCGATCCAGTTGCCAGTGATCTTCTTGGCGGAGGTATCGAAAGCGGTCATGGAGTCTTGAGGGTCGGCCTTGCCAGAACTCGATGAGATCTGGGCAGACTCGGTATCCGCCCCAGTGGTCTGGGCAAGGGACCGGGGCCCCTTGGAGTTTCCCATCGAGGTCTTCGACGAGTTTATCCAGGGTGGATTCGTCGGGAATGATTTGGGATTGGGGCGAGACATTGGCGCTGAGTTGGCTGGACCGAGGCCGGGAGCGAAAGTACTGTTCCGAGAGGCTCGGGTCGACTTTTGTCGCGATGCCTTCGACGCGTATTTGGCGTTCGAGGATTGGCCAGAAGAAGCCTAGGGCGACGCGGTTTTGGTGGGTGATCTGGTCCCCTTTAGCGGATTGGTAGTTGGTAAAGAAGGTAAAACCGTTTTGGTTGTATTCCTTGAGCAATACGATTCGGCAGGCGACAGAACCGTCGGTTTTGGCCGTAGCAAGGGACATTGCGTTGGGTTCGAACCATTCGGGCAGGTCCATCGAGCGGAGTTCATCGAACCAGGTCCGGAAAAGATCCAAGGGATCTTTGGGAAGTTGGTCGCGCACGAGCGAGCCGAATCGATAATCGCGTCGGAGGTGATGGATGGTCATGGCCGTAAATGGTGGGGGTTATTTTTTTCCAAGGATAAACGCGTCGATCCCCCAACCATCTTTTTCGGTTCGAACGACCAAGCCTCTTGGAGTGAAGAAGTGTTTGACTTGTTCGAAGGGTGGGAGTTTGTTCCCTTGGAGTTCCTGAGGTTTGGATTTATCGGTTTTGAGGACCCGTTCGGCGATCAGCGCCATGAGGGACCGGGATTGGGGTAACATGCCTTGTCGGAACAGTTCGTACTGCATTTCCGCGGATCGATCGGCGAGGTCGATTTCCGAGAAGCACTGTCCGCTTTGGCTCAGAAGTTTCGATTGCATGGTGCGAACGAGTTGGACGTTTTCTTGTTTTTCGAAGTCCCCGTGGATGGCTTCATTTTTGGCGTTTTCGATGACTTGGACCAGCGAATCGGGGTTCGAGGCAAAGACGAAGTAACCGTTGACGATGCACACACCCCATTTGCTCAGGAGGGGTTTTTCCTCTTCCTCTTCTTTTTGATTTTTGGAGCCAGGGTTATTGAATTCGATCACCTCTTCTTCCTCTTCTTCGTTGGAGAATTTCCAGATTCGGTAATCGCCGACGTCCTCTAGGGAGGAGCCAGGTTCGCTTTTGGAGTAGCGGTTAAGGACGTTGTAGAGTTTGTTTTCTGGGTCGTTGAGTTTGATGCAGATCAAAGAGCGTTTGGAGTCTGGGGTGATCGGTTCGATGATTTCGGTGACGGTATAGAACTCTTGGCCGATGAAGGGGAGAATTTCCTTACGGATATCGATTTGGGGGCCTTGGGGATCGTTTTTGATCTGTTCGAGGATTTCGTCGAATTGTTCGTCGCCGATGTAGGCATCGACGATGCCACGGAGTTTGGGGAAGGCTTCGGAGAAGTTCCAGGAAAAGCCCATGACGCTTGCAGAGGCCGAGGAGATCCAGGGTGGAGGGACCAGGGCGTCTTGGTTGGGGAAGTCTAGGATTTGGACCGATTCGGGTACTTCTTCCTCGCGGAGGATGAAGCCTTGATGGTGCATATCGAGGTCTTCTTTGGCCATTTGAACGCTTCCGGCAGCGGCGTTGATCGCGCCGAAGCCTTGGTCTTCGAGGAGTTTGAGCAAGTCGACTTGTTTCTTGCTCTTTTGGGCCGAGATCGAACGCAGGAGTTTTCCGAGGCCGAGGGGTTGGACGAAGTATTCGACCTCGGCTTCGTGTTCATCGCGGGCGATGCGGGATTGGATTTTGGTGTACAGATCGGACTTTGAGAGCGAGTCTTGGCGGGGGGTGGCTTGAGCATCGATGAGCTCCTCGATCGAGCGCAGATCGTCGGCGATGAGGAGTTGGTCTTTTGAAACGGCGAAGTAGGAGTCGCGAGCGCGGCCGTCGGAGGTGAGTTTGGGAATGCTGTAGTGTTTGACTTCGAGTCCTTTGGATTCGATTTTCTTAAGCGACCCCTTTTGGCTTTCCATATCGGAGTTGACTCTTTGGAAGAACTTGTCCAGGGAGTCCTGGCGGTCGGCCACGTCGATGATCAGGGCCAGCGAGAAGGGCTTCTCGGTGGTCTCTGGGCGCGAGATCAGGCCCAGGGCAGCTTGTCCGGAGCAGAGGTTTTCGAGGTCTTCGACTTTAAGGCTCAGTTGCCAACCTGCCGAGGCCAAGCGTCGTCGAATTTCTTCCTGCTGGTTCGACCAGAACTCCGTCATCTGAGGATCGTCGGCGAGTTGGCCGAGTTGGGTTTGTTTCCAGTTTTTCAGAAAACCTGCGGAATTCGGGAGTGTAGCGAAGGCTTGGGTCGAGGCTGGAAGCAGATCGGCGGCTTTTGGGAGTTCCTCGGCTCTGACCCAGGGGATCATTGCCCCGGTGGCAAGGATCGCGCAGCCCACGAGTCGAATTCCGGTCGCCAGACGGAGAGTCGATGGGAGTTGGAATCTCGGTCGGATCGAGGACCCAAGGATCGAGGACATCTGGAAGAGGGCAGTGCATCGAATCGGTCGCACAGTTGGAATCTCCATTCGTGACAAACTTGTCAAAAAGCGAATAGCCTTTCGCTTACCAAGGGTGTATCGTATCCCAAAACGCACAGATTGGGGACTTCGCAGGCCGTGGCTGTCTGTTTTTCCCTGGGGGGTCAGTCCCTGGCTGAATCTAGTCATTGTTTGCTCATTAGGTTCTTTTTGGCATTTCATTCAGTCAACCTCATCGCATCGCATCATGGCAAAAGACGAAGAAGTACTGGTGGTTCCGGCATCCTTGCTGGTGGAATTGGGACCTTTTTCGGGGTTTCAACCGGCCGTTGACCGATATTTGCCAGCTCTTTTGGATCGGAGCAATCAGTCCTTCCGTCCCAGGAGCATCGTGGAGGACGATCCATCGTACAAGCAATTGATCCCTTACGTGATCCTGGAGTGCAACGACGATCAGCACACCCGATTGTTCCGATACACCCGGGGTAAGGGTCAAGGGGAGAAAAGGCTTCATGCATTGCAATCCATCGGCATCGGGGGGCATA